>Ga0208110_1000003_pt1 | contig 51940 bp, 94 predicted proteins | sample CryBogCBH13Jun08_FD_185507 | JGI IMG/M metagenome (GOLD analysis project Ga0208110, IMG submission 185507) | Freshwater microbial communities from Crystal Bog, Wisconsin, USA - CBH13Jun08 (SPAdes) | ecosystem: Environmental > Aquatic > Freshwater > Lake | place: Crystal Bog, Wisconsin, USA...
GTTCTTATGTATGAGTTCATTAACGTACGATAATGATAAAAAATAAATTAAATGAAAGTACAATTTAAAAAACTAAGAGAAGTTCCTACACCTATTTATGCATCTGAGGGTGCTGCTGCTTTAGATTTATATGCAGCGACAGATGGGGTGTATAATGTAGACGGAGATTACTACGAATATAAAACCGGATTGGCAGTCTCCGTTCCTGAAGAGCACGTAGGAATCATAGCACCTAGAAGCAGTATTACTAATACTAGAATGATGCTTGGAAACTCGATTGGGATCCTCGATAGTGATTTCCGAGGTGAGATATCAGTAAGATTGAAAGAAATATGTTATACCTCAGAGGATACTTCCGAAGGTAATCCTCAACCTCATTATAAAAAAGGAGATCGAATAGCTCAGTTACTTATCATTCCTTGTCCTAGAATTCAACTCGTAGAAGTACAAGAGTTAAACCAGACAGAACGCGGAGAAGGTGGGTTTGGTAGCACTAATATTCAATAAAACAAACATAAAGTTATGTGTAAAAGAAATAATAAAAAGAGGTTATACAGAGTGGCTAAGGGGGGATTTTGGGAGGAAGGTCCTTATCGATTTCTTGAAAGAACTAAAGATGAAGACTGTCCTATCATACGTAAATTAGATGAAATAAACATTAGTCATGAGTGGATGGGGCAGAAATGTGTACCATTAGATAAATTCTGTAGGATTAGAGAAGCTCTTATTAAAAATAGAGAACATTTATACCATTGTCCAGGAAGATTTGGATTACACAGGCCAGGTTTTTCTGATGATCCTGTACTAATGTATAATCTAAGGAAAAAAGATTTACTATGTAAAGGATTCCAAAGAAAGTTCAGAGAATTTAGATCTGTGTTTGAATCTAAAGAAGATTTCAAAAAATGGTTTAATGATGAAGAAGAATGGTTCCTATTAAATAAATTAGGGTTTAATGTATATGAGGAAGTAGTACCAGCAGATAAAGTAGTGTCAGGACAAAAACAATCAATAATAATTTTATGACCTTCCAACTCAAAAACATAACATTCATTTCTATTACCAGATCTGAATTAGGAAATAATAATGTAGAGCACTACCTAGAGGTATATCCTAACAACACAGAGCCTAGTTTTCATGTACCTATTAAATCAGAAGTATGGACACCGGACTATGTAATGTTCTATACATCTGATGATAAGTACATCATTGAGTACGATAACATAAAAGGCACCAAGTCTCTTATTATCCTGCCAAGGGTAGGTATAGACATGGAAGAGATAAAAGAAACATTTGGAATCACAAAAAATAATATAGTATGAAAGAGTTGCAATCAATAGAATGTAAAAGATATCTCACAGAGTTTGAAGATGAAGTTCTTCATGTAGTTAAGTTTGATTCAACCCAAGTTATTTATTTCTGGGATGACGCTTATCAAATGGAGCCTTATAAATTAGGAGCTTCAATAACAACAGTAAAAGAATTTGAAGAAAAATTTAATGTAAAATTATAATGAAAACAGTAACACTTCCTTTTGAAGAGCACGAAAGGTTAATAGAAATTGAAAATAAGGTAAGTAAAGGTCCTGTATTATTGTGGGAGAAAACATTTAAACACTATTGTTACCCAGAGTATGACCCTGCTTATAGAGAATCTGAAGTGATAAATGTAACGGATGAAACGATAAATGCATTAATCAATATATTAAAGGAATCTATTAAAGATTATAATAAAGAGATGAGTTATCTGAAAACACAAATAGATACTTTAAAGGATACTAAAGAAGAACTCACTAAAGATATTGCATCATTGAAAAGGGAAATAAAAGGTGCCCCAAAGCATCCAATATTTTTTGGTATTCGTTTTTAATTGTAAGATATAATGGATTTAAACAACGTATATGTATTTGATATTGAGGCAGACGGTCTATTAGATACCGTAACTAAAATACACGTACTGAGTATCGGAAAGATAAATAAAAAGGGGGAGCTTAAGTTATGAATTTAGATTGGGATAAACACGCATACGTAATTGACATAGAGGCAGATGGACTGTTACCTAACTCTACACCTAACCCTGAAGACTGGTTAACTGAAATATATGTATTGAGTATCTTGAAGGTTAATAGCAAAGGGAAAGTAAAGGTTATATCCATTACAGATTATGATCAAATGCGAAACTTCTTTTCAATAGAAGAAGCTATTTATATCGGACATAATATATCCCTTTACGATTTACCTGCAATCAAATACATACTAGGTATAGAACCTAAAGGTAAGGCTATAGATACAATCAGCCTATCTTGGTACCTGCAGTGTAGAAGACTAAAACATTCACTTGAGACTTATGCAATTGAGCAAGGAGGAAATAAGGTGATAGTGGAGAACTGGAAGTTAGGTAAAGAAGGTATTGAAACTTATAAAATGCGTTGTGAAAAAGATACAAGAATCAATCACATTTTATGGGAAGAGCAAAAACAAGCACTACTTGAAATATATGGAACGCAAGATAATGCTTGGAATTTAATCAACTACCTTCAAGACAAGCTTCGTATAATTGAGCATCAATTACAAGTAGGCATCCCTCTAGATGTAGATTTGTGCACTAAAGCTTTAGCCTCTTTAACCGAAGAACTAAATGTAAAATTAGAGGCACTTACTATTGCAATGCCTAAAGCGGAAGTAGTAAAAAAGAAAAATAGGCCTAAGCAGGTATTCTTAAAAGATGGAGTAACACATACTAAATCTTGGAAAGATTGGTTACAATTCAAGGAGGAATATGGAGTTACTGGAGAGTATGAGTATATGGATACTATAGAATATGTCGCTGACTATAAGCCTGGAAATCCTGGTAGTGTAAGTCAAATTAAAGATTGGCTTTATTCTTTAGGTTGGCAACCAAGTAAGTGGTCTTTCGTTAGAGACAAAGAAACAAATGAAACTAAACAAATACCTCAAGTTCAAGATAAGGAGACAGGAGAAGTTGCACCATGTGTAAAGCTTTTATTTGCAAAGGAGCCAGCTTTGAAATTCTTAAATAGTGTAGGGATTATTCGTCACAGGATTGGATTGCTGAAAGGGTTTATAAAAGATTCTGTGTTACAACCTGACGGTTCTTATCGCATATACGCCGGAGTAAATAAATGGACCAATACACTCAGGCTAAGTCACAAGACGGTTGTTAATCTTCCGGGAGTAAAGAAATTATATGCAAAGGATATTAGAGCTTGCCTGTTTGCTCCAGAAGGGTATACATGGGTGTCTGCCGATATATCAGGTTTAGAAGATGCCACTAAACTTAGTGAGATTTATAATTTTGACCCAGACTATGTTAATGAGATATTAACAAATCCAGACTGGGATCCTCACCTAAATATAGGTATGCTAAGTGGCAAAATTTCTGAATCAGACGTAACCTGGTATATTGAAATAAATAAAAAAATTGAAAAAGAAAAGTATGTACCTACCCCAGAAGAGAAATCAAAGTTGTCTTCTTTGAAAGAGGTGAGAAGCAAGTCTAAAATAGTTAATTTCAGTGCAGTATATTCAGTTTCGGCTAAAACTTTAGCAAGAAATTCAGGAATGTCTATAGGGGAAGCTCAAAAATTATTAGATGTTTATTGGAAAAGGAACTGGTCTGTAAAAGAACTTGCAGCTAGTTATCAAGTTAAACAAACTAAAGACGGACAGATGTGGTTATATGGCAGCAGAAGTAAAATTTTTTACTCACTCCGAAATGACAAAGATAGGTTTAGCACAGGAAATCAAAGTTTAGGAGACTATGTGTTTTCAAATTTTTGCTTCAACATAGAAAAATTAGGATACTACCCAATACTTCAAATGCACGATGAGTGGAATTCTATTGTGCCTAATGACAAAGTTGATAAAGTGGTTAAAGTACTCCAACAAGCTATGGATATAACCAATGAACAAATAGGGTTAAATGTAACCATAAAAATATCAATACAAACTGGAGATAGGTATTCTAATTGTCACTAGATAATTTGTAGTGTAAGTTACTTATATTTATAATAGTACCAAACACTACAAATATGATAAAAGAAAAGGATGTCATTATTAGAATGACTACTGAATTAAAACAAGAATTGAAAGAAGCTGCTACAAAAGTAGGCTTAAGTTTATCTGCTTTTATTCGTACTACTCTTATAGAAAAAATAAGGAGGTAGTATGAATACAGAAGATTTTATCAAAAAGGCTATAGAACGTAGAGGTCAGGAATTGTTTGATTACAGTAAGGTGGTGTACAAAAGTACTGAGGAACCTATAATCATAACTTGCAAAAAACACGGTAACTTTGTAACGACCCCTCATGGCTTTATTAGTAAAGCTAATTGCCCTGAATGTAGTAAAATAAATAGGGCAAAAATAGGGAGATCAAATACAGAAGAATTTATTGAAAAGGCTAGAAAAGTTCATGGTGATAAGTATGATTACTCTCAAGTTGAATATAAGACTAATCACGATAAAGTGAAAATACACTGCCTTACCCATAGGAGTACATTCGAACAAACCCCTAATTCTCATTTAGCAGGTCAAGGATGTTCCATCTGTGGACAGGATAAAGGGCATAAGAATAAGATATATACTCAAGAGGAGTTTATAAAAGCTGCTACAGAAAAACATAAAGGAAAGTATGACTATAGCTTAGTCGAGTATAAAGGTTGCTTTGATAAGGTATCTGTAGGTTGCAAAATACATGGATTTTTCCTACAAAAGCCATCAGAACATCTTTATGGTAAAGGTTGCAAAGCCTGTGGAAGTATACCTAAAGAATCTTATAAAGAAAGGTATGCAAAACAATTCCTTGAAAAAGTTATAATAAAGCATAATAACTTCTTTGATTATAGTAAAACTAAATATACTGGTGCTCATAACAGAATTACTATTACCTGTCCTATTCATGGAGATCTAATAATGAAAGCTAATACCCATCTTAATGGAACTGGGTGTAAGCATTGTTCAAAAGAAAAAAGTGGATTTGGTAGGAGTAGTTTTATAGATAGTTGTAAAAAGGGAAAGGCTATATTTTACCTATTAGAATTTTACAATGAAAATGAAAGGTTTTATAAAATAGGTATAACAGGAAAATCTATTAAAGTCAGATATTCTGGGGAAAGAGATTGTCCATACGAATACACTATTATAAGAGAAGTAGAGAGTTCTCCAGAAGATGTATGGAGGTTGGAAAAGTATAACCTAAAATTACTTAGGGAATATAGGTACAAACCTCTAATACACTTCCACGGTAAAACAGAATGCCTTCACCTCTCAGCCCTAGATAAAATCAAGTTCTCTTTAGACTAAAAACATTTTTTTGGTCAATTCATCTCTACACCTTATCTTTGCACTCTAAACAATAAAATATATGAAAGTTACAATTAAACAGAGTAGTCCTACAATTCAGTATGGGACTTTTATTAAACAAGTTGATGACATTTATTTAATGGTTGGTAGCATACAAGCAGTATGTATAAAATCTAACGAAACATCTAAAGTAGGTCAGATAAAAACTATAGCATTTGACGGTACACAAGAAGTAATACCTTCACCCTTCTCAGAACCTGCACCATTACCAGAAATAAAATCAGGAATGCTAGTGGAAGCTAGAGACGAAGATTCAAATTCACACAGAATAGTATTAGTTCTTAGTTACTTACCAATTGGGGATTCTTTTGAAGGTGTTCAATTATATTACACAGGACCTAATGAATATATAGGTAAACCTTATTCTACTGATTGGGGTAAACAATTTTTCACACCTTTCACCGGTATGATTTCATTACAAAACGATTAAAATAAACAAATATGAGTATTTCTTTTAACACAAAACATGATCGACTGATTCTTAAGCCTATTGGGTCGGACGAAAAAAGTATAGGTAGAATTATTATACCTGACTTAGGCTACGAAAAGAGTGAAATTTATGAAGTAACAGCTACCGGACCTGGCTTCACTCATCCTTTCTCCGGTGAATTTATACCTACACAATATAAAGTAGGAGATAAAGTATACTGTACTAAGGCAGTTCTAATCTCCATGGGAGAAATAGATGGAGTAGAATATTATGCTACAAGAGATAACGAACCGTTAGGTTATGTAGTAGAAGAGGTAATATCAGATGATCATTTTTAAAACATAAACAAATGAAAGTAACAGTAATTAAATCTCCTAACCAAGAGATTGAAAAAGGGATGTTAGTTTGTCACAATTTAGGTGATAGGATTATATTAGTAACCGACGCTAAAGTAGATTCTACTACATTCTCAGGCATAACACTTCAGCAAGGTGGGTTTGATTATGGAAATGAACATCCTGTTGGGAGTATATGTAATAGGTGGGATAAGTGTAGCTTTAAAATCTTCACCGGCACCATCACCCTTTCAAACGATTAGTACATGTCAGACCAGAAAACATTTGCGTTCATATACGATAACCCTAGCCCTAACCTTGCAGTCCTCTGGCCTAATTGGTATGAGAATGATAAAGAGTATTTAGATACACACTACGATGTACTCAAAGAGTATAACATCACTAATTTAGGATGGTCTGCTTGGTTATCTAATAATCAGCCTTATCTTGTACTTAGTAAGAAGATAATAGAACCTACAAAATGGGATGTAGTAGATACATCAGACGGAGCAACTATAGTAACACACCCTACCCGTAAATCAAGAAAGAAATAGTATGGATACCATATTCAATTATGACATTGACGCTATAGTAGATGCTATAACCTCGTCAGTAGGGTTTGGCGTAGAATACTCAGGTAGTTTAGATGACGGTACTAGATTCAAATGGGAACCTTCTAAAAATTCTCTTATGATACAACCTAACATACCTCTTGAATACATCGATATACAAATACCTTTAAACAAAATAGACACATTTATATGCCAGTAGCAATCACATCCGGTCAGGATTTAAAAGACAAATTAATCAAAGGTATAAACCTTTTAGGAGACACAGTAACTGCAACTCTAGGTAGTTCAGGAAGACCAGTAGCCATCAGAGATGAAGATGGTACCATCCGTATTACAAAAGATGGATACAGCGTAGCTAATGCCATTACATCTATTGAAGATCCTGTATCTGATACAGCCTTACAACTAGGTAAAGCAGCAGCTAAAAAGACAGTAGACGAAGCAGGAGATGGTACCACAACTACTACTCTGTTAGTTCAATCAATTGTCACAGAGTGTCTTAACATCACTTCTAAGAACGTAAACATAGTTGAAGTTCAGAAAGGTATTTCTGCATCTGTTGATGCCGTTATAGATAACTTAAAAGAGCAAGCTCTTGAGATTACCACAGCAGAACAAATACACCAGGTAGCTAGACTATCTGCAAATGGGGATGAAGATATTGCTAAACTAATTGCAATGTCAATTGATAAAGCCGGTAGGGATGGTAGTATCAGTATTGAAGAATCTAAATCTATTGAAGACTCATTAGAAGAGGTAGAAGGAATGGTGATTAATAAAGGACTAGTTAACCAGCACTTTGTAACAGATCAAGCTAAAGGTCATTCAGTTCTTATCAACCCTTATATACTCATAGTAGATGAGATGATTACTCAAGCTGAATCAGTAGTACCTTTCATGACCTACGCAGCAGAGAAGGAACGACCTCTTCTTATTATTGCAGAAGCAGTTGAACAAGCAGCTATCTCCACTTTGATTGTGAATCACCTCAGAGGTAATTGTAAAGCAGCAGTAATTAAATCTCCAGATTTCGGAGATAGAAAAAAAGCAATCCTTGAAGATATAGCTACTCTTACTGGAGCAACTGTTATCAGTAAAGATAAAGGCCATAATCTCTCTAAAAAAACTGAAGTACCTAAGTACGTTCAATATTTAGGAGAATGTCGCTCAGCAACCATTACAAGTAAAGACACCACACTTATAGATGGTAAAGGCTCCAAAGAAGCAATTGAAGAACGTCTTCTTAATATCAAATCGCAGATAGATAATTCCAAATCACCTTTTGAACGTGAGAACCTTCAAGAGAGGTTAGGTAAGATGATTGGAGGAGTTGTCATCATTAATATCGGAGGTAAGTCTGAGGTAGAAATGAAAGAACGTAAGGATAGGGTTGAAGATGCTCTATATGCCACTAGAGCTGCCATTTCAGAGGGGGTAGTGCCAGGTGGAGGGTTAGCCTTGATTAACACCGAAAGTACCCTTAATGAGCTTGTATTACCTAACAAGGACCAAGAGATTGGTAAAGAGGTAATACGTAAAGTACTCTATGCCCCATTTAAGAAGATATTACTTAATGCAGGTATTGATGATTACTACAAAATACAGAATCAGATAAGCATTAATAAAAATAAGTCTTATATAATAGAACAAACTAAGAGCACATCCCCTAACATCACAGCGGCAGAATCTCATAAAACTTCACTATGGCAAGGGTATAATGTTAAGACAGGTGAATACGGAGACGTAAAGGATATGGGTATTTTAGATCCAGTGAAGGTAACTCGTATTGCATTACTGAATGCATCTAGTACTGCCGGGATACTAATGACCATAGCTGCAGGAGTGAATGAAATTAAAACTGAACAGCCAGAAGAACAACCTCAATATTAAAATAGAAAAATTTGGTGGGTATTAGTATCCGCCTTATCTTTGCTAAAAATAAATAATTATGAATAAATACAAGTACAGGATTAAAGAAAACGGAGGACTATTTAGTCCACAAGTGTCAGAAGACAATGAATACTGGTCTCACTTATCGGTACCCAGAACAACTCTAGAACAAGCCCAAGCTGATATAGATAAACATGCAAAGAGCAGTACCGGTAATTTAAACGAGACTATTCACGAGTATAACCCTAATTCTAAAAAACAAATGCTTCACGACTAATGGAACAGCCACAACAACGAATAAACATAAGCAGTACTCAAGGATGTATCTGCTCTGCTTGTAACAACAATACCTTTACAGAGGTGTTCTTACTAAGAAAGATATCTAAGTTTGTAACCGGAGGTCCTGTAGATACCTACTTACCCATACCTGTATTTACGTGTAGTAAGTGTAGCACTGTACATCAAGGATCATTAGCTCCTGAGTTGAAAACAGTTCTTAATGCAACTGAAGATCCTCAACCAGAAGTAATAGAAGAATTAGAAGAAAAACCTCAAGCGAAAGTAATTCAAATGTTTTAATTATGAGTGAGCAAGTTTTAGATACATTAACAGTACAGCTAGAAGAAAAAAGACTTCAGCTAGAGACACTACTAAATAGTGGTAAAGATATAGTGAATGAAGAAATCCACGAGTTAGAGTGTCAAGCTCTTACCTCTGAAATAGATTCACTGATTGAGTTAATCGGAAATAGTTTATTATAATGGCCGCTAAGAAAAAAGTAAAACACCCTATCCCGGAATCCATACAGAGTAAGGTAATAGAGAAGTCAACAGGTGTAAGAAACATTTCTTATAGCCAGTTTAGTACATACCTGGAATGCCCACATCAATTCTACCTGAAGTACGGATTAGGCCACTATCCATTTAGTAGTTCGATACATTCAGTCTTCGGAACTGCATTGCATGAAACTATTCAGCATGCTTTAGACTTACTATTCAATGTAAAGGTAAAATCATTTACTGAGTTTGATTACAGAACTTTTCTTAAAGAAAGATTGATAGCAGTCTATTCAGAAGAACTAAAGTCAAATAACGGAGAGCATTTCTGTACTAAAGCTGAATTAGAAGAATTCTTTGAAGATGGGTGTGATATTATGAAGTACATCATTAATAAACGCACTAAGCTGTTTGATACCAAGTGGCAAGTATTAGTAGCTAATGAGCTACTACTTAATACATCTATCATAGAGGGAAATGAAAAGATAAGGTTCTCTGGATACTTAGATACAATCTTGTTTGATACATTCAGTAATAAGATAACTATTCTGGACTGGAAGACATCTACATCTGGCTGGAGTAAATGGCAGATTTCAGATGAGAAGAAACTGGCTCAGTTAAGACTATACAAACACTATTTCTCTAAACAATTTGGAATACCTTTCGAAGATATTACTGCTGAGTTTAAGATACTAAAACGGAAAGTAAGTACATTTGAGTTCGAAGGGCGAGAAACAGATACCCCTAGGCTTGCGACTATCAAACCTTCTCAATCAGCCCTTACAGTTAAGAAAGCTGTAGCACTATTAGAGGAGTTTGTAGAAGACTGCTTCGATGAGAACGGCAAAATAAAAGAAGGTTATTATACACAAACAAATACAGATCACGCTTGTAGGTTCTGTCCATTTAACAAAAATCAAGAATTATGTTCGAGATAACAATATACTTAGTATCCTTTTTTCTTGGAGTCTTAGTGGGATTTAAATTTGATTTTCTTGTAGATAAAAATGACTGGTATCCAGTATGGGTTACTACAGAAAATTGGATTGACAAAGATACAGATATAATATTTGATTATTGTTATTTTGAGATATTCTACTCTAAGAGTAGAGGTAAATTTAAATTAAAGCTACAGGGTTACAAACCTAAGTATGCAAAAGGTTATACAAAAGCAGTAGATAAATTAAATGAATTAATAAATGAAAAGGAAAACAACATTTGAAACAAACGAGGAAGAACTGAAACTAACTAGTGTAGAAATACTTCCAGACTTATTACTAGACTTCAGAAAAGAATGCATAGATAATCCTACAATGAGTATGAAGAAGCTCCTAAACAGAGCTATGCACTTGTACTTAACCGATCTAAAGTTCAGGAGCCAGATATTAGGTTGTACAGCTTTGGTAACAAAAGGAAAGTTATGATTAACAACGAACCTATAGGCAAAGAAGTTTCAGGGTGGATACATAAAGGTGATTTAGTTAACAAAGATACTGTTCTTGAACATGAAATAAACCTAAGAGACATAAAGGAATTCATAGTGTACAACACAACTCCACCTGATCTAAAAAAGTTTAATAGTGAGTTTTGGAAATTACTAATAGAAAAATCAAACAAAGAACGAAATAATGAATAATTACCTCCCCCCTGGACAACGAAAGAAAATACTTTTTATTAGTGATACCATTACAGGAGTATCCGGCGTAGCTAATGTATCTAAAGACATAGTAGCACATACAGCACACCACTTCAACTACATAAGCATTGGAGTATCTCTTAACCCTGAATTAAAAGGTAAAAGGTTTGATCTATGTCAAGCAACTAATGATGCAGTAGGTATTACAGATTCGTCTGTATTTAGTATTGAATGGGATAGATATGCAGACCCTGACTTTATTAAACAAATAATATCCCTTGAAAAGCCAGATGCTCTTGTATTCATTACTGACCCTCGTCAGTACATAGACCTCTTTGCAATCGAGCATGAGATACGTACCGGTACAATCAACGGTAAGCCAATTCCAATGGTGTATATCCAGGTGTGGGATAACTTCCCTCAACCTAACTACAACTATAACTATTACAGGTCAGTAGACTTATCTCTTTGTATCAATAAACAAACAGTACTCATCAACGAGATGATACTAAAGAATGAACCTACTAAACCCTCTATCAAGTACTTTCCTCATGGAGTGAATGTAGACAAGTTTAAACCTATTTCTAAATCAGATGAATCCTTGTTAGAGCTGAAGAAACAAATACTAGGAACTATAGATACAGATTTAGTTATCTTCTTCAACTCTAGGAATATAAGACGTAAGTGTATCAGTGACATCATTATGGCCTTCAAAGGATTACTGAGAACTCTTACACCTGCAGGAGCAAAAAGATGCTTCTTGTTACTTCATACACAACCTTCAGATGAAAACGGGACAGATTTACCAAAAGTTGCTAAGGCTATCTTAGGTGATCAATCTGTACAAGTAATATTTGATAATGTGATGTGTTCTCCAGAACAGATGAATGCTAGGTATAACATAGCTGATGTTACTTGCCTTACATCTAACGCAGAAGGGTTTGGACTAAGTGGACTAGAGTCCATGGCAGCAGGAACTCCTATCATTGTCAATGTAACCGGAGGTATGCAAGATTACTGCAGGTTCGAGGATGAGAACGGTAACTGGTTCACACCTAATGAAAAGGTATGGAGTAACCATAACAAGACATATACTAAACACGGAGAGTGGGTATTCCCAGTTTACCCAAGCGTAAACACAATAGTAGGATCTTTACCGACCCCGTACATCTTTGAAGACATAGCATCATTCAGAGACATCACAGATAGGTTAATCGAGGTATACAGCTTAGATAAGAACGACCTGCAGGACAAAGGTTTAAAAGGCCGAGAATGGGTATTAGGACCTGAATCTAAAATGTCTTTAGATTACATGGCAGAAGGGTTCATAAATGAAATAGATACATTACTATCAGAGTGGAAGGTCAGACCTAACTACACAATCAACAAAATTAATTCACCTAAGAATCAGGTTAATATAGATTTCCCTGATTATATATTTCAAGAGTAGATATGTATAAACCAATTATAATTTGTGGTGTATCTAATCCAGATGGTACACCGGTAGAAAGAACAAAAGAAGAAACAGATAAATTTATAGAAATGATGTCAGATAACGGTAAGTATGAAGTAATATATGATAAGACAAATATTATACCAAACATGATGCAAACCTTAATCATAGCAACACCACAAATAAAGTAAAATGAACAATTCATAAACAATTATAAACAGTAAATATGATAAGTGCAAAAATTGTAGCAGATTCGATTAATGAATCTGGTAACAGAATAACAACAATGGAAGTGGTTTTTCCTAGATTCATTCTAGCCGAGCTAAATACCCACAGAGCGTTTAGTAGAAATAGTGCAAGTAGTAGAGCAATTCCATTTGAGAAGATGGTTAAGTCAGTACAAGAAAATCCATTCATTCCTATTGCATGGCAGAAAGACCATAAGGGAATGCAGGGAACAGAGTATTTCGCACATCCACAAGAAGTTCAAAAATGTATAGATAGATGGTTATATCACAGAGATAGTGCTGTACAAAGTGCTAAAGAGTTGTCTCAGTTAGGAATAACTAAACAACTCTGTAACAGACTTCTTGAACCCTTCATGTATCATAAAGTTTTGATTACAGCTACAGAGTTTAATAATTTTTTTAATCTAAGATGTCCTAAGTACTCTTTATTTTCAGAAAATATTCCAATGGAGTTTAAGAGTAAGAAAGAGTTAATAGAATTCGTTGAAAAAATTGAAGCTCCTGAATTTAAAGATAGTTATAAAGATTTGACTGACTTAGATTGGTTAAAATGTAACACAGGTCAAGCAGAAATTCACATGATGACTCTTGCTGAAGCTATGTATGATGCTATCAATGAATCTACTCCTAAAAAATTAAAAGCAGGAGAGTGGCATATTCCTTACGGAGATGATATTGATGTTTTTAAATTAAATTCAGAATTAAACCATGAACCATTATCTATACCTTATACAGAAGACCAAAAATTATGGTTAAATGAGCAAAGAATTAAAATAGCTACAGCTCGTTGCGCTCGTGTTAGTTATACGGTAGTTGGTGAAGAAGGTAAAAAACCTAATTATGAAAATGATATAAAACTATACGATAGATTGTTAGAGTCTGGGCATTATTCTCCATTTGAGCATGTAGCACTTTGTAAACATGATTCAAAGAATTACGCCAATTTTAAAGGCTTCAAACAGATAAGAACAATTTTAGAAGAAAATGTATAAACTTCTCCTACCCTTCCTCCTTCTTATCACCCTTAACTGCACTGCCCAGAAGTACCTCTCTGTGATGCCTACCTTCTCCACCAACCAAGGTAGTATATCACAGAGAGCCGGCATAGCTCTAGAAGCTGGTAAGCAATTAGGATCATTCAGTATAGGTCTAGATTTAGGTAAAACAAGTCTTGTCAATAGTGACACTACTAATTATATAGAGCTCAGACCTAACCTCAATATCTTCCAGCAGGATAAATTCACTAACACACTTACTATCGGCCTAGGATATGTATTCACAGCCGAAGAGAACATAATGACAGAATTCTCTACAGGTATAGAGTATACACCTAGCAAGAAGTATTCCTATAACATATTCTTCGGAACATACTATTATAGTGGGATACATTCCAGTAGTAGTGAGAACTATGTAGCATTATCAATTATGTATTATTTAAACCACTAAACCCCCACACATGATCAAACAAAAAATCAATCAATTTAATGACTGGCTCGCAGAGAGGATGTCCTTAGTTTTATCTATGATGATTACCTTTTGGATAGTATTAACCTTAGTGGTGATACCACTAATGTACAGTGCACCTAATAGTCTACTAGGATGGTCAACTTATTTGAGCTGCTCGCTCTTTCAAGCTATAGCACTCCCTGTACTGGGGTATACATCTAAGAAGGCCTCTGATAAATCAGATAAGCTAATGGAAGAGATGTATAAGATGACTGCTGATATCAAACGGATAGTAGAACATTTACAGATAGAAGAGGAGGAGATAGAAACAGAATTGAAAGAAATATTAAATAAAGTGTATGAGTAGTTATTCAATTAGGTCAAGAGGAAAGATAAAAAATGAGATAAAGAAATACCACCCAGAATTACTAGTAAGATGTATTACAACATTAGAAGTATCTCGTGAGTTAGAAAATATTGAGTTATTAGAAAAAGAGGATTTTTTAGGGTGGTTTTATTTTGAATGTATTAAAGAGTTATATGTAAGAATTGTAAAATTAGAGTTAACTGACAATCAGATAGAAATTTTAAAAGATACTTTTGACTGGTTGGATAAGTTCTCTTATAAAGACGAAGGGTCTTACGAATGGGCACTTGATAAATTACTGAGATTAGGTTTGTTAAATTAAATTATTTACCTTATCTTTGCAATCTAAAAATAAAATTTATGGGAGAGGTACACGATAAGTTAATGGAGCTAAGTAAAGGCAATGTAAGTAATTGGAAAAAAGAAGCTGAATACAGACTGAATAACCGCAAGTGGTTAAGATATTCAGGGAGGATTGCATGTAGGGTTCTTGCTGCCATGGAAGATACAGAAGGAATGACAGAAGAATTACTAGCTACTAAGATAGGTAAATCTCCTAAGTACATTGATAAGCTATTGAAGGGACATCAGAATCTTACTCTTAAAACTATCTCTAAATTATCAGAAGCACTACAAGTAGAACTTATCAGTTTCCCTGAATACAAATATTCTCAACCTTTATAAAACAATTATGAACAACACTACAACTTACATCAATCGCTATCGTGACAAGATAGTATTCACCCAGGAAGGTGATTTAGTGACCATGACAGGGTATAATCCAGAGTGGTTAGGTTGTGCATATGATAATGATTATGATGAGGCTTATAATGAATATCTATCAACATTTACCTACTCCTCAAATCCCAATCACTACAAAGATAATAATCCTAGTCTAGGACCTAAAGATAGAAAAGAATTCATCGATTACTTATTCTCCTATGACTTTGAGTTAAAAGAGTATAAATGCCCTAAAAAGTACAGAGACCTTTGTAAATCTACAGACACAATCATTAATGTAGACCCATCCGGAGGACCTTACATATCTATAGGAACAGACTTGAATGAATTCTTTAACGACGGTCTAAAACGTATTGTAGAATCAATTGACATTCAGCCTTCACAGATAATATTTAAAATTAAATAATAATGACAGTAGAATCAATACAAGCTAAATTAGAAAAAGAAAAAGAAAAATATATAGATAAAGTAATGAAATGTCTTTTATCAGATCCATTTGCTGATGATTTTAATAAGACTTATAAAAATACTAGAGAGTACCTTTATGAAACATTAGAAAAAGAAGGTTCTATATTAGGAGGTTTGATTAGTGCAATGGAACATTATCTAGATAAGTAATATTTAAAATCAAGTAAATGAACGGGACACTAATAGCAACAAAACATGGAGGTAGTAAGATATCAGTAGCCTTTATAGGCATTCAATCAGGATCTTTAGCTGGTCTATCTACACTACCTATTGCCCCTTCGCAAGTAGATCAATACAAAGATAAAGTAGGGAATCAAGTAGAGTTTGATGTGGTATCATTCGTCAACCTAGAGCCTACATTGAATATAAAAAAATTTGCAAATATTAAATCAATTATAGAATGAAACACAAAATAATTATGTTTTTACCATATGCCTCCACGTCAGGGTATGGATATAGATCGTATGACCTTTTAAGGTCTATAATCCAATTAAAAGAAAATGATTGGAATTACAAAATTGTCAGCATGCGTTTTGGCAACTCTCCTCAGAGAGAATTAGATTCCAGTGACCCTATAGATCAAAAGATACTAGCTAATACCATAACTCAAGAGCAGGCGTTTCAGCAAGGAATGTTTGATTTGTGCATTTTTTCAACAGTTCCATCGGAGCTCAAAGAAATCCGAATAGCGAAGTATTCTATCAATTTTAGTGCCATTGTTGAAAGTACTTTAGCACCGGCTGACATCATTCTCGGTTGTAATAATATCAATCTTACAGTATGTAGTTCTAATCATGGAGCTAACGTACTGAAGAGTACAGTGTATGACCAACGTGACCCTCAAGGTAATGTAATAGGACAACTGAAGCTCACTAATCCTACTGAAGTATTATTCGAAGGAATAGATACAACTAAGTTTGACCGGAAGAATAAGCAAGAGTTTAATCTAGATATCCCTGAATCATTTACATTTTTAATAAGCGGTATGTGGTTACCCGGAGCATTTAGTGGTCCGCACAGTCATGACAGAAAGCATTTTGGAACCATGATTAAAACCTTCCTAGAAACATTCAAAAACACCTCCAACAAGCCTGCTCTTATTCTTAAAGTTAATAGTGGTAACTACTCCAACATTGACCAGGATTACACTAAGGATAGGATTGATGAGATAAGAAGTACAGTGCAAGGGGACTTACCTAACATCTATCTTATACATGGTTTATTATCCGAAAACGAATTAATAGGGTTATACCAACACGATAAGGTGAAATGTCTACTAGCAGCTTCTGCAGAGGGATGGGGTCGAGGTCCTGTAGAATACATGTGTGCAACTAGTAAGCCGGTTATAGGTACAATGTACGGTGGGATGGGCGATTACTTAAAACCTGAGTATACACTCACAGTACCTGGTACATTACAACCTGTACATAAATCAGCAGCTAACCAATTCTTATTAGAAGAGTCTCAGATATACTACCCTGACATCAAGCAATTATCTGCAGCGATGCTTACTGTATTCAATAATTACAAAGAGATAGAAGAGAAGGCCAAGAGACAGGCACATTATATTCGTACCTCGTTTAGTTTAGATAGAATGACAGAGAGGTTAGATGAGATACTTAAAAAGCATGTACCGGAGTTTCCAAAAGTAATGCAGATTAAACTTCCTAAGTTATCAGAGATGAAACTTCCTACACTAAATAAAAAGGATTAGTTATGATACCTAAGCCTCCTATTACAGGATTACACAGTAAAGTCACCTCTTTAGAAACAGTTTTATTTATATCAGTAATGGCACTAGTACTTATATCAGTTATGTTACCTTTGTTTTATTACTTAAAATAATCAGTATGTATACACCAGATGATATAGAAATGATAAAAGAAGAGTACCCTGGTATAGCTATGTGGAGTGATACTCATGTTTGGGTATTATACAAGAATATAATAAAAGAACATACTGAACCTATACAAGAGTTTTTAACTACTATAGTGTCTGAAAAAACAATAGAAGAATTCCTGAGACGTAATTTTAAAAATGTTAGTACTATTTTAAGATCTAATCAAGGTAACAAAATTAGGATAATATTTAGTAATCTTAATAAGTCTAGCTTAGATGAAATAAATAAATACATGGACTCCTTCGGGTGGTTTCCTGCTATGATAGGAAAAGGAAAGGATTTAGATAAATATTCAGAGCATTCAATACTAAGTAACACAGGAGATAATAATATCTCAGTAGAGTATGAGGCTCACTACGATAGTCTTGTAGATGTACAAGAAAAATATTTATACCACATTTGTCCGGATATAGCTTGGATTAATATCAGTACTGTAGGCCTTACCCCTAAGACTCAAAGTAAATTATCCAATCACCCCAGGCGTATATACTTAATACATCAATTTAATAATAAGAAATTAAATATTGCACAAACAGCTCAAAAATTATTTGATAGTTGCAAAAATCAAAAATATATACGTAACATGTATGTACTGAGGATAGATGTAAGTAAATTGAAAAACAATATATTTTACGAAGATCCTAATTTCAAAATATGTGATGCTGTCTGGACAAATGAAAATATAGCTCCGTATGCTATTAAAGTAGTGGAACAGATTCTTGTCAACCCTAACGCAGAAGATAAGCATTTACTAAAGCCTCTGTAAATTAATTTAGTTTAATTCAATTCTTTTTACTATCTTTGCACCATGACATCAATTGAGTTCACTAAATGGCTAAGAGAATATATTAAACAGGACTATGAAGATATATCTTGGCAAAGAGTAGAAATACAGCTTGATAAAGTCTCAGATTATGAACTACCTGAGAACTCAGTAAGTCATCTTTCAGCATTAAATAAGATTTGTATAGACCCATCTAAAGTTATTAAAACAACACCTCTTTTCAGAAATCATTTAATTTAAAATAGTAATATGACAGCACACAATGAAAAATTAGGTACCACAGAAAAGCCTAGAAGGTGGTACAACTCACACAGATTCCCTCTAGTACCTTACATACGTATCAGGAAAGCAGATCAATACAATACCAAGAGTATTACATTTGAATGGCTAATATTCAAAATCTGGACACTAGACCATTTTAGCTTTGAAGCAGCTTTTGTTATTTGTGCTCATTGGGGTATAGGATTTACCTTTGTACTACCATACCTAAGAGTTATAGCTTGCATCCCATATCCTAGTGTAAACTGGGAAATAAAACTAAGTAATTTTCTAATACGTAAACCTAAATGTGAACAACCTTTAAACGGACAATAATATGACGGATAATTTAATTCAGTGCAAACATTGTGGCTTCGCACTAGCCTACGAAACAATTGAAGATGGGAAGTTCTACGAAGTATCTTGTATAGGATGTGGGTTCATGACTAACTCCTATATGTTAGAAGGTACAGAAGAGCTAAAGCTCTACCTAGAAACACTTCCTGATATCTATGCAGATCTAGCTACTCCGGATGAAGATGGTCTATGCTGGGTTCCTATGTTCAAATCAGTAGAAGGGAAAGGGTGTGTGACAGTAAACGGTATATCGAAAGATAGATGGATGTGGTCATTCATCCCTCATGTACCTCTAACCGAAACAGATCCAGAAAGGTCTCTGTATAGTAATCCGGATGGTACCTATGCTAAGTATAAGCTGGATATCAAGAAACAACAACTCTTCACCAAGGACCAGTTCTTATTAGCATTACAGATGCTAGGGTATTTTGAAGAAGCAACAGAAGAAAAACTACAAAACTTAGCTTAGTATGATTTCAATAGCATATATCATAGGCACCCATAACGAAGGTAAACCTATCAAGAAGTTAATAGAATTAATCCTGAAAGAGAAAGATTCAAACGATGAGCTAATCATCGTAGATAATAACAGTGATGATCCTGATACTCTCACTATCCTAGAAGAGTACTGGGAGTATGTAAAGACCTATGACAAGCCTATCACTGATTTTTCTGAGTACAAGAACTTCAAGAAGAGCCTTACTAAAGCGCATTTTATATTTGACTTAGATGGAGATGAATTTATAAATCCTATTCTTCTAAAGACCATCAAGGAGATTATTATAGGTAATCACGAGATTGATGTATACGAAGTACCCAGAGTAAACATAGTAGAAGGTATAACTCCTGAATATGCCAGAAGTGTAGGATACCATCTAGATTCAGATATGTTTATCAACTGGTATGATCCACAGAAACGTATCTACCGTAACACCCCAGAGATAGTATGGATAAATAAAGTCCATGAGACCTTAAGCGGCTTCAAGACCATCACCACACTACCTTACCAGGATGAGCAAGGTAAGAAGGTAACTGATTACAGCCTGTTACATATTAAAACAATTCAGAAACAAAAGCAACAGAACGAGTTGTATTCTAAAATATAATTAATGGTACTATTCATAATTATCCCTTTATACATACTAGGGTTACTAGTAACATCATTTATATACCTCGACAGAGTATTCTCCTATAAGTATATACCATTTAGGACATTCTCAGGTCTTATCATAAGGGTATTAATCTGGCCGGTAGCTATAATGGAAAGAATATTCTTTTGGTAATATACAAATTTAATTAAAACATTATGATTAAACTAGAAAATATACAATCGTTAGTAGGCAATCACGTTTCCCCTTACATCTATAATGCAAAGGAATTTAAGCCTGGTACCACACCTATTTATTATTCAGGCCCTTATTGGGACAACAAAGAAACAGAAGCAGCTATTGATTCCTTCCTTAATGGTAAGTGGGTAACAGCAGGAGAGAAGGTACACAAGTTTGAGAACGCCTTTAGTAAAAGGTTTAATACTAAGTACTCCCACATGGTTAACTCTGGATCATCTGCTAATTTAGTCCTCATAGCTGCCCTTAAAAAACGTTTTGGATGGTCTGATGGTGATGAGATAATAGTATCTCCTGTAGGCTTCGCAACTACCATTTCGGTACTATACCAGAATAGGCTTAAGCCTGTATTCATAGATATAGAATGGGATACACTCAATTTTGATACGGACCTTATAGAATCAAAGATTACCTCTAAGACTAAGGGTATCTTTATTTCGCCTGTATTAGGAAATCCTCCTGATATGGATATCCTAAAAGAGATAGCAGATAAGTACGGAATATTATTAATAGGAGATAATTGTGATAGTCTAGGTAGTAAATGGAATGGCAAGTATCTATCTGATTACTATGTTGCATACTCTAATTCATTTTATCCTGCACACCATATATCTACCGGAGAAGGTGGGATGATATGCTCTAATGATGCCGAGCTAAAGAAGCTATTTATGAGCCTCAGTACCTGGGGTCGGGAATGTCATCCAGCCGGAACTTCAATATATACCACAGCAGGTGTTAAAAATATAGAAGATGTTGCTGTTGATGATATTGTTTATACCCACAACGGTAATTATGAAAGGGTTTATGAATTAATGAAAAGGGATTATAGTGGTAAACTTTTGACAATAAAGTCAATGCGTAATCAGGATGTGGTAATTACTGAAAACCACCCCCTTTATATAAAGAGAGGTAATGAATATATGTGGGCTTTAGGTAAAGATATTATTGCAGGAGATTTTCTAACACAAAAAATACCATCAAATTTTCAAACACCAAAAACACTTAGCGTTAGTTACAAAACATTATTTGATGAAAGGTCATTCGAGGTAAATTGTGAACCAGATTTATTTAGATTAATTGGGTACTGGTTAGCCGAAGGATCTGCAAATAGCGGAAAGAAAGGGTCTAACGGTAATAGGGAGAAAGATAAAAATAAATACTTATTCTACAAAGTTGAGTTTGCATTTAATGTTGCTGAGGAGAAGTATATATCTGATGTAACTAATTTAATGAAAAAGTATTTTGGTGTTAGTACAAATGTAAGGTCTAGAAAAGGAAGTAATGGGGTGTCACTAACATCAAAAAGCAGGAGAGCTTATGAATTTTTTATTAAATACTGTAATAAGATATCCTACAATAAAAAACTATTATATGATTTTATTCATTATGATAAAGAATTACTAGCTGAATTAGTTAAGGGATATTGGAGAGGAGATGGTTCACACGATTTTCAATCAACTTCTGTTGCAACTACTAGTATTGATTTAGCTAATCAAATTAGATTGATTTTAAGTAGATTTGATATAAGTCCAAGTATACTAATTAGAGATCCTAAAAAACATACTAATGCTATTGTTAACGGTAGAGTTGTTGCTGCTAAACGTAATTTATACTCATTAACTTGTTATGGAGAAAATTCAAGAAAATTAAATGAGATATTAGGTATTGAATCTATTGAAAAGAAAAAACATACTGTAACAAAATACAGATGTGATTGTCAAGACTATATTTTACATGAAGTTCAAAACATTTTAATTGAGGATGTTAATAATATTACAGTCTACAATTTTGAAGTTGAAAATGATCATAGTTATCACGCAAATGGTATAGCTTCACATAATTGCTACTGCGTGGGTTCCGCTAACCTTTTACCTTGCGGTACCTGTGGTAATCGATTTGATAAATGGCTAGAAGGGTATGATGGGATAATTGATCATAAGTATGTATTCAGTGAGATGGGATATAACCTAAAACCACTAGATTTACAAGGAGCAATAGGCCTAGTGCAACTAGAGAAACTACCAGAGATAGAAGCTAACAGAAAGCGTTCTCATGATACTATTACAGAGATATTTAAAAGTATACAAGGTATAAGATCTCCATCTGTACTTCCCCTGGCAGACCCTTGTTGGTTTGGTACACCGTTCATTTGTGAAGAAGAAGGATTGAAAGCAAGATTAGTTGCTTACCTAGAAGCTAATAAGATCCAAACAAGAAACTACTTTGCAGGTAATATATTAATGCATCCAGGTTACTCACACTTAGATGATGTTAAAAAATATCCTGAAGCTAACAAAGTACTAGACAAAGTATTTTTCATAGGGGCAGCACCACATTATACAGAACCAGTCTTTGATTATATCGAAGATGTAATACGCAAATTTAAATAGGTTGCAATAAAGCTTTGTAAGATTTACTTACTAGGTAACCTACTTACCCTGTATCAAATTTGAAGTTATCTCTTATGAATACTTTTAATTTAACTCAATGTAGGGTACTTCATAGGAAGTAAAATTACACTTTGTATAGTAATAAATATAACACATATGAAAATAGTAGTACTAGGAGATGGACTGTTAGGATCTGAGATAATTAAACAGACAGGTTGGGATTATATCTCACGTAAGAAAGATGGTTTTGATATAACTGAGCCTGAGAAATATAAATACTTCTTTCAGGAGATTTTAGAAGGGGTAATTGTAGTTACAAAGTATGATGTAGTAGTAAACTGTATAGCTAATACAGATACATATTCAGAGGATTCTAAAACAATCAGTAATGTTAATTATCAAGGTCCTATAGAATTAGTTAAATACTTAGATAGTAATAATATAAAATTAGTACAAATATCTTCTGATTATGTTTACTCTCAATCTTCACCTTGTGCTAGTGAAAGATTCTTATTTTTATTAAGAGGCCTAACTTTCCACCCTTATATAAAATATAAAATACTTTTAGACGAATTCTTATCAAGATACTTTCCTAACACACTTATATGCCGGTGTTCTTTCAAACCTAACCCCTTTCCTTATGACCAGGCTTGGGATGATTTAATAGGCAACTTTGATTATGTGGATGTGATTGCAGGATTAATTATCAAACTGATTAATAAAGATGCTGAAGGTATTTACAACGTAGGTACAGAAGTTAAATCAATTTATGATTTAGCTAAACGAACTAAACCTGAAGTGCAACCTATACCTAGTCCATCGTATGCACCTAAAGATGTAACTATGAATTTAACTAAAATGGAAAACTTTCTTAAATGAAAATATTAATAATTAGTACAGGGTTCTTAGGGGATGGAATGTTAGCCGGATCCTTTGCTGAAAATTGTAAAAGAAATGGTTATGAGAGAGTTGATCTTATAGTAGGGTGGCCACAAATACTCCAACTACTCAGAAATAATCCTCATATCGACAATGTATTTTTAAGTAATCCTATAGGAGCAAATCCCCCAACACCTAAAGATATATCTATGTATGATAGAGTGTACAACACTCCTCATTTAGTATTCTCTGAAAGGCCTATAGATACTTTCAATAAGGCAATAGGGCTAACTGATTTAGAATATAACTTTAAATTGTATGTACCAGATATAGAGATAGAACCTAAAACAAAACCTAGGTTATCATTTCAATATGATTGGCATTTAAGATCCTTTGGTACTAATAAAACATCACGTAACCCACAACGTATCATAGAAGCTATTTCTAGTAAATACGAAGTGCTAGTGATAGGAGATGATACACATTGGAATATAGATGAAAATACTCCTATTACTTTCTTACAACATTGTGCAGTAATTAAGAACTCAGATGTATTCTTTGGATATCCTGGAGGCATGCATTGGGTAGCTGCAGGAACTGGAGTACCTACGATTACTACCTCTGAATGGTTAATGAAGCACTACATAGATAAAGGTGAATATAAAGGTAATGATTTTAATGAATTCAAAGACCAGTGGATGGTGCATGCATGTAAGAATTATAAAGAACCACATATTTTATTTGAGCCTGAAGTATCAGATGATTATATTATCGAGTACCTTTTAAAGTATGAGTTATGATTTTATACTACAGGATAAGTAATAATTCAAATAAGATGGATAGATTGATAAATTCTACAAAAGAGAATTGTCTTTCAAATGCACTAAAACATTTTCAACCATTCGTTGAATCATTTAATATTATAGCTGATAATGTTACTGAGGATATACTCTATCAGTTTTTATTAGATATTAAAGATAAATACCCTAATGTAACTCTGGAAGATAGTAAATTAGGTAATGCAGGATCATTCTGGTATATTTTTAATAAAGTACTTTCTCTTCCTGCAGACACTCAAGTTTATTTATTAGAGGATGACTACATTCACAAAAGTAATTCCTACAAGGTACTAAAGGAAGGTTTAAATAGAGGTGAGTATGTCACGCTTTATGATCCCAATGACATGTATAAAAACTATTCTGAAGGAGGTCCTAACCCATTTATAGAAGATGGGGGTGAGATTGCCAGAGTGATATTAACTGAAAGTTCTCATTGGAAAACATCTATATCCACCACACTTACCTTCGCCACTACAACCAGAGTTCTAAAAGAGGATTTTGATATATGGAAGGCATATACCGGAGGAAATAGTGTAAATGATTTTCAATGTTTCGTAAAGCTTAGAGAGTTAGGTAGAAGTTTAATAGTACCTGTACCAGGCTACTCTACACATGCTTGTGTAGGTTATCTATCACCATTACATGATTGGAACGAAGAAGTCTTAAAATAATTAAAACAATGAATGTATTCATACTAGGTTATAATGCTGCTGATTACTTTAATGAGTGGTTTAAAAAAGAAAACTTTCAGAATGTAAAATTCAGATTTATTGATAATGGGAATCAAGCACTTCCAGAAAAAGTGAAAGATATATCCATATATACAACTAGTAGAAACATAGGTTGTGGAGGTGGTTGGAATCTAATATGTGATATAGCTTTTGACTATATGGGATTAGATAAAGTAATCATAGGAGAGGAGGATGCCATATTCAATCAGGATATGTTAGAGTCTTTATATAATCACTGTGAACCTGATAGATTAATGACCACCTACGGTAATGGGTTTGGATTTGCATTATTCTGCATACATAAAGATACCTTTAATAAGGTAGGAAGGTTTGATGAGAATTTTCTATTTGCCGGGGCAGAGGACGAAGACTATAAAATAAGATGTGCAAAGAACAATGTAGAGGTATTTTGTATGGAGGTTGACCCTTCATTAAATGGCCATGCCAGTACTTATGATCCTAAATCACCTAGGACTTCTGTAGAGCCTCATAACCTACAATACCTAAAACTTAAATGGGGTGCCCCCTTCCACACTAACTCTATCTATTATGATAAACCTTTCAACGGTAATCCTCCATTTATATTTGATCCTACACTAGAATTACATTACGGAAAGCTAGATAAATTTCCATCAGAATTGGAATACGAAAAATTCTAAAAATAATTTAGGTTAATTAAATTAAACGTTTTATATTTGCAAAATGGTTATCAGAAATTTAATACAAGACGGTGCAGCATATGGCTCTATAGCCTGTATAAAAGGAGAGGAGTCTGTAGTATCTATCAGAGGATACTTAGCCTACAACTTTGATTTCATTAAACAGTTTGACACTATTATTCTAGCTGTTAACTGGTTAGAAGGAGTATCTGATGAAACGGTAGATAGATACCTAGAACAATGGAGAATGGCTTTTCCTAACTCTAATGTACACACAATCCTTTTACAAGAAAATAAAGGACATTCTTTAGGTTATATGGAACTAGACAATGCACTATTCGGCAAATGTAAAGACTTAGATATAAAATGGCTTTTCAAATCCACCGAGGATATAATCATTAACGAACCTTTCCTAGACCACCCTATCTCTACAGCAGACTTTTATTACTTCAACGGTATAGGTAAAGGAGGGATGGATAAGTATCAGTTTGATTACGATCTTATAGCAAAGGTAGACTTCTACCCTAACACCAATTTCTATATCATCAATACATGGGCTGCTGATTGGTTATATGATGAAGAAGAAATAGATAAAGCTTATACCTATACAAAAAGTCTTGAAAATTATAATGGACGTATCTGGGAGTATATACCAGGATTTTCCTGTGAGGCCAAGTTAGCTGAGATGATTACGGATAGAAATATAGAGAGGGCTCATTTGTTATCTTATGATGCTTACTTAAGATTATTATCTTATATAGATAGATATGACGTGCATGATAATTCTTTTAAGAACATCATGTACAATAATGTATGCCACTTTCATTTTCCTAACTCCCCCGTAACAATAATAGAATGACAATAGTATATAGAATCAGTGATTCCGGCTACAAAAAATCAAAGCCGGAGTATATCAATAACATCAACTGCTTACGTAATGCAGCTAGTGTATTTCAATATGAAAATTGGCACATTGTAGCCGATAATGTAAAGAATGAAGATACCTTATCCTGCATACGTAATTTAGATACATATCTTAATCACCCTGTTATACATAATGTATCACTAGGTAGTGGTGCACAGACATTTAATTATGCATTAGATATAGCACTTAGCTTACCAGAAGACGAACTGATTTACTTCGTTGAAAATGACTACCTACATATACCAGGTTCAGATTTATTAATAGAAGAGGGGTTAGATTTAGGGGCTGACTACTTGGCCGGCTACGATCATCCTGATAAGTATTTATCACTTGAACAAGGAGGTAATCCCGAAGTAGAAGGAGGTGGAGAATTAACTAGAGTATTACTTAGTAAGTCTACACATTGGAAGATAACTAATAGCACTACCATGACATTTGCCACTAGAGTAAAAACACTCAAGGAGGATGAGCAAATATTAAGAGAATATACAAAAGGCACCTACCCCGAAGACTATCGTATGTTCTTAGCTCTTAGAGCTAAAGGTCGAGTGCTTATATCAAGTATACCAGGCTTCTCTACTCACGGTGAAAATCAATGGTTATCTCCACTGATAGATTGGAGTAAAATTTAAAATAGACATATATGAATAAACCTATAAGTATAATACTTCCTACCTACCGCGAGTCGAATTATTTAAATATCTGTTTAGAATCTATAGTAAAAGGGCAGGTAAATATAAATCAGATAATCGTTATTGTCGATGGTTTTTATCAAGAAAATAAAGAAGTTTTAGACAGGTGGAAAGATAAAATAGATACAGTAAACCTAGAAGAGAACGTAGGATTCTGTAGAGCCGTAAACATTGGAGTTGCAAATGCCAAGCATGATCTCATATTAATAGTGAACGATGATAACGTATTTCCGTCTAAATTTGACTCTAGACTCCTAGCCGACTACAAAGAGGGTATGGTCCTAAGTGTGAATCAGATAGAGCCTTTCCAATCTATCTACCCCCAATTCTATATCAAAGACCTAGGACGTAACTCAAAAACATTCGACCTGTCAAACTTCTGTGAAGAGGAGAATATGATATCAATGACATACGGTAGACAAAAGGGGGGTGTAGATAATACCGGAAGTCTACTTCCTATTCTATTAAACAAATATGATTTCCTAAAGGTAGGGGGGTTTGATATAGAGTATCCTAGAACGGGCTCGGTTGCCGACTACGATATCTTGCTTAAATTGACCATGTGTGGACATCAGATGATGAGAACATACAATGTACACCTCTATCACTTCGTTACAGGTACATCTAATACTCCAGAGGCCGTGCTAAAGAGGCAGCAAGATGAGCAACAAGGATGGGCTTACAGCCAGTATAAATGGGGTGCCCGTATAATTAACGACCCTTACACAAATAAAAAATATTTGGCTAGTTAGCCTAAACATACTATCTTCGCTAAAAATAAATAATTATGAATGAATGTTGTAGTGAATATGATAAGTTTCATATAAAAGAAAGAGCAAAAAATATGTCGGTAAACTCAGTAGTACTTAACAATTTACTTAGAATATTATCCTACAGAAAAAGTTTATTAACTTCTGAGAGTATGAGTTCTAAGTTAGACGAAAAGGGTAAACTTGTAGTAGATATTCTATATCAACAATGCAACAAAGAGTTAAAAGAATTATTAGCAATAGATTAAAACAATAAATAAAACAAATGGAAAAAATACAAGAGTACTCAGAAAAAATAGCCAAGCAGCTATCCGGAATCTTTGATAAAGAGAATCCTAATTACATCACTTACGAAGACTTAGAATCTCCGGAGAACTTCGAAGCGTTTATGTTTGCACTAGGAACCTCAGTTCCTTTAGGTGTACTTAACAAAGCTACTAACCAGGAGTTAGGTATGTTAGCATTTAATCATTTACAAAATCTTACAATCTTTAAATATGTTAGTACAACTCCTCCGGAACAAATTCAATAGCTTTGTATGCAGTATATTTGACAGGCTTGTATTCACTCCTGAAGTAGCTAAATTACAGACTGCTATTCAGAAAGCTTATCAATGGCCTGAATCAGAACGTAGATGTCACTACTTAGCAAACAACTACTACCTACTCGGTAATCAGTATCTGAAAGAAGGTGATAAGAATTTGTCCTCATCATGTTTTGAACTGTCAGATTTATGGAATGAAAAGGCTGAGAGGTATATGTACGGCTATTGATATTTATAAAGGATGGAAATTAACAAATTATTTCTTCTGGAAGAAAGACTTACCCCTGACAATATTGCAGATGCAGTAAAGAATAAAAGGGTAGTTACTATTGCTTATAAAGGTGATAAAGAGAATGCGCCTGGTGTGCGTACTATTGAACCTTCATGCTTCGGTGTAGATTTCAAAGGCCGTAATGTAATAAGAGCATGGCAAAGAGCTGGTAAATCTGTTACGGGTATACAAGCCCCTCCTATCACTAAAGGATGGAAATGGTTTTTGGTAGATAGAATTAGTTCCTGGAACGAAAGTTCTAATCTCAACTTCACTACTAAACGTCCTAAGTTCAATACGAAAGGAGATAAGCATATGCAAAAGGTATATGCTATATCTGATTTCACACCTTCAATCATAGCACCTCTCCCTAAGAAACCAACAGGTCCTGCTAAAGCACCTCGGATAGCCGGTAAGAAAGAACCTAACAAACCTAAAGGAACTATCAAGACAGATACACAACCTACAGGTAAAGAGTTCAAGCAAGGAGGTAGAGAGAAGATGAGAGACCCTAAAGGTAAATCTCAAACATTCTACCCATCCGGTAACAAAAAGGTAAAGATAGCCTTATCTCCAGAACAGTATGATGATTCCTTTGAATCAGAAAAACTAAAGACTGCCCTTAATACTATTGTAGATAAGGTAAAGTCAAAAGAGAAAACAGTGTTCCTAGATCTTACAGGTATGTCAGATGATAAGATAGCTACATTTGCCAAGCATAAGATTAATGTAATGGAGTCACTAAATGAACAACTAGAAGTATTCAGCTACGAATATGATTTCCCGATAGTCACTAAACGAATTTTATCACTAACCGAACTCTTAAACTATGACACAGACAAAAACTGGTAGCAAGACAAAGAAGATTAAAAGAGAAGTTCCATTCCTGATGTTTAGTGCATACAACGAACAGTATTACCAAATGCTGGAAGAAGATCCTCGTACACAGGAAGTTATACATAACGGAGTATATGAATCTATTAAGCATGCAGTAGCTGAGAATAAGAAAGAAGCAGAGGTATTTAAATTACAGGATTACAGATCTGTTATCACTATCCCTAAGAAAGACTGGAGAGAATCATTAACAAAAACAATGGACCACTATGTACGTAATGAGAATTATGACAGAGCGATAGAGTGTCAGCAGTTACTACAAATAATTTAATTATAAAATATTTTTTTGGTAGTTTAATTTTTATTATATAACTTTGTTGCAAATTCATAAGTATGATAGAAGAAGATGAATACGATGATGACTTCTTAGAGGAAGAAGAGTTTACTCCTCCTACCCCTCAGAGAGCTAAACAATCAGTAGATAAAGTCCTAGGAGTAAGGACTACTGTACGTAAGTCTAAGAAGACTCCTGAAGATAAGAAGCGAGAAGCATTCTGTACAATGATTCATAAGTATGAGCAAGCCTATACTCGTGGAAAGATAGTATCAGACTTCTTAGATATGGAGGATTGGGATGATACCTGGATGGATATTATAGACGAATTACTAGAACTAATATACACCCCTAGGCAAATATTACTTATCCAATACTTTGTGTTTGATCGTATGGACCCAGAAACAGGAGAGACCGTCCCTTATGAGATATCTCGTGATAAATGGGTGTATCTTGAATCACCTGAACAATTGTTTGAATTACTAAAAACTATTAAGTAGATGCCCCCTAAGAAGACTATTAACGTTCAGACGAAAGGTAGCATAGCTAAGAGCACCATAAGTAAGAACGATATAAAAAGAGGAATTCTTTACTGTAACTCTAAGGTACAACTAGCAGAGTACCTAGGTATAGGTAGAGTACTTCTATGGAAGCTCCTCCGTGAGTTTAAGGATGATGACGGAAGATTAATGATAGATGTGTTTGAAGAGAAGATAAAAACAGATGGACGAGGATTCAGAAAGTCCATGGACAGGAAGTTCATTATTCAGTTATTAGAAGACGGAATACTAGGAACTAAAGCACCGGCACCATTAATCAAGAAGCAATTAATAGAAGAAAAGTACCTACAGAATAAATGCTACTGTTGTGGATATAAAGATAAAAGAGATTCAGATGCTAAGTCTGCCTTACTCCTCAACTTCATAGATGGTAACAAACTATTCTGGAAGAGAGAAAACCTGGAGATACTCTGCTACAACTGTTACTTTACAAAGGTCGGAGATTTATTATTTCCAGATCAACTAGAAGCATTAGAGTTCTGGGGTATTCAAAGAAGTAAAGCTGTATACAACGATATAGTCAGTGACCAATCTTTAAAGGCAGCAATCCAACATAAGGAGGAATTACAAAAGATGCAGGAAGAGTTAGAAAAGATGGAAGAGGCTTCTTTAGATATTATAGCTTACAAGAAGTTTAAAAACTAATTTAAAATACCGTTCCTCAGAGTAGTAGCTGGAAGTGAGGAAAGCAGTTGGGATCCACTAATCTACGAACTGCAGTCTAGGAGTCTCCTAGGGGAGGTACTTGTGAACCCTCCAACATTGTAAGGTGGTGAAAAGGCTTAGGCCACGGCAGACACACGTCCTTGTCTAGGTCGCGGAGATAAAGGGAATACATAACCACTCCTTGCAGATTCGACTTCTGCTCTTACAGCTCTTTTAAATTGTCATATGGTGTAGCGATAGCACAATTGGTTTTGGTCCAATTAGCCTTAGTTTGAATCTAGGTATGACAACGTGGGGTGATTGACCTTGGTTCGGCCCTAAATGAAGTGTCATCTAAACCTATCTAGGTATAAAGATACAGCTTCGCCGGTAATAGAATGAGGTGACAATTGAGGAGAGACTCGACCAGGACTCGTCGTCTAATGATAGGACTACACACTTTCGCTGTGTCGATTTCGGTTTGAATCCGTACGAGTCTACAATATGTTCAGGGTAAAGGAACGCCACTGCACCTAGCAAGGGTACCTGAGGGATCACTAAAATGTTTCACAAGATTTCTTTTAAAAAGATTATTATGATTGAAAAATTTAAAGACATAAAAGGTTACGAAGACTTATATGAGATATCAAATCTAGGTCGTGTAAGATCTAAAGACAGGGTTATAGAAAAATCCAATGGGTATCCTCAAAGAATATCGTCTAGATGGATTCATCCTTATATTTTACAAGGTACTATGTATATAGTATTATCTAAACATAGTAAACCTGAACACTACACATTGAAATCTTTATTATCTAGGCACTTCTCTACTTATAAAATAGTATCTATTCAGGAACCAATAGAAATTAGAGAAGGTGAAGTATTTGTACCCTTAGCTGAGCACGAAGGCTTATATGAGATTAGCAACTATGGAAACATAGTATCTTTAGGTAGGACTATCAAGAGAAAAGATGGTATAGATAGAGTGGTGCACAGAAAGAAACTGAATCACAGGACTGCACAACTTTGTCTTTCCGGTAATGGTAAAACTTCTGCATATTCTTTCAATTCTGTATTCCTAAAATCATTTTATAAGTGGTATAACCCTAAGCTATACAGAGCTATAAAAATAGGTAATAGTGAAAATATTCTAGATAATTTTAGGATAGTCAGAAGGATGGAGCAAAATCCTATAACTGTAATAGAGCCTAATGGAGCTGTAAACAAATTTGATAATTACATTGAAGCAGGAAAGAAATATAAAATACCAACTCAGAGAGGAGGTACTTCATTTTTGGAATTCTTCTTCCAAGAGATAGATTACTCATATGAAAGAAAACACCTAGAAGGATTTCAATTCATTTTAAATTATCCTGCATATAAAGATGGAGAATTAAAACTAATAAAAATAGTGACCTACATTGATATAATCAAATTAAGAGCGACTATTCAAGATTAAATTATATTTATATATTCAGTTATGACCTTAATCACTCAATACAATATAACTTGGAACTAAATCAGTTAATCCAGAAATTCATTAACACCCCTTCCGAAATGCAAAGGGGTGCAGGCTGCATGTCTAAACGTTACAACATGTCTGTAGATGATATAAAAAAGGCCAGAGAGTTAGCTAGAGAAGCTATACGTACAGGTGCCTCTGAGTACTTTGTACAAACAGCAGGTACGTCTGTACCGTCATATACTATCACCACTACACCTGTAACTATAGTACCCATGGATAAACCTAGAGTAACTAAAGAAAAGGTATCTGAGAGTGGTGACAGAGATGTAGAGATGGTCTACGATAGACCTATGACCAGATCTGAAATAGAAAAGGAATATGGAATAGATAATATCTCCACTACCCTCTCTACCTATTGGAATAAGGCTATGTCTAATGGGCAGTACCTGGTAAGTGCATTAATTAAATGTCATCATAATAACTTCTACTCTGAGGATCAATTAGCTGAAAAGCTAAAGTCAATGCTTATAGAGACTGAACCTATACTAGTTAAAAGGGCAGTAAATCCAAGTGAGAAGATATGTATAGTGTACTTAGCAGACGAGCACGTAGGGGCTCTAAATCACATAGATGATGTTCATGGAAATTTCTACTCATCTGATATATACATAGGAAGACTGGAGCAGATAGTACAAGAAGTATTAGACCTAGAATCTACATACGAGAAGCTATACATTATTAATCTAGGAGATGAGGCAGACAGCCAGTTAGATAAGATGACTACTAGGAAGGGGCATGTATTACCATCTGAAAGTGGTAAGGTTCAGTTTGATACCTATATTAAAGGTAGGAGAATGTTATTTGAGTCTATATTTAGTTCAGGGGTAGCTGCTGAGTACGAGGTTATTAATTGCAATGATTCTAATCATAGTGGAAATCATCTATCATACATTTGGAATGAAGCTGTTAAGTTTTGGCTAGAGGCTAGGTTCCCAGAGGTAAAGGTTAAAAACGTTACCAAGTTTATAGATTGTTTTACATATGGCAGGCACGTAATCGCATACTGTCATGGTAAGGATAGCACTGATATGATAAGAAACTGGCCACTACAAATCAATGATAAAATTGACGGGTGGTTATTACAATGGTTTGATGATTTAGGCTATTCAGCTACAAGGGACTGGTTACATGTGAGAAAGGCAGATTTACATACCATGAACTATAGTATAGGTAAATTCGGAGATTATATCTCAATGCCTTCAGTATATGGATCTAGCAGTTGGATTGGTATTAATTTTGGAAAAAGTAGACCAGGAGCTTATCTGGAAATATTATCTAAGAACTCTCCTAGTATATCTGCTAAGTATATCTGGTTTTAATTATATCTTTCGAATTCTCAATAACAAATCATTACAAAGCTCTTTGTCACAATCATCAGGCAGAGAGCTTTTTTCGTATAGAGCATATAAGCTTTGTTTATTTTATGGTAATGCTTTATCTCAGGATTTAGTAGTATTCTATTATGATACTTTACAGGAACTTTATTATAAAATGTTCTGCTGACATAATGTTATATTTATTACTATAGGATATTTAGAATTTATCTTACTAAAAACTAAAATGTACAAAGCATTCAAATATAGATTGTATCCAAACAAAGAACAAGAGGAGCTTATTAATAAGCACATTGGTTCTTGTCGTTGGGTATACAACTACGGTTTGAATAAGAAGATAACATCTTACCAAGAAACTAAGAAAGGTATAAGTCGCTTTGATATTCAAAAGGAACTCCCAACCTTAAAGAAAACAGAAGGTACCGAATGGTTGAAAGAAGTTAACTCTTTATCCCTTCAATCTTCACTTGAGAACTTAGACTCTGCCTTTACTAAATTCTTCCGTGATAAGAAAGGATTTCCTAAGTTTAAAAGTAAACATAACGGTAACCAATCTTTTTCTGTTGTACAGAATACAAAGATTAACTTCGAAACCAATAAGCTAACTCTTCCTAAATTCAAAGATCCTATTAAATGTATTTTTAGTAGAACGTTTGAAGGTACTATTAAAACTAGTACCATTTCTAAAACACCTACTGGTAAATATTTTATTTCTATTCTAGTTGATGTACCTCAAAGCATTCCTACTTCTTTACCTATTGACGAAAGCCAAGCAATAGGAATTGATTTAGGAATCAAAACCTTTGCTACACTTTCTGATGGAGAACAGATTTATAATCCTAAGTACTTAAAGAAGTCTTTAAAGAGGATGAAGAAGTTACAAAGAAAAGCATCTCGTAAGGTTAAAGGCTCTAACAACAGAAAGAAAGCTAATAAGAAAGTAGCTCTCTTACATGAGAAGATTGCCAATCAACGTAAGGACTTCTTACATAAGGTAACTACCCAATTAGTAAGAGACTACGACACCATCTGTTTAGAAACTTTGAAGCCTAGTAACATGATTAAAAACCATAAGCTGGCTCAAGCTATCAGTGATGTATCTTGGAGTGCTTTCAATGGGTACCTAGATTACAAAGCATCTTGGTATGGTAAGAATGTCCTACGAATAGGACAATTCGAACCATCATCTAAGATGTGTAGCTGTGGTACCATAAACAAAGACTTAAAGCTGAGTGACAGAATATGGACTTGTAAGAGTTGTAACACAACTCATGACAGAGACTTGTTAGCAGCTAATAATATTAAACGCTTTGCGTTTGTTAAAAACAAAACTACCGATGGAACGTCGGGATGTCAAGCCTGTGGAGATGAAGGGTTACCTTTGTCTGTGAAACAGGAAGCTTAATTATAAAAGCAATTCAAAGTTTCCCAAAAATATTTACCATCTTCATAACCTACTGTGATTATAGTAGGGTAGATAGGGGGAGTGAACATTTCTTCAAGTTCTCTATATGAAAAAATAGGTTGCCCTGCACGTTCTGAACAGAAGTCAACTACCATTACCCTCCTTGCATTATCTACTAATTGATGAAACTCCTCTCTTGTCAAATGAAACTCACCACCTACTGATTTGCGACCTGCTAGGAAAGCACTATACCTTAATTCTCTTACATCTTCAAATGATTTATAATAATCCTCTGCCAATTCCACATCAGTCTTTTGCTTGCGGATAAGGGTGGAGGGGGAGTTGATATAAACTATTGCTATATAGTTTCCTATTAATTTTTTCAGTAGTAGCTCTATAACCATCTTTGTATAAATCAATATTTCCATTTTCTACAACTATACTCCCATCCTTAACACTAAATGTCTTTGTTTGCATTGTTTTCTTTTGTACTTCGCTCATATCGGCGATTGTGGGGGTTAATTCTTTTTGCATATCTTCTATTTTTTAATTATTAAATACGGGTTCTTATATCCTAATTCTCTAGGGTCTTTTGCTTCTAATTCAGGGAACGGATTTATTCGCCTTGAAAAGAGGTATTGGAAGAGGGATAGTTGGTTGTTTACTATAACATATCTACCTTCTTCATAGTCCCATAATTCAAAATAATTTTCTAAATAACCAAATTGATAAATTAATTGCTTATTAATATTAAATATATGCAAAATATTACCATCAACTTTAAAAGTCATTTCTTTATTCAAGCATCCCTCTATCTTCGCCAACTCCACTAAAGGTATCTCATCCTTACCCTCGTGGTTGATTGTTTCGGTGAGGCAAGAAAGAGGGTAGAGGTAATACTGTAAATCAATGTCGCAATATTCAACCCCATTAAGAAACTTACTATCTTCAATTATAGAATAGCCACGTTTTATTCCTACCAACTTGCCTTTATTTGTTTGTACCTCACTATTCAAATAGTGTATTAGTTCTTTATTCTGTTTCATTTGTTAATTTTTTAATATCCAAATATCTATTCCATACGAATATTTGAGTTTCTGAATTTATTTCTATTTGCGCTGATAAAGGTTTCTGTCCACAACAAGAACATATAAACATATCATCATTAATTACCTTCCCGATAACACCTTTAAATTGTCCTTTTAATATTTCTATTTCATCACCATTATTCATTTATTAATTTTTTAGCGTTAGATAATGCTGTTTCGGTTTCAATCAATATAGTTTTAGCATCACCACTACCTCCATTTAATGAATATTCATAAATGTTTTCTAATGCTTCAAACAACTCCTTATGACTTTCAGCGAGTGGGGTAACGTAATTTTCTATGGTGTAGTTCGCACCTCTTTTAAAATCTTGTTTTGCGTTATAACTAAAATCTTTTTTATTAATGTAAGATTTTATTTCACTCTTAATTTTTTCTACTTTCATTTTACTTTATTTTATTATTTTTAAATTATGCCTATTACGTTTTCTTTATACTCTTTCAGATCACTGAGAGTCTTAATTAAAAACCCATCAGCACCCATCACCCTGGTCTCGGTAAGTAACTCCTTTACGTTCATCTCACTTCTCTTAGGTACCAGTTTACCTCTTGTGTGATTCTGTATTGAATACCCATAACTATCAAACAGATTATCTAGTATGTCTTCAGTATAGATATCAACAGGTTTGACATTATACAACCGTTCAACCATATGGTTCCTATATGAATACACCCCCTTAAAAGGCCAGTGGTATGTATAGTTACTCCAGATCATACTTACCCTGATTCTAAACTGAAACATCCGGTGCCCATCTGAATATACCTCACGGACCTTTGCTCTTGCGTAGTACCCATTACTATCTAGCAACTCCTGCATCTGCTTACTGCTTGTAGGTCTATACTTACTTACAATACTATACAAGGATAACTTATACTGATCGTTATAGATAATCTGTTCAGGCTCTGTATACTCAGGTATTAAATGTCTGATACTCATAGTGTGGACGTTTTTACTGTTAATAAATCCACACACGATCTCATTACTCTGTAGTGGTACCTTGCTTTTCTATCCTTATTAGGAGTAAGGTTAGTATTTACCTTTGACAGGTCAGATAACTTACCTAGTAAGGCTATTACTCTGTTAGCGTTATATACCTTGAACTCTTCTAAGGACATATCGTTCTTCCTGGAGTTACACTCTAAACATGCAAATACCCAGTCTGAAGGGTTCTTAAATGATCCTCCCTTAGACTTAGGGATGACATGATCCCTGGTGATATACTTAAAGAGTAAACGCCTTTTACAATACTGGCAACAACTACCCCTCTTTTTGTACTCCATCTGCAATGGAGGATTCAATTTTCTTTTTACTACACTTTTCAAAATGTCTGTATCTAAATTTATCCATAACTTTTTCTACAATTTAGCCGAACATGCCGTCTGTTAAACACTTACTATTTTTATCATCAACTCATCTTTCTCCGAAAGACAAAGGAGGTTACTCCATCCTACTACAAATCTCCTCAAACGCATCGGCTATTACTTTTAGCCAGTAATTAGCTTCTTTGCAGAAAGGTATATCCTCATAGTCAAATCTACCTACAGGGCCTTCCCTGTAGGCTTTGTAAGTATAAGCAACTTCATCATCTACGCAGTTAACTAAATCCTCTAACCAATCTCTCTCCTCTTCAGTTAAAGGTGCTTGTCCATCATCTTCATAGTTAAAGGTTAGTAACTCCTTCAACTCCTTTTCTGTTTCTTCAGGATTAAATTTACTTAATACTTGTGATGAAGAATTCCTTAACTTCTCGTAGAAGTACCCATCACTTATACTACCTCCCTTACTAGGATGAAACTCTCTACATACAATCCAGTTACCATAGTCACCTGTTATAGCACAGATCCCACTTACGTTAGTGAAGGTTACACTGTACATAACACTATATCCTATTTTCTTTAGTTTATGTATTAGTAACCCTTCTTGTTTTGTAACCTCTACTATATAATCAGTAAAGTCTATTCCTGTTCTCTTACCTATCATCTATATTTCTTTTTAATGTAGTTATCAAATTTGTGTGTTACCATGTGTAAGAATAAGCAACAGCTCAGGCACAAAGGTATGTGTTTTATTATTTCTATCATAGATTAATTGTTTATGTGTTCATGTAGATACTCTCCCTGATTAATATACACCACTCTATTCTCATTATACTTAGGTAATGCATATCCTAGCAACTCTATGCCTACAACGTCAGAAATTCCCTCTCCGAGCGCGATGGTGAATACTTCTTCCTCACTCCTTGCAATGATGCACGCGAAGGGTAAAGTGGCTTCAAATCGAGCTGAGGCCTTTACTGCATATATACCTAATAAGGTACCCTGTTCATTCGCGTAGTCAGGGTAAGGGTATACCTCGTAAGATTCATTCATTAACTGTGTGTTTAATTCTGTTATGTTATTCATGTGTTATATCTTTTAATTGTATCATATTAGGTTTACTACCAAAATAAGTACCGTAATAACTCCCTGCAAAGGTATTACTTTTTATCTTATATTCCTGTAAATCATCATCCCAATCATTGCTGAGATATGATAACTTAGTTTCTATTCTTCTAGACCAGGTATGGTAAGGGTCACACTCATGTAGAACCTCTTCCATATCTTCTTCTGTTTCACAGTCATTTAACTCCTCTAAATCAGACAGAGGTATTTCCTCCCAGATACGCAACTCTGCTTCACGCCCATCTTTATTATTCATCCAATAGTTCTTTTCATATTGGTAAGGGGGAAAACTCATCACATCAAAATCATTATACTCTTTCTGTGCTTCTTCTAAGGTATGGTATAATTCATATGTACCACTATAGCTACAGTTATCTCCTGTAATTACGGAATACCTAGGTTGTTTGTTCAGGAAGTCAAACACTTCTTTATTTACTTTCATAACTTAACATTTAATCAATTTTGTAAAATTTACCCTGTACTGCCCTTATCTCTTGATCATCCCCTATTTCGTAGAATTCATCCTCTGTTATCTCCTCAATGTCATGATAGCTTAAATCATCACTATCTAGCATTTCTATCAGTAAATCGAAAGCCTCAAACACGTCTACGTTATTATACCCAGCTTCTTCTAAAAGCTCAACTAAGTTATAAGGATTATCCTCTATGATTAGTTTTAACTCCTCTCTATCACAATCGTCTATACACTTACAATAGGTAGTATTGTAACCACCATCTATATCAATGGTACCTATACCACCATTATTATATTCTAAACCTACATCATGGCCACCTGAAGTATAGTACTTGTATTCACCTATATCTTCAAGAGCAATACCTAATCTTTTAAAGATAGGATATTCATCCATAGTGTACTGATCTATTTCACCTTGCCCAGATTCAAAGAATCTCTCTAGGGCAGATACTATGTTAGGATAGTTTTTATACTTCCTTCTGTATTCAATTTCAAATTCATAGTACAGAAATAAATCATCTGTGAATTTGTTTATGTTGTCTTCATACCTTAAGAAGGATAAGTGACCTTCATTGTAGAATCTGCCACCTCTTCCTATATGGAAGCATACTATAGGTTTACTCATAACTTACATTTTTGAAATATTAAATGATAACAACTCTTGTTTCTCTTTTCCGTACAGAACACTTGAATAGAAGAATAAGTACCCCCTCTCCAGCAACTCTGATCTCAAATCAGAAATAGAAACAGGAAGTCTACTTACCGGCAGAAACAAAATAGAGGCACTAGAATCATCAAAGGTAACCTTAACTGACTCTTTCTTTAAAATCTTCTCAAGCTCCTGTCTGATTAGTTCTACATTATTTTTAGAAGGGGGTTTAAGCATTACTATCTATTTTGTTGAAAGTCTTCGAAAGAGGTGATAGTAGCGCAGACTCTATCTATAAATGTTTGCTGCCACTGGATATCATCCCTTGTACCTATACTATTTTCATTCTGGTAGTCAGCTAAGTCTGTTTGAATCTGCTCTAAGAATTCAAGATAAGCATCCTCACGAGATAGAGAGTGAGAACCCTCTAACCACTTAATATCTTTTATTAGCTTCTTGTCTGACTCGTACTTAAATAGATCCTCGAAGTTAGCATCTGTAATGGTCATATCATTTTCAAATGGGCCATTTAAACTTTCTATATCTGATAAGTACCTAGACTTATCTACAACTTCTACATACTGGATATCAGCAGTACTATCCACTCTAAGAATACTACGGCTGTCATTTACTGTAATTAAAACCTTTACCATAACTTTATTTATTTAAGTGTTCAACAATTAATTCCTGTGTAGTCTTGGTACCTACTTCAACCACTGACCAGAACTTCCTTCTTATGACTTCTTCTACTAAGTCATTTAGTTCCGGCAAAGATAGTATAAAAATATCTTTGTTTAGTTCTTCAATTGCATCGCATAAAGGATGTATTATGTCAAATTCATTTTCACATACCATACCTATTGCGTCGCTCCTATCGTATGCATTTACAACTCTGATGCTGACAAAAGGTTTACGTTTAGTTGCAACCTCCATAGCTATCATTTCTTCCATATTAGTTACTATTAGGTCATCAGTTACCTTATAACCTTTCATCCTGGCTAAGTTTATAGCATCGTAGTCTGATTGTAAGATATCTAAATCATCTATCTTTTGTACTTCCCATGTATGTTCTTCTCTCTGACAGGAGAATACACCCCACCCCTCTTCGGGATAGTAGTGTGGTGTTCTAACTTGTTCCATAACTTTTAATTTTATATTACTTCAAAAAGACTCTCTAAAGTATCAATAGCTGATTCTAGATTACTAACTACATCATCAAGATAGCATAAGTCCTCTGACCATTCTTCCCCTTTATCTGAATCTTGCCAGGCTTCTGATCTGTTGTTGTAAGTCTCCTGACGCTTTTCTAATAACTCTTTGAAGTACTCTTCAGCTTCTGTTATTACTTCTATAAACTTATCTACTTTTGCACTACGTTTTATTGCCATAATTTAATTATTTTTAATCATTAAAGTTCACGTTCAATTCTATAACACCTTCTATTGTATCATCTATAAGACTTATTTCCCCTCGACTACCATCAGATGTATTGTATATCATAATAGGTACAGACTTATCTTCTACAAGCATTAGTAAGTCTATAAGTCCTTGTACATCCATACCCATACCAGACAGACTACATAACACTGCACAAGGATCATTGTGGTATTTATGTACCTGATTCATAAGTAAGTCTAAATGTATTTGCTCACTTACTGTAGGTCTTTGTGATTCAGGTATATCACTCCATATAATATTTCCTTCTGGAGTACCATCGTAGACAGAATCATCGCAATGGTAGGCATAATCTGTCTCATGTAGCATCTTCAAATAGGCTATAGCCTCTTCTCTAGATCTGATAGCTAGAGGTAACTGAATTGTAAGTGCCATAGTTTAATAAGTTTCTTGTTCAATAATTTTAGCTTCAGTAACCTCAGCACCATCTATATAAGATACAAAAGCGTAGTCTAAATCCTGTAAGACTTCCTCTATATCAACTCCATCTTCAATATTAATTTTAACATCGATTGTAAACTTAACTTTAATAGTTTGCATAAATTTTATTTTAAATTGTTATTTGATAGTTCCATCATATAGCTCAGGGATAACATAACTGATATATAACCCTTCACTTATTATATTCTCAGCAAATTCTTCTGCCTTACTAATAGAAGCCTGAACTCTCATCTGCTCTGTCTCGATAGTACAAAAGAGATGATCATCCTCCTCCTCCTCAAATATCATCTCACCAAAGATGATTGTTACTTGTCTTTCAGGCCTAACTTCTTCTACAGAGTCAACATCAAAGTCGTAGTCACTTGTAGGTACCTCACTCCAGTCAAATTTATCACACTCTTGCCCTGCTACTAATTCAGCTTCCCCTTTACTACTAGCATACACTGAAAACATATGCGACTGATATGCTACTCTACTAATTATTACATTATAATTCTTTCCCATAACTATTTAATTTTTGTAAGGTTTATAATCTTTGTAATCTTCTTTTGCAATCATGACACCATCTACTTCCACCCATTCACAATCCTCATCCTCTACTACATCCTCCATTATCCAATCTGTCCAGTAAGAGTTATCTCCTACAACCATACCATCCAAACTTCTATCTACATCATCACACATTGGATTGTACACTAAACACTCATCTAACCATTCTTCCGGAGTGAAATGTTTATGAAGACATTCATCAGAGCAGTAGTAGGCATCCCCATCTCTTACTAGGTACCCTTCGTTCATTCCGCAGCCGCATTCACTACACTTACGTGCCCATTTAACTATGTCCATAACTTTGCTATTTACCGTTCAACCAGTCTTCAACCTGGTCTGTGAAAAAATCTACAGATTCATTACTGTCATCAGGTAGTTCTATATCTTCTATTTCACCTAGAAAAGAACTATTAGCTCTATCCCAATAGGTTTCATTAAGGTATACATCTACCCCTGTTAATGATTTATCTGCATTGTAAAAAGGTACACACCTATAGTCTGTACCTCCGATTGTAATGATTATATCTTCCATGATTATAGTATTTCGTTTATAAGTGTAAATGGTTCATCAAGATAGCTCTCACATAACTCAAGTGCAGGTTTACCAAAATGCTCATCATCTACATAAAAGTATACGAGGTCGTCTGTAGGATCATTCTCTTCTAAGTTTTCAAACAGAGAGTAAGGGGCTACTGTTATAGAAGGTTCTAGCTCTTTTACTTTAAATTCGCGAATAGGGTACTCAATACCCTTAATTATTATTGATTGCATGTTACATAAATTTAGATAAGATAATAAACTCCTCTTCCGTCACTTTCTTGAAGTGGTACACCTTAACTCCAATTTCACCACCATTGAAGTAATACCAGCCATCTTCCGGAGTAACAGGTTCATCACTAGCATAGAATGTAGATGCCCAATCATTAGCTACAGTTTCTAAACTATTACCATCTAGTACTAAATGTATAGATTTGCAGTAGAACTCGTACTCTCCGCACCGGACTAGTAACTCTAAAAACATATATCTTTCTTCCATTGCTTACTTATTTATAAATTCATAAAAATTACATTGCGTTTCTTGTATGTATTGATACCACTTATCCATAGGATCATCGTCATACCCTTTATATACCTCTAGCTTCTTATAGAAAAGCCATTGCAAAAATACACTGATACTTTTTGAATCTCCATCTGCAATAGCCTCTGTAAAATCCGATATGTGATTTGGTACAAAGCTGACAAATCCCGAAACACTAGTACATGTATCTCTGAGATGTGCAGCTAACTCTTCTAACTCTTCTGGAGGAAGTGAGTGAAGATAGTCTACTAGGTTCTCCTCGAACTCATCCTCAACTACCAAATCAAATATCAATACATCATTTGAGAAGTTATACTCTCTCGGAGAATGAATCCTGATAAACTCTATATCAAGTATCCCTATATTTAATTCCTTTATTTCAGGAAGTACTTCTAGAGAGATGAATAACTTAGCGTGCTTGAGTATCCATTGCTTATACTTTTCAAAGTCAAACTTGGACCAGTAATCATCTGTATCATTAATACCATAATCAAGTCCATACCCTTCTTCTAAATCTTCACTGAGCATGTACTCATCTATAAGATTATCAGGAGAACATATACCATGGTACATTGCTACATCTATTAACTGCAGCATTCCGGTGTTAGTGTTAATTGTTTTCATCGTATTCTTTTAGTATGTTATAGATTTCTTGCAGTACACTTTCAGACATTTCTTTGTATTGCACTGTGTAATTACCTATCTCATCACTGTAATGAGCATCATATATATTACATTCACACCCATACAAATCATAATACTCTATCAGAGATATTATTTTTCCATTAGCCATGGATTCATAAAGTAAGTCTGAGTCAAGCATTAATTCTCCAGACCCAATACCTTCGTGTTTTTTTGTGATGTATTGTATTACATCAATTAATTGTTCTTTATTCATCTTGATTAATTTTTAATGATTCAATTTCCAATTGCAACTTAGCCAACTCGTGGAATATAAAAACATTAGTTGTATCTTGGAAGTCAGGTATAGGCTTCTTTTTCTGCCAGAAGTATTTACGTTTAGGTCTGTTTGTTACTGCATGTATAAGTATCTCTTTTACTGACTCATGAATGTCATTTTGAATCTGCTCAGCCCTTTCTAATACATCTTTAGTTATCTGTTTCATCATCTTCTGTTTTAAGGTTATCATTATCAATATCTAATTCACTCAGAAAGAACTGAGTAAATTTATTAAATTCATCTAACTCTTTTCCTTTCAGGATACTTATCAGCCACTCTCTGAATTTATCATTGTAATCAAAGCTAGTGACTAGGTAGTTACCGTACACAGCCATGTGACCCTTACAATCATTACAGATATCGAATCCTGTAATATTCTCAATGTCAGTGCGAGCCTCTTGTTCTATCTGTGAATAAACTGCGTAAACACAATCTATCTGGTTATAAGGAAGACCATATTCTTCTACTAATTGATCTACACAATCAACAGCCCAGTCAATATCTTCCCCTACCTCTTCAGCAATCCTGATAGCACACTTGATATCTAACTCTCCGAAGGGGCAGAATGATGCTCTGTATTCATTTATTTTTTCTCTGAAGTTATCCATAACTTATTTGTTTTTAATTGTTTTTAAAACTTGTTCAAATGTAATAGTATCTAACCATAACATCTCAGTTATAGTTCTCGCTAATCGATATCTATGATCATTATGATATTTCTCAAAACGGTGTATCTCTATTAACTCCTGGGCTTCTAACTTTCTATCAAGAGTTACCTCTAGTAGTTCAATATCACAACTCCACTCTATAGGTGCAATCATCATAGCTTTTCAATTTTAAATACATCATAAGTTCTACCACTTGCCACTGTACTGAACTTATATCCTACCTTCTCAAAGATGCGAGGATAACAAGATACACCTACCCCACCTTCTAGGTAAGGAAGAACATCATGGCCAGATCCATATCCTAACAGTTCTCTTAGGGGAGTGTTAACATCTGTGTCACGCAATTGATATAGAGGTTTAAGTACTTCGTCCATTGGATTGATAGCATCAGCTACTGCTGTAGATAGCTTATCATAACCGCAACCACCTATACTACCAGAGCTTGAATACCCAGAATGTCCTGTAGTTACAGATTCAGCTATAGCTCTTGGGTTCATGCCCCACATCCGAGATTTACACCATTCAACTGAGATAGTACAAGATTTTAATTCAGAGGCGTTCCAGATACGCACTATTTCCCCTAGCTCATTATTAAGCCTTCTCTTTTCTCTAGCCTCTTTCCTCTTAATGAGATAGGCTCTTAGCTCCTCTAAAGACATCTTAGAGATATCTTTACCCCTAGGTTTGAGGTCAGTGTACTGCCACTTAGATTTCAGAAAGTTTATATCCTCTTGTTGGATATTAACTAGGAACCTATCAAATGTCTTTTTATATTCTAGCTTAACTGCTTCTTGTAGATTCAACATACTAATTTAATTTTATAATTGACTAATTACTATTTCAGATGTATAAAAATCCTCTCCGGTATGCTTACCCTGAGCTGAATATGTAAACCACCCATACTTATCAAATATAGATACTTCACAGTCCATATGTTGTTCAGGTTTAGAAAGTTCACTTATTTCCTCTAGACTAATATCTATATAAGACCAATCATCTTTCCCTGTTACAAACCCGTGTAACACTTCATTATCTTCAGGTAGGATGTAATAGTCAGCATGGCCATCTACAAACTTCATACTAATAAACCTATCCATCTCACTTAGCTTGTTAGCAGCTTCGCTTCTTAATACAAGAGCCTGTAAGTAATCCTCACTTACACCTATTATAGCAAAATTAGTATCATCCCATTCACTGTTTGTCCAGGCTTTTACTATGATATTACCTGTACGTTCTTTACTTAGTTTCATAACTTTTTTAATTTAAATTGTTAATTATATTTTTACTAAATTCGAAAACTATTTTTATATCCTGACACCGCTCTTTGATATTTATTACTATAGGGTATCTTATTATGGCAAGATGATCAGATAACCAACAATTAAAAAGACATTTCTAAATGCAATCCTAGTAGACTCTTGCCGGTCAAACAGATTGCATTATTATTTTAAATGCTGAAAGCCTACAAATATAGATTATACCCTAACAAGACTCAAGAAGAACTCTTGAATAAGACTTTCGGATGTTGTAGGTATTTCTGGAATAAGCAAGTAGAAGCATTTAATTCTTATGACAAAGAACTTAATCCTAAACCTACTTTCAAAACTGTTAAAGAGCTAAGAGAAGAGACAGGATGGATGAAAGATGTATCTCATGATTCTGTTGCCTCTAAGCGTTTAGACTTTGAAGACTTTAAGAAACAATTCTTTAAACCTAATTCTAAAAAGAAACTAGGAAGACCCCACTTTAAAAAGAAAGGAGAAGGTCAATCATTCAGACTTGACAAACAGTATGTTAAAATAAAAGATAACCGAACTCATATCAGTAAAATAGGATGGGTTAAATTTATTGAACATAACCCTTTACCCGAAGGTTCTCAAATAAGAAATGCAACCTATAGTAAAGATAACCTAGGTCACTACTACATCTCAATCCTAGTTGAAACAGAGATAAAGCAATTACCTAAAACCAATAAATCCATAGGAATAGATGTAGGACTTAAAGAGTTTGCTACATTATCCGACGGAACTATAATTCACAATCCTCAATTCTTCCGCGAGAGCCAAGCGGAACTAAAGAGGAGCCAACAGCATTTAAGTCGTAAGGAAAAAGGAAGCACAAGATACAAAAAGCAAAAACTAAAAGTAGCTAAGATTCATAAGAAGATATCTAGGCAAAGAGACTTATTCTTACATACCACCTCTTTAAACATAGTTAAGGAGTATGATGTAATATCTATTGAAACTTTGAATGTAAGTGGGATGATAAAGAATAAGAAATTATCTAAAAGTATCTCCGATGCTTCATGGTCTAAGTTCTTCTCAATGTTGAAATACAAATCAGAATGGTATGGTAAAGAATTAGTTCAAATCAATAGATGGGAACCTACCTCTAAAACATGTTCTTCTTGTGGTTACATCAACAAGGACTTAACACTCAAAGTAAGAGAGTGGACTTGTCCTGAATGCAACACACACCACGACAGAGACTTAAATGCAGCTAACAATATTAAAGCATTAGGAACTTCTAGTGCTCAACGTACACAGAGAGAATGTAAGACTTCTACCAAGAAGCAAACCTCGTTGAAGTGTATAAAGAATCTATAATATTATCTATTCTTACAGTACACAGTTACATACCCACCCATACCACCTATGGCCATAGTATCATACTCAAAGATTACTATCTTATCTTTCAGTTCTTCATACATACCTCTAATCTTATTAAAGAAATTTTTAGGGTCTGAGTAATTACTATACCCACTACCTACCATCACACCATCCATCCCTTTTAATATACTAAATCCTTCTCTTTCTAAATCAGAAGTATTAAAGAACATTCCAGGAATAGTTTCTTTTTCTAACACCTCATCCAAATCCACACCATTCTTAAACAAATCTTCCTCGTAACACTTTAGGCATATTTGTTCACATTCATTTACTATCCTGTACTGAACATGCCAACCATTGCTTGGATTCTGTTCACAGATAGTTCTATTACAACATTCACAAGTAAAGTATCTGAAGTCCTTACTATATACACCACCTATCATACAATCATATGCATGGTAACAACTGAAATTAGTTTCTTCTGGAGCAGAGTCAAAAGGCCTTGACCACATATCTCTTAAAATCATATCCTCCTCGAAACATACAATCCCAAACTCTTCACACTTAGCAGTCTTATCACTTGTAGGAAGCATAGGTAACTCGATTGCTTTTTCTCTAATGAACAACTCTAACTGCTTACCTATCTCTTTAGCTTCTTTCTCTGTATAGGCATCTATTAGTTTGAGGGTAAAGGTGGTCTGCTTGTTGTAGTCCCAAGAGCTTTTTTCCCACTTAGCAATGAGGAGTTCTAATGCTTCTTCCTCTGTTTCATAATCCCAATCATCGATACCAGCTTCTTCTAAGTTCTCAATGAACGGTAATAACATCACCTGCCCATCATTGTAATAGGCTGGAGAGAGTGTAAACTGTAATACTTTTTTAGGCATAACTTTATCATTTAATTTATAAGGTAAAAAGAAGTTATTTTAGGTTTTATATCTAATAACCTATACAATAATTTTTGCTTATCATCTAGATTATTAATATTAACATTACTCTTAAAGACTGTAATATCTAAGTCTTCCCCTTTATCCAAAAGACTCTCCTCTAATTCATTCCATTCTTTTATGGAATTCTTTTTTGGAATTCTCATCTTACATGAAACAAATTTCTTTCTTCCAGTTTTACAATGACATAATGAGCTGTCAACTCTGTGGGTAAAGCATATTGTTTTAAAGCTGTGATGGTTATGTCCATCACAATGCCGTAAGAATTTCTTACCCGTTCTACTCCATTTATAAACGTTGAGTTCAATCTTCTCCATAACTTTTTGTTTTATTTAATTAAAAAAGCCGAACTAAAAGCCGGCTATATTTTGTACGTCAGGTGACGATTTTACGAAAGACAAAGGGGATTAGAGTGCAGGGTACATACTTGCAAAGAATTCTGAATCAACCTCATCTTCTAGTCTCCAATGAATAGTATTAGAAACTATCTCAGATAAGATAGCTCTCGCATCATCTCCATCATTGGTCCAGATATCAATAGCAGCATTCTCAAGTGTATGTACAAATTTGTAATTAAGCATCTTCATCGTTTTTATCGTTTAAGAAAATTTCTAAAACGTCATAGTATTCCAACTTCTCACCCCACTTAATCTCCCCGTAATCTTTCTGAAACTCATCCGTCAACTCTTCGGCTAACTCGTATAGACCTCCACGTCCCTTATGACACTCTTGCCTGTGAGGTAAGGAGTCCTCATTGTTTAGCTGATCATTTATCCAGGTAACTACTTCGAAATATGTTTCGATCCAATCGGTATCTCTTGCAGACATAACTTTTTGTTTTAAAGCTCCTGAAATGTATCAAGATATGTTATATTACTATTCAGGGTTATATACTCCCTACCATCTTCCTCTGAATCATACCACACTTTAAAATAACCTATTTCACCTTGCTCATCTGAATGTAGACATATCACATCACCTTTGTGTTCAAAATACAAAGTCTTATGAATACTTAAATCAGCGTATTCTATTACTTTTATATAATTAGTGTACCATTTACCATCATCTCCCTGAGATATAAACCCTTCCTCTTCCAATGTCTGTACAGCCAGAGAGGTAGCCTCCATGAAGTTGTTAGGGTCATTCTGCCACTCTCTTAGGGCTAAGTCTTTGCTGTTAGTTAAGTCAAAGATATATGCATTCCAATCAGTACGAACATCCCCGTCTCTGATATCTACATCTACCCAGGCCTCTATGTCCCCATCCTTTATAAGAACACAATCTTTATCAAACTTTAATACTTCCATAACTTAATTTTCTAATTCAATTATAAAATTCAATAGATTAGACAATGACTCCAGACTAATATCATTAGCATCAAAGGTATATTGGTCTGTATCATTTTCTGTATCAATAGCTAACCCTTCTAATTCCAAGTTATCATCTTTTATAGAGACGGCTATCAAAGCGTACTCATCATAGTGAGAGTACTTATCCACTATGAAGGTCCTAGGCAAATCGTAGAAGTCATCTTGCCATTGTAAATGTTCATCAGTAACATCGATCAATTCATAAGGATTACCTCCTTTAGTCTTTATTATATTTATTATTTCAGATATAATATTTAGTCTTATGTCTGACAACTGTTGTGCATAGTTCATAACTTATTTTTTAAATGTTTAATCAATACTCCCAAACAGGATACATTTCTATTATTACATATTCCTGTTCATCACACTCTTCGTGGAAGAGTTCAAAGCTGAATGACATAGGATAATTCAGTTCCATTAGCTGACTTTCTAAGTCCGGCTTTCTGAATGTAATATCCTCCCATCCGTACTCATCTAGGAGAGCTTGCTTTACCTTTTTATCAAAGTCGTTAGGTGATTTAAATTTGATGACGGCAAAGATTTGTTCCGAGTCTATAGATTTAATAGCCCAGTGTGTATTGTTTAGCATAGTTAATTATTTTAAAAGTCCATATTATTTAATGAACAAGTCTCTTCATCCTCTCTTCTGAACGATGCCTCAACGTATTCACTGTTATAAGGTAGAGGTATATTATCTTGTGTATTATCAAAGATAGTTATAGCCTCATCTAATGTATAAGCTTCAATTTCAACTACTCCGAATGATTCCCATGAAACAGGAATCTTGAATACTTTTTTACTCATTTCTTAATCGTTTAAAAGGTTATACAAACAATTTTCTACCACCAAGTCCCACGTACCCGTAGGATCATTCTCCTGCTCTGCAGGGTATAGTTCTAGTACTTCTCTTGCTTGGTCAAGAGTTATCGGCAAGTCCAATCTTTGTGCGACTTGTAACACATCTTCAATACAGATCATAATTTATTATTTAGAAAGGTGAGCATTATCTTCGTACATTTTCTTGATATCATTTCCAAAATGCCAACATTTATTACAGTACTCTTCTATTGAGGAGTAGACATACTTATCCTTATAAAGGTGGTATATCCATATAGAATCAGTGCTAGGAATTTCCTCATTAGTTTCTTGACGATGTTTTACATCTAATTGTGGTTCTACCGTTATTACAAGTGGATCGTGATTTTTATTAAACTTATGTGTTATTCTTAATCTGTAGTACAGATCTTCTTTTGTTGAAGCTCTCTCCCACTCAACTTCCAAATTCAAATCCCATAAATCTGTAGCAAGTCTATCTCGCATATCCTGCACCTTCTGTTGTAGAATTAAATCTACTTGCCTCTTACGTAGTTCCTTGAATAATCTTCGTTCTTGCTTTTTCTGATAATCACTTATGAGAGTATTCGTGTCCACAAGACTACCTTTACTACTAGAAGGTTTATTC
>Ga0208110_1000007_pt1 | contig 34861 bp, 45 predicted proteins | sample CryBogCBH13Jun08_FD_185507 | JGI IMG/M metagenome (GOLD analysis project Ga0208110, IMG submission 185507) | Freshwater microbial communities from Crystal Bog, Wisconsin, USA - CBH13Jun08 (SPAdes) | ecosystem: Environmental > Aquatic > Freshwater > Lake | place: Crystal Bog, Wisconsin, USA...
CGGGACGCCTACGTGAAGCAGATCAAAAGGTCCGTTGAAGAACGTCTGACTGAGGGTAATCAAAGGATGTTTTTCGAGTTGAGAAAAGCTCTTTTGAACCTGCGGTCAAGCGTGGAGCGCGTTAAGAATGACGGGAACCATGGGGCTTTTTATCAAAGCTCGGTGGACTCGTTGCTCGAACTTAGCGCGGCGATGAGCGAACTGAACATCACCAATGATCCGTTTTTGGATAAGGCTATCGCCGCCATTCAGACGGATTTCAATTCGCTCACGAGGGGCACGCTTCTATCATCCCCAGATGGGGCTGCGGGGGTGCTCAATAGGGTAGACGCCATCTTGAGCGACATTCCCCAATCCTAATCCCAGAGGGGGCGGCAGGACGATCTTGTCGCCCCTCGCACATTCGCGGAGGCATGGTCATGCAGAAAAAAGAGTGGGACACTGAGGCGCATAAGTTTGTTTTTAGCGCTGTGAGGGCGCTGATGGCCGTTGAGCCATTCTATGCACGACTAGCGTTCGGGCTTCCTTGGGTGCAGAAGGACCTTAACGGTCTGCTGTACGTGACAAACGGTCACACAATTTTCTACGACCCCAAAATTGTTAATGAAATTAAAGAAAAACGCGGCAGGGGCGAGTCGGTTTTTTACGAATTGACGCGCAAAAGTACTGGCCAACAAGAGATGAGTGCGTTTTATTTTTTAGTTTCCAGCACATCCAGCATTATTGCGAAAGTGGCTCTCCGGCACGCCTTTAGGGCAGAGCGGATGGGCGAGAGCTATAAGAACGCCGCTATCGCAGCGTCCGATTTATCCACCAAACACCTTGTGGTTAATCAGGACGGGCGGGAAAGTATTATTCCCTACAATTTTAACGGCAAGTTTGCGGATAAATTTGAGTGGGGCGCAAAAAATATCTCTTTCGAGGGAATGGCGTATCAAGGGGATTATCTCATCGGGAAGGATGAAAAAATAAACCCCCTCGGCTGTGCCCCGTGTTTTCCAGAGGAAGATCCAAACAAGGGGGATAAGGGATCTGAGCCCCATGATTGTTTCGGCCAGCCGATGCCAGACGGCAAGGCGGGAGCGGGCAATATGAGCTCTGAGGAAATGAGGGGCGAGGTGCAGGACGCTATCGGGCAGGCCATGCACTCTGGGAAAATGGCGGGTGAGGAGCCCGGTAAACTTGAGGCGCAAGTTCAGGCGGACATGCTCGGAAAGCGTGACTGGCGAGATGTCTTGCGTAAATTTCTCGGCGGCGGGGCTATCCCAGAGCAATCATGGGCGCGGCCTAACCGCAGGTTTATCGCTGACGGGCTTTATCTTCCGGGCAATCCGAAAGAGGGTCCGGGTGAGATTGTTTTGGCGGTGGACACATCGGGCTCCGTGGATAACGCGCTACTGAATAAATTCATAGCCGAGGTCCGAAAAATAAACGAGGATATGCAGCCGGAGAAAATTTATCTCATTGTCTGCGATAACTGCATTCACTCCGTGACCGAGTTTGGACCTTATGACGAGGTAACATGCAAGGTTCAGGGTCGCGGTGGGACCGACTTCAAGCCCGTGTTCAGGTGGATACGGGATAATAACAAGACCCCGAAAGCGGTGGTTTATTTCACCGACCTTGAAGGTGATGCTGGCCCCCAGCAAAGGGGATATGAAACACTCTGGGTGGTTTGGCCCGGTGGAGAGACACAAGCCCCGTGGGGCGAATTGGTGATGATGGAGGATTAAATGATTGATTCGCAGATGATCTTTTTTGCAACAGCCCCTATTGCATTTGCGATGGGGGATAGGTTTTGCGGCGGGGGGATGGGGTGGAACCCCGCATGGAAAGGGAGGCCTATTTATTATATGGGTCCGCTAATTATTTTCTATTGCCTCTCGTATCAGCATGGGATTCTTGGCCTCGCATGGGTGTTCTGGAGGTCTTTTGCGTGGAAGGCGATCTTCAACGCATGTATCAACCCCCAGAATAGGCGGGAATTCCTCGCCCTTTCCGCGCGCCATTGCGCTTTTTTGTTGACGCCGTTTCTGGCTTGGTACACAATTGTGGAAATATTTTTTCAAATGGATCTTAGCTCCTTGGCCTTAAGGTCGGTCCTGTTTGTGGCGTCATTCTCAATTATTTCTGCGCTATACGGACTGTTCTGGGGGAAGATGTTCCCCAAAAAGGATTTAAATTCCACAGTGGAGTGGTCGAGGGGCATGTTATACGGCTCCCTCTGTGTCTTTTTCTTCTATCTTTGGTGAGGTGAGGTAATGACCCCGGAAAACGAAGCGCTGATCGCTGAGGCTGAGCGCTACATCGTCGCGACGTTCGACAACAGCGCGCACGAGGCGCGAATGCTGTCTGGCTTTATCGCCGCCCTCCGCGCAGCAGAGGCAGAAAACGCGGAACTGCGTCGGCAGCGTGGTCACTTTATCCGTCAGATTGCAGAGCGGGACGCATGGATCGCAAACCCGCCGAAGCACGACTATTGGGGCGCGGGCGAACCGGACTGTCCTCGCGAAATCAAAGCTGGAAACGGCGAGCTTCACACCCTGCGGTGCAGGGTCTGCGGCCTCGACAACCCGCGCGACAAAATCTGCCGCGCCCTTGGAGGTAGCAATGACTAGCCAGAGCAGAGACCTGATTGCTGAGGTTGAAAGCCGCATTCGTCACGGCGCGGCTATTCGCCCCGGTGAAGCGTTAGACAGTTGCAACCGCTTAATTGCCGCCCTCCGCGCTGCTGACGAGCGTGAGCGGGAGTTGGTCGAGGCGCTGACCGCGATTGCAACCGGCCCGATTGATCATCCAGTAGACGGACTTCTAAAGCGCCAAATTGCAGAGCAAGCCCTACGGGGGAATTCATGAGCGAGACGCCCACAATCTTTAGCCGAATTGAACCCATTTCCCGCGAAATAATCGAAAAAGGAAAATTAGACAACGTGCTGGCGGCTTCCATCGCCATCAGCCTGAAGCGTATCGCTGACGCGCTGGAGCGGGAACGCCCTAACGTTGTGCGCAATGACATCGTCGAACCAAGATTTAGCGATGCAGATTTTGACGGGACGCGAGGCTATCTATGACCCCCGCTCTCCGACAATTCTTGGCCGATTGGCTGGCATGGGCCGAGGCTGGAGCGCCGGAGCATCCGGTGTTTCATCGGCGGGGTGGGCTTTGCGTGCTTGCCTCGCGGGTTAGCTATTACCTGAACTCAGAACTTGAGGACGTATTTGACGAAATATTTTATCCGTTTGGAGGCTATGAAGAATATCATCGCCGGAGAATTGATGAAACCCAACACGAAAACCCCGCGCGCCGGGCGTGGGTCAGACAGCAGTTGGGGGTGGAGGGATGACACACCTTACAAAGGAGAAGACAAAATGAGCGCATTCGATGTAACAGGAGCGGTTTTGTCAAGTATGCTGACAATTTTGTTTTTCGCCTATTGCTTGACTTACAACGACAAAAACTGGGAGGATCAAGTAGTTTGGGCGGTTTGGATAGTTTTTATTAGCGCCGCGTGGTTTTCTTTTTGCGTCGCTAGGCTAATGGGAGCGCATTTATGAAAATAGAAAAAACAGCAGCCAAGGAGGGCGGGGAATGACACACCGGACGAGAGATGAATGGGAAGAAGTTACCTCTACCACTATGACCCTGTTTCAGGCGCGGCACGCCTTGCGGGACCTCGCCGAGCTTTTCGCAAAGGTTGAGGCGTTGGAAACGGAGAACGCAGCCCTCAAGGCGCAGGTAGCTGAGCGGGACGATGTAATCGCGAACTACTTGGACACGTTTGGTCTGCCGCCTGAAGTGATCAAGATTCACTTAGAGGCGCTTGAGCGCGTTTTTCCGTGTCCTAACCTTAAAAAGGAGCCTGACAATGGATGAGATAAAATCATGTCCGTTTTGCGGGAACGCACCATCGTTGCTTGAAACGAGCAATCACTCAACAGCCTATTCGGTGGAATGTTTGGATGAGCACCACCCTTACAAAGGAGCTTGACCAGTGAAATATCGCATTACATCACAGGGATGGGAAAAAGTGTCTGAAGACGCCGACCCAGACTGGCAATCCATCGCGACGGATCTGGCGCAGGTCATTCAAGTCACATTTGAAGCGCCAATTACCGATCCGAAAGCGTGGGTCGAAAAGGCGAACGCAGCTCTAGACCGCTTCCGTGCGGCAGGAAGCGTGTTGTGAGCCAGCCGATGACCACGCTTAGAGAGAAGATCGCGCTTCTGATAGACGCATCGCGCGTTTTGCGAAATGGCGAAATGATTATCGCGCCCGATCAAGCCGCCGTCGCCATTCTCGCCGCCGTGATTGAGCACGCGACGAGCGATGAGGCGCAAAAGCGCATTCGCAAAGCTCACATAGCCGGACTGACCCAACCGGAAGGAATGTATGTTTTTTATGAAAGCATCATCCGCGCCGCCATAGGGGGCGAGTGATGACACGAGAGGAGGCCATTAGGCAATTAACCCATTTACGTGATTTTGAAGATTGGGGCTATAAGCGCGAGGCAAATATTGAGGCCGCGCTCAACCTTGCCGTTGAAGCTCTGAGCGCAGCGCCGCCGCCGCCGAGGCAAGGATGGCGGACCATCGACAGCGTTAAGAGGGATGGAAGGGCGTTTTTGGCTTTGGGAACACTTCACCAAAACGGTTGGCTGATGGGCGAATATACGGGCCGTTATATCGCATGGTGGGACAAAGAAACTGAAAGTTTTGTTTGCGCGGAGCTTGGCGGTTTTGCGCCTACTTACTGGATGCCGTTACCGGAGCCGCCTAATGACTGACAGGCAACCAACCGTAATTATCCGATATGATGAGGATGGGGACATTTCCTATCACGTTCATGGGGATGTGCGGTTTTTTATCATCGACGAACAATGTCCTCATGATAGGGTGTATGAATATCGGGCGAGGGATGACGAGCAATCTGTCCGGAATATATTAGGCCCAGAACCATACGGGCATTCAGGCGATGAGAGACACGCGGCTCTTGTTGCTAGAGTGGAGGCTTATGTGAAGGGGGATTGCTACTTGAAAATTGTGGAGGATGAACATGATTAATGTAGTTATCAGCGGAATTGAGATTGCTTGTCTTGCGTATTTGCTAGTGTGGTCTATCACGTTCATTATTATTCTAGCTGGGAATTTCCTTGTTCAAAAAGAAAACAGATTGCCGTTAAAGATAATGGTGTGGGCTTGCAATAGGTGGCCAGTTACCTTTCCGCAGATTATTCAAGCATATATATTGCGGGGCAAGATTAAGGCCCGCTCACGCGGTTAAATAATTGTGACTATCTTCCCGCCTTTAAGGGGGTGTGATATAAGGGGCTTGCCTAATAGGGAGCCCCTTTTCCATGCCAATTAATGCATCTGACCTTCACGTCATTGGGGTGATCTCAAACCCCATTCGATATAAATCCCGTGTTCGGCTCGCCAAGGAATGGCTGGAGCGAATGGAAAAATCAGGCGCTCAAATATGGCTTGTTGAGGCCGTGTTTGGTGAGCGCGATCCTGAGGTGGCGGATACCTCAAACCCCCGCCATTTAATCGTGCGGTGTGATCATGAGATCTGGCTCAAGGAAGCCCTTATTAATAAGGGTGTGAGACTGCTCCCGTCAGACTGGAAATATATGATGTGGTGCGATGCGGATGTGGAATTCACCCGCGATGAATGGGCCAGTGAGACTGTTCATGGCCTTCAACATTACGCCACTCTTCAGCCATGGTCCCATTGCGTTGATATGGGTCCCAACAAAGAGATCATCACCACCCACTCTGGATTTGGCTATATGTATAGCCAAGGCCTTCCCTTCACGCCCGGTCAGGGAACCTTCTGGCACCCCGGCTTCGCACATGCCTATAGGCGCGGCGCATTTGATGCTGTGGGCGGGTTGATTGATCGGGCGGTACTTGGGGCCGCTGACCACCACATGGCTGCGGCGCTGATCGGCAAAGGGGACTGGACGGTCCCCGGCGATATTAATCCCGCTTACATGCAGATGGTGAAAGACTGGCAGACGCGCGCGGACAAGCTTCAAGGCGATCTCGGATGTGTTGAGGGAACAATCCTTCATCATTATCACGGGAAAAAAGAAAATCGGAAGTACGTGGAGCGCTGGCAGATCCTGAAGGACAACAATTTCAACCCCAACACCGACCTTTCTCTTGACTGGCAGGGCCTCCCCCAGCTTAATGGAAACAAGCCCAAGCTACGGGATGATCTCCGGCGCTACTTTCGGGAACGCCGAGAGGACGGTTGAAAAATTCAACAACATGAAGGGGGTGTCTAGCGGATAGATACCCCCTTTAATTTGGGGGACATCATGCAATTGATTCACCCATAAACAAAATTCCACCCGACCAAATTGCCCCGAGTCGTTATAGGGCCACGCATTGATCGCAATATCTTTATGGCCTGCGAATAAGAGAAATTGTTTTTTGTGCAGAAATTTTTGAGCCCGCCCCTTATCGTGGTTTTTTCTTTTTGGGGGGAAATTGCAATTATTATTCTTGCGCGGGGATTTTTTTCGCCAGCCACATTTGCATGGTTTTTCGAAATTTTTTCTCTGGTTTGTGGCGTTCTTTTTGTTCCCCAGAGCGGATGTTCGCATCCGCTTAAAGAGGGAAAACTTCCACCACCCGGATGAGAATTTAGGCCACAAAAACGAGAATTAAATTCACTAATAAAATAAATTTCCATTTCCAAGCAATGAAATTTATCTTTAGTTTGGAATATAATTTCCCAAGTTAAATCTTCGAACCCATATTTTTTTATGTGATTGTAAAATTTGCATCTTGTGTCTTTTTGAGCCTTACTTTTATGCGTGGCCATCCTGCGCCACAACGGAGTGGATGTATACCCTATATAAATAAGTCCCGTCTGCGTGCTGGTGGCTTTGTATATTGAATAAACCATTTTATCATTTCGTGTTGCCTAACTCTTACTTGAATGTTATAGTGTTTGAGATGTTCTGTTAAATCGGGGGTGGCTAATGAAAATTCATGTGTTGAGCGACTTGCACTTAGAAGTTTCTGATATGCCAGACAGCTATCAACCGCCCGATTGCGATGTTGTAGTTTTGGCGGGTGACATATGTAATGGCACGCAAGAGGGGGGGCTTAGGGGGCTGAATTGGGCGGCAAAAACTTTTTCCGTGCCAATAATTATGGTGGCTGGAAATCATTCTTTTTACGGTTGCGGGGATATGAACGCCCACATCTTAAAGCTTCAAGCCCATGCGGCAAAACTCCGTGAGGCTGGAAAGGAAATTCATTTCCTTGAGCGGGGGCATGTTGTAATCGACGGCGTGTATTTTTTGGGCTGCACCATGTGGACCGATTTTAATCTGTACGGGAATCGTGTCTCGGCTAAACGAGAAGCCTTCCATCACATGAATGATTACCACAAAATTCGTGTGGGTCCGGATCATCACAAATTAAATCCCGCCTACATTGCAGAAATTAACGACCGATCCTTCACGTGGCTAAAGAATTCCATGGGCTCAATTCAAACCGCCTTGGGGGATGTTCCCATGGTGGTCGTGACGCACCATGCACCCAGCCCGAAAAGCATTCATCCCAAATACGGAAACGACCCAACCAACGTCTATTACGCCTCTGACTACGAGGATATGATCAGGGAGTATAAGCCTAACCTATGGGTTCACGGGCATATGCATGATAACTCTGATTATACGATTGACGCCACCCGTGTTGTGGCCAATCCTAGAGGGTATGCTCATCGGCTGCGGGATGTGCAGGAGAATGAGTATTGGAATCCCAGATTCATTGTGGAGGTATAGATGACCGGTAAGCTGAGCGAGCTTTTAGATAGTCCCGAATGGCAACAATTGCAGGTCGATATAGCGGCTGCAAAAGAGAAGCAAGAGGCGCGCATCAACGCCAAATGGGAAGCTATGTCCCCCGATGATCAACAGGATATGTTCTACGCCGTTGTTCAAAGGATCGTGGAAGGTGAGCTCGTTGATAAGGGCTCATATCGATACGTGCTTTACGACACGTTTGGTTGGGGTCCTGAGGCCTATTGGATGGGCATGGATTGTGGGTTCATGGAACTGCACAATTCCATTGATGCGGGGGATTGACCATGTTGCGATGGCTCTGGAATATAATTGTTGGCCAGTGGGGTTGTGATCATCATTGGGAAATTATCAAACAGGTTAATATAATGGAGGATGAAAGCTCCAAGCGACCAATAGGATATAAGTACATCCTCCGATGCGAGAAATGCGGGGATATAAAATTTAAAAAGGCGATGAATTAATATATCGGGGCGTGGGGGGGTTCGATTCCCACCCCTCTCATCACCCCCCATACATCGGAAGAAGGATGCTTGCAGCCTTTTTCACCACCGGCACCACGCTAGGCGAGATCCTGTGATCCGCTACAAGCATGTTCACCACCACATTTGCGCTGGCGGGGCCGAGCTTTTCCTTTAGCTCCTTCATTTGATCATTCACCCTACGGGTGCGAGCATAGAGCGTATCGGCCATGTGGGAGGCTGATCCCGTTGAGGATGTAGGCTCCATGCTGGAACGAGAGCTGAATGTCATTCCGCTTTTATACATGTCCGACGCGAAGCTCTGGAGGGTGCAATGTTCATCAGCCTCAAGATGTCCCGCAAATAATAGACGGTCGAGCTCTGAGGTGGATGTGTTGCGATACCGCTTGGGTGCGTTAAGGGCTGGGCTTGTAAGCTCTTCCTTATATTCCCCGTGAGCAAGTTGTTCTTTTGTGGGGGCGATTGTCTCATTTTTCATTTTGTTCCTCCATTAATTTATTAATATACCAACGGGCTTTAGCAACAGATTCAGATCCGCCCTTATATCTTTCTCGCCAAAGATACGCAGCTATGGTTCCCTTTAGGAACCCTCTGTATTCTTCTTTAGTGAGTTGGGCTTTAATTGCGTCGATACATTCTATTCCACCTTGTGTATAGTGAGATGGATTATTAACGGGGTCCGCTTGCGCGGTTGTTGAGTGTTCCGATCTAGCCGCCTTTAAGGCTTCTTCATCCCGACAGGTTGGGCAGAACGGGTCCTCAATATCCGCATAGAACGGGCCATGCTCTCGACAGGCAAACTCTTTAATTACAGCCACGGTGGATCTCCGGATGCTAATGGAACGGGCTCAATGTCGGGAATGTTGTCCGCTAAATTCATGGGCTTTCCGGAATAAGCGGAATAGATAATCTGTCTGGGCGGGGGGGTATAGTGGGACGGGTCTAAGAACCTACCGGATACGACGTCGTACTGCACATCCACCTGACCCAAAGATCCAATCCATGGGAAGCGGGACTTCCAGCATTTTACAATATTTTGCCCATTGCCGTCATTGCCACGTGCAACCGTAAGCCCAACATCCGCCTTATTAAAGTACCCCGCCGCGCCGCTAATATCGTATCCGCCGGGGAGAGATGTCGTTCCGTCCTCGCGGCGCATCATCTTTTGCGGGTGAGCGACACAAATAATATGGGCATCGTGGGCCAATGCCCACTGCTTACAGAGGCTTAGGGCGTAATTCACCCATTCATGTTCGGCCATTCCCTTGTCTCGGGCGAGATACGAAAATGGGTCAATAATCGCCACTCGAATTCCCCAGCGCATAACGGCCATCTCAAGACGCTGGATTACGTCCTCAATGGTCGGTAAGCCGCCGTCACCGTCTAGAAAGAAAAACCGATCATTTAGCCAAGCGACCGAGGAATCCATTTCGGCCTTGGTCATTTTTGGTGACGCGCCATCAAAGAATGGCTTCCCCGTAATGATTGAGGAAAGTTTTGCAATGTGGATTGCCTGTGGGTTTTCAAAACTAGCGACAGCGCAATTCCAATTTTCCCTCTGAGCCACATTGATCATGATCTGATCAAACAGGGAGGAATTGTGGGTCGGTATAAAGTGCTCAGTGATCAAAAATAGACTGCTAGAACTATCAACCTGAATGCATCTCACGGGAACGGAATCAATTTTCGAGCATTCCGTAATAATCCTGTACGGTAGTCGATGTGGTTTGTAGGAAATACGTGCAAGTTTTCTCGCAAGTCTGAATACAGGGATGTTTGGATTGAAAAATATACGATATCTTTCTCCAACACATGCGCCATTAAGAATAGCTCGACCAACGCTAAGCTTTGCCTTAAGGCCCAAACTATTTATAAGTTCTAAGGAATCCTCAGTCAACCTCTTGCTGGAAAATGACAATTCGCAATTTCCTTGGCGCGAGCAAGTTCCGTCTGTATCCATAAGGCCCTGCAAAAGGGAAAGGCGCTGATCGTAAGAGGCGCGCAGATATCGCTCTGGAATATGCTTATTATTTAGCACGCCGAGTTCGCGCAACGACCCGACCAATCCATGAATTGTGTGAGAAAATTCAGCCTTGTTTTTTCTGACAAAAAGACCGGAAACGCATATATTTTTTATAATTTCAGAATCTTTTTCATGGCATGTAAAACCCCCGCTAGTGGATGTTCCGTCACCAAGCCAAGCCCCAAGCGTGTAGGGGTCCACAACCAGATCGTGGCGGTCCGGCAGCGCAAGAGGGGAGGCAAGGCTAATCGCGTGATTTTTTTTGCCGCGATAAATAAGCGTGTTTGATATTTCCCCCGTAGTGACAACTTTGGGGAACGTTCGCTTATGAGACTGGTCTGACCCGCGCAAACTTAAGCCGCGCTTTCCAGTGGGCCAGTTCCTGCGGTAATCTCTGGCAGACATACGGGCGGCATTGGAATTGGTAAGCCATTGGTGATTTTCATCCGCCACCACCTCAATCCCGTCATCGAAAATAATTCTATAGCAAGGGCGATCCAACATTACGTCAGTTGCGGCGACCACGTTACACGAGCGACCAAACTCATCAAAAACCCTATCGCCAACTTTAATTTCGCCCATTGTTGTCCAGCCCGAGGGCGTTGGGATTCGGGTGTCGAGACTTAGAGCCTTACCCGAACCCGGCGTCCCAGTAACTACGGTGAGCATACCGGGGGCCATGGTGTAAATCTCATCGACGCAAGGGATTCCCGTGCTGGCTCCGCCGCAGGTCCCCTTAATGTAAAGATCCTCTACCGCCTTGGCGTAAAAATCAGTCGTATGAATGCCGTTGATCGGCCAAGGTTCGGCGGCGGCAATTGCATCCTTAAGCGCTTGAGGGCCCAGCTTGAGAAGTACATCATTGGCGTCCTTGCACCCATCGGGGTGCGCAACTCGCCAGCAGCGAGCCTTTCCAATTCTCCGCGCTAACTCCTCAGCCAATGCCTTTCCGGGCTCATCGGCGTCAGTGAAAAGAACAACTCGCTTGGCTGATTGGAATAACTCTTTCGCCGTCCACACATAGCGGAACTTCCCGTCCTCACTGGGGTCTATTTTGCTATCGCTTACTCTCTGCGGAGCGCCATTAGGAATGGACATTACATCAGTAAAGCCAACCTCCATCAGGGAGAGGGCGTCAATTTCACCCTCCACAAGCAAGATGTCATCGCCGGTTAATTTATCCGGCTTATTCCACCATGTCTCACAAACACCCTTTTGCCAAAATTTCTTCTCAGAAATTCCCCGATACTTGTACGCGGATATATTTCCCTTCTCCCCGCGATACGGGAACGCGATGGACTGATCGTCCGACACCACTCCCGCCCTCGTGGCTGTCTCCCCGCTAATTCCCCGCGAAAGAAAATACCCCTCTCCCGCCGCAGAGAGCCCGCTGGACGGGTGTCTCACGACTTCCGCTGGTGGTGTAGCCTGACGGGTCGGGGCGGGCTGTACGGGCTTCCTGACGGCTTGGTACTGTGTGGCCTGTTCCGCGGGGGTCATGCCGTGAGCCTCACACTTCTGACACATCCAAAGCAGTTTGTTCCCGTCGCGCCCGATGCAGAAGTTCCTGACCCGTGCGGGGTCCTCGCAGAAGGGACAGGGGAATCGTTGCTGCGGCCCAGCGTCAGGGCGGTAGTTGTAGCGCACATATTCATCAACATTCATACACCCCTCCAGCCGGTCGAACCTCTATCCTCGCATGGGCATAAGCCGCATGAGAAGGGGTCTGTTTTGATGCTGGAACAACCCCCTTCACAAGGCAAAACAGATGCGCTAAAACTCGACTCATGGGTCCACCTCGCGATGGGTGGGTGTCTTGTGAACGGAGATCGGGAGCACCCCGAGAGCAGCCGAGTACCAAGTCGCGAAAACCGCTGACGAGCGGATAAACGGCAACTACACCCGCATTTTTTGCCGAAATGCGGGGCGAGAACCCGTGGGCTCCGCCCTGTTGATACAGTCCTCACAAGACAGCGTAGCTGTCTTGAACATCCTTTCGGATGTTTTTAGTTCCCAAAAATATTATATTATAATCTTTCCCCCTTTAGGGGTAGGTATAATATAAATATATTTAGTAACATGTTAGTAACTAAGTATATATGTTATCGAGATATACCCCTTAGGGGGGGGTATATCTCTTCATGATAACTAGTAACATGTTATTAGTAACACGCTATTAGAATCACGTTATTAGAAACATAACCGATCATGTATCAACAGGATACTAACATGTATAGGTATAAGACTAACAACAATTATAATAACTATAATAAAACTAGCTTATACCCTATTGATGGTGTTAGAAAACAGTTTCTGTTGAAATACATTAACGCTAAATTAAGATCTATGGGAATTAGAGGAAAAGAAATAAATTATCCACTGGAACAAAAACTGGAATTTTTAGGTGTTATATCGACAACAAGGAATCTTGTTATAGGTATTTAGACACTATGCATAAAAACGAGACGCGGACTAAGGTTGAGGAAAGAAAAAATCCCGCCGCAATTGGTTTTTACAAGACAAGAGAGTGGCGAGAGCTCCGCTACAAAATCTTATTGAGTCAGGGCCGAAAGTGTTGTATCTGTGGAACAACCCCCGACAAGGGGGCTGTGTTGCATGTGGATCACATCATGCCGGTTAGTGGTTATCCAGAACTAAAGCTTGCCGAAAGAAACCTACAGGTTTTGTGTGAGGAATGTAACATCGGAAAATCCAACAAAGACACAACCGATTGGAGGGGATTGGTTTGACGAGCTCGGCAAGGAAATTAAAGGTGGAGGAAATTCTTAGGAATTTCAGCGAGCCAGAAGTCACTGTTATTAAATCCCTTATTCAAAACTATCTCCTGCTAAGGGCGCTGATCAAGCGAGATTCAACATGTTCCGATATCTCAGATATGACCGAGGCTGAGGTTGCGGAGGTTCAGAAGATGCGGGAGATGGACGCGAGTTATCTGAACGCCATATCAGGCGCTGGAGACTTCTACGCGGGTAGTAAGTGGCGGGAGTTGGTGGACTGCGCTAAGCGGGAATACGACGTGACCCTAGCCACCACGGGCGCAATCAACGCCACAAAACAATTTAGATGATGGTGCTCCGCCGAGGAATCGAACCCCAAACTTCTGATTACAAAACAGATGTTATTCCGTTTAACTAGCGGAGCAATAAACGTCGCTCTTAAATCTCTACACCTCTGTCCACGCCGGACGTGAGGCCTATATTCATGTCCTGTGATAGTCTCAGGATGGATGCTTTCCTATATGGCATAGGCTTGGCTAAAGCCTCTCGGAGTTTTGATTCCAACCAGTCCGCATCCACAGCCGCGTGATCACACACCTCTTGGAAGTCTGGCGTCCCGATCCATTGAGCGGCATCTAAAGCCGCCTCTACGTCAGCGCATACGAGGTCTCTCAAGGCTTGAGCAATACAAGCTCGCCACAATACACGCATAGCGGTAAGCTCCCCGTATTCAGGATCGTCTTTGACCACAAAATGTGTATCAGGTTTGCGCATTTATTGGATACCCCTCGTCTGGCATATCTCGGAGATAGGCTTGAATAAATCCAGATTTCGGGTAATCTTCCTCCCCCATGTGCGTTAATGTGATTTCCACGCGAGGACGGTGCTTGTCTATTCCGCACCGCAGTACCTTGTGCTGGATTTGCCTGTCGTTTTTAATCACGCCGCATTTTTGCAGAAGATCGCAGACCAGCGTGTCGTCGAGATCTGACCGCCTTGAGCGGTAATAGATCGTGCAATCAAGTTTCAAGTCGCCCGTCATGGGCTCATCGAATTGCGGGCACTGTTGCTCGAACGCCTGAGCAAACTCAAACGCACTGGCGGACTTGATACTGATCGGCTTTCTCCCCCGCATGACAATCCGGCGAGAGTTGGATTTTGAGGCGCATTGCCCGTAGATAAGTATCTTTATCGGCACGGGATTCACGTAAGTGACTGGCGCTTTTTTCGTCATTGCACAGAAATTTTTCGCAACATGGATTGACTGGAACTTTTTTATCTTTAGTATTTGGTTCACGGGTGGAGCAATTATACCCCCGAGCCAGAGAATGTGAAGGAGGACCAACACATGGCTGTTAAACCCAAAGTGAAGGCTGTTAGTAATAACGTTCCCTATACCAATCTGGAAACAATCACTCCCGAACGAGCTCAACAGCTCCTCAAGGGAAACACTAACAATCGCACGTTCAACTTTCGACATGCTTATCGCATCGCCACGGATATCTCATCTGGGCGGTGGGACCTAAACGGGGACACGATCAAAATTGCCTCCGATGGTCTGATCCTCGACGGACAAAACCGCCTCGGGGGAATTATTCTTTCCGGCGTGGCCGTTCAAACGATGGTGACGTACAACCTGCATCCGAGTGTTTTCCGGAGCATTGACGTAAATGCTCGCTCCCGTGGGGCGAGGGATGTTCTTGACCTTGCGGGACACCATAATTCCTCCCGCATGGCCGCTGGGGCGTCTTTGTTCTGGCGCTTGATCACAAATGCGGAGTGGACCGCAACTCCACCAGCGGGCTTCGCGCTGGACGTTATCGACCGTTATCCGTCGATGGGGGTTTGGGTTGATCGTTTCACATCCTCGAAACAAATCCGGATGCTGATCACGCCGTCAGTGTTTATTGCGGCCATGACCTACCTCTCGGATGTTGCCTTGCGTCCGGATCTTGCCGAGCGTTTGTGTGATGGACTCGACACTGGCGCTGGCCTAGTTGACGGCGATCCCGTGCTTGCCTTGCGCAATCGCCTGATTAACGAACGCTCTAGACCGCATCACGGTGGAGCCCCCACCCGCACCCTCTGGCCGGTATTTGTTCGTGTAATAGATGCCCTTGAGAAGGGCGACACTTTGAACAGGTTCCAGACGGAGCGTCAGGTGAGCTCTCCGCAGCGTCCGAAGAAATTTGCTGCTCACTACGCCAAACTCACTTTGGAACAAAAAATGGCGGACCTGATCGCCACTGGACGAGCGGTGGGGATTACGCAAGACTTCATTGACAAACTCGGACCGACACGGATCGGCAAGGCCTAACGACGATAAGGGGGGCTCCGGCCCCCTTTATTTTTACAGGAGAGATAAATGCGTAGTTCATTAATTTGGGAAGACGCCCCGAGAGAATATTATCCGGCCTCCCTTGAACAGGACGGAATATTTTTCAAGCTCACGTTCCCGGATTTTCCGGAGATTGCGACCATCAGAGAGCCAACGATCTCTGAAGTTCTTGAGACGGGTGAGAAAAATTTGGGATGGGCGATCCGAAAGAGGATGGAAACTGGAGTTATCTTCCCATATGCTTCCAGTGCTGAATCCATTAAGGGCGAGGTTTGTCTCATTAAGCCGACAGCCACCCCCCCAATTATCGGAGAGGAATGAAGTTGCGCGTACAGAGTGATAAGCCCCGTAAGCCCTCCCCCCCGAAAGCGGGGGCGTTTGATTGGTCAATTGAGGGCCGAACGGAGAGGCTGGAGCAGTTAACCAATCAGGGCCTTCCCGCCTCAAAAATCGCGGAGATTTTTGGCGTAAGCCGAAATGCCGTGATAGGGCGGTGTCACCGCAGGGGATTCAAGCTTAAGGGGAAGCCCGAGCTCCATCTTTCTGAGAAGGTTCGCAAGATTAAAAGCGGGGAGATTGTTCTGCGCCGACCCCCTCCGAAAGAGGTGGTGATTATTGTGGCGGATAACGATGCTCCGTATAATCTCCGCCTATCAGATATGGGAACACAAACCTGTAAGTACCCCACAGGTGAGATGTTGAGTGGTGAGCTACTATTCTGTGGACACGGCTCCCTAGAAGGTTCATCATGGTGTGCGCAACACACCAAAATTGTATTCCAACCAGCGCCCAAGCCACAAAGGGCGCAGATTAAAACAAGGAGAGCATCGTGAAGCAACCTATCCCAGTGGAACAACTCCCTGAATTTATTCAGAGCCTTCTTCAAGGCGCAGCCGAGCAAAGAGCCCAACTTATTGCCTGCTCGGAGCGCACCGAGAAGGAGGCCCAGTCGATGGCGGCTAATTTGCTTGTGGGCGCAGTTGATACTTTAGACCGAGACCACAACATACAGTATCTTGTTTACACATCTTGCCCGTATGGCCGAACCGCTGATGATAAACCCCTCCCTCAAAATGCAGTTGGGTTTGTCTCGGGCCTCCGCGCGGGGATGTCTCAAAAGTCTGCGCACCTGTTTTTCCATGGGCATCTACCCCAGATCATGCGGGAACATTCCCTGTCATTTAGGGAGCGCCTCGTTCTGGCCCTCCGCGTTCTTTTCCTGAAAAGCGATATGCAGGATCTTCCCAATTTGCGGCGCGATGAGTTTCTGGCGGGTGCAGCGCCATCAGTTCCCCCCTCGCCCGAAAAGAAATCTCGCGACCCCCAGCCCTAAGGAATTGCACTATGTTGAGCGACCTCGACCTATCGTCAATTTATCATATCCTTCTTGGAGTTTATCTTGTCGTTGGGTCGGGGGCGTTCGTCTACGCTTTCCTTAAGTCACGAGAAACAAGTCGGACCGTTTATGTGGGAACCCTGTGGGGAACAAAAGTACGCATTCTCACTGAGAATGATTCTCATGTAACCCCATTGTTTGTGGCCTCGTTGAGGGATATCCTAATGTCAGATTTTGAGACCTTGGGATCTTCCGATGAGATTAACCAACAAGTGGCAAATACCGGACCCTCTGGCGCGGGCTCTGTCGGAGGACAGGTACAGCAAGGGGATGGCGGATATTTCGGTTACTGGCCTCCTCCAGCCTCCAAGGATAGCGCTCCTTAAAGAGCTTTACGGCGATGAAATCGAGGAAGACATCTCTCAGAGGTTATGGTCTACGTTCGGCACGGCCCTCCACGAAATCATTGAGAGGGGTGCGAAAGACCTTCCGAATTATATTCCGGAGCAACGCCTCTACTGTGTGGTTGATGACTGCGTGGTCTCGGGAGGGATTGATCTCCAAGAGGAGATTGACGGGAAGGTTAATTTGGTTGATTGGAAGACGACCTCCGCTTGGGCCGTCACCAACGGAAAAATTGATTGGGAATACCAACTCAATTCTTATGCTTTCCTCATGTGGAAAAATAAGGGAATTAGAGTTAGCGGTCTCCAAGTCGGCGCTCTTATTAAAGATTGGAGCAAACGAACGGCTCAATTTAATTCGGAGTATCCGCAGCTCCCAATCGTTATGATTGACATTCCACTCTGGTCTATTGCTCAGCAGGAGGCGTTCCTTAAGGACCGCGTCACAGAGCACAAGATTGCCCGTCTGCGACATGAGCTATCCGGTGAGCTCCCCCAATGCACGGACCGTGAGATGTGGGCCACCTCAGGTGGTTGGGCGGTTGTGAAGCAGGGGGCTAAACGCGCATCTAAATTATTTGACGATGAACAATCCGCCGAGGCCTACGCTCTCGCTGCCTCGAAAGGCGGAATTATCCACAATGTGGAGAAGCGTCCAGTTAACAGAACCCGATGTGAGGAATATTGTCCCGTCAATTCGGTGTGCGAGCAATATAAACAATGGGCGAATACCCAGAAGACCAGTTAAGAATCCTTCAAAAAATTAACAATATCCCCCAGAGGGAAGAAATTGTTATTGAGACTCGACGGGTTTTAAATGCCAAATTGAAATTGGCGTGTTTGGCTAGACATGCAAGATGTCCGGCTTGTGGTGCGAAATTTAATGCAATTGAGGAGGTGGAATGGGATCACATTATTCCTATAGCCTTGGGTGGACCACAAACTCTTGACAACTGGCAACCTCTTCATAGGGCTTGCCACAAAGCGAAAACCGCATCCGATGTGCGAAAGATCTCAAAAGCTAAACGACTGGCAAGGAAAAGGTTATGTCAACAAGAAGCCAAAAAGAAAATCCCCAAACGCAAGATCAAGAGTCGGGGGTTTCCCAAAAGGAAAGCCAAGCCGTCAGTTTCTCGCAGGCCATTGTAGAGACGACGTTAGCTGTTCCCAACCTGATCAAGAGCGAGCTCAATAAACATGGCGGATATAATTTTGTAAGCATTGACACTTACTATGAGAAGGTGGCCAGTGAAGCTGCGCGCCACGGGCTGGCGTGGGCCGTCCGCGAGATCCAATCGGGCGATATTATTTATGTCGGGCAGAAACAGAATCCCGTCGTTAAATTCACTTATGAAGTGGATCTCTACTACAACGGCCAATGCGTTGAGGCTTTTTGGAGGGGGTCTGTGATTCACCCCTATCAAGGCGCTCAGACCTCGGGTTCGGCGCTCTCGTATGCCGATAAGATGTTTATGCGAACCACGTTCAAGGTGCAAACCGGAGAGGGTGACGCGGACTCTGCGGCGTTTATTGACACGTCCACCGATGATATTTTGTCCCCACCTCCATTGCTTGGCCGGAGCACAGCGCCAGCCGTCCTTGTTGCACCGCCACTGGTGGCCGCTGAGTTCGAGGCTCTTATGACTCTGACCCGCGCGGGGTTAGATATGTGCAAATCGGTAGCCGATTGTAAAGAAATGTGGACCAAGAACGAGGCGTCTTACAAAACTCTTGAGTCACACGACCGCAAGGGGTATGCTGAGGTTCTTAATGCGTACAAGACACGCAGGTCCCAACTGGAGGCGAAATAATGGCTGAGCGTAAGTTTCTGAACAGTGCGGGATTGTTTAAAAATTCGCGCCGAACCACCGAATCTCATCCGCATTTCACTGGAACAATGGATCTTGATCCGGATCTGGTGGCGGAGCTTTACGCTGGCCTAGCGTCTGGGAAGTCTCCTCGTGTAGACTTGTCCCTTTGGAGTGGCGCTAAGACTTCTAAGGGTGATAGCTATCTCAAGCTGGCGGTAAAAAAGGCTTGGGAAAAGACGGCCCGCGCGCCCACGCAATCGGCAAGCTATAATCCACCAGCTCAGGCGGAAGACCTTGACGATGACCTTCCGTTTTAACACCGGACTCGGCTCCCTGTTTGATTACCGCAAGCGGCTCATAGAAGACCATGAGTATATGACGCGCAAAATTGCGGCCCTAGAGGACGATATTGCCCTAGTTGACAGGGAGATTGATCGCCTGTTAGAAAGGGAAGTTCCCGAAGGGGACTTGGATTTAAATGGCTGACGACAAAATTAAATTTGCGTTTGAAGCCGTCAAAATCGCAATTCGTCAGGACAAGACGGGGTATGTTTTGAATCTTTCGATTCATCCCTCCGATGTTCCTGAAGAATTATTACGCTCGCCTATCGGAACTCGCTACGCTGTAGCGATGGCCGAATACGATACGTTGGTAATGGAGGATTGTCCTCCCCACACACTTGTTGTTGACAAGTCTGTCACCAACAAGCCTATCGTAGACAAGAAACCCCAGTTCTCAATGTCGAGAACGGCGGGAATCCTCTGTAAAGACGAGCGCTTTCAGGCATGGTTCGGCTACTTTACTGAGGCCGCAACTGTGGCTGGACTAAAATCCGCCCTCGGGATTGACAGTCGAGCTGAGCTTGATCAAGATCCTGAGGCGCGGATCAAGTTTCTTAAAATCAAAGGTGATTACGACACACACCTTTTGGAGAATCCAGATGCCTAACCCAGACTTCAAGGACTTCCAAGCCGCCGCTCAGGCGGAAAGGGGTCCGACACGTAAGCTGATTGCGGCAAATCCATTCACGGCTGTCGCAATTGCATTTCTGATCGGAAATATTATTGGCGTGTTTATGCACGTCTAAGGAATCTAACTGGTCGGTCAAATGGGCCACTGTCAAGGCCAGTAAGATATGAAGGGGGAGGGCTTGTTGGGGCTCTCCCCTTTTTTATTTATCTATCAGATAAGTCTGGGTATTTCCCATTGTTGTGCCAGCGATAAATAAACTGCCTTTGAAGAAGTTCATTGGCTTGGTTGATATGCTCCGCTCTAGTTACCTTGTCTGCTACAGATAGCGTGGTGTTTTTCTGCAAGTCCTTGAGCGCCTTGCGGTTATCCTTCATCTCGTTCTCAACCCGCTTATAGTAGTTGAGCATACTGGCCTCTTTCGGGTGATCTGCTGCAAGCCTCAAAGCTTCTTCATGATCGCCTTCAGACTTTGCCGATGTGAGCTTGGTTTTATAATCTTCAATTTCTTTTACGGAACTATAATATTTATTTGCCACATCGCCCGAGCTAATCCTGCTTACAAAAATTCCAGATACGGGATTGTCGGTAATCTGATTGTAGGGATCTCGACCTCTAATTTCCCGATTGGCGCTGGAATTTGGAACAACAAACGATGCAACGGCATTCCCAATGCCTAAGGCGAATGACCCTGCCGATCCCGCTGTTGTGGCCGAAATATAATCAAGATCGTCTGGATAAATCTCAGCCAGCCCGCCCTTATGGAGCGCATTGGCCACGGCAATAGACGCCTCGCTCGCATGTTTGGTGTAGATCTGAGACTGAGGTTTTTGTCTGGCTGTGGGGAACTCTGGATGAATGGGCGCTCCAAGTTCAGTTCGATTTGTCCCCAAAGACGTAAGCCCCCGTAATGCACCCGGCGTTGCGGATACAAGCGGATTGGCTGTGGGTGTCGAGGAGTAATGGGCTCCGCTGGAAATTAATTCATTTGCAAACTCAGTTGCATATTCACCGGGCGTGACGTCCCCATGCAGCATAGCTACACCCGCCGCCCCCGCATTAATTGGAAGGGAGAAAAGCTTGAAGGGCGTTGGAGCTTTGTAATAATAGGGGGAACCATCCTTCTCATGCATGAAGGGAACTTGAATAGCCAAAGATGTTCCCGCCCTCTTGTATGAAGGCAAAAGGGCGTACGGATTATTTCCCGCCTGATCCTTGTACATACCGCCCATCCAGTAATTATACATGGCGATCATCGCCCCTAGCCCCGCCAGAGAGCCCGCAGTTTTAGCAAGAAGCTTAGGACCACCTTTCAGCACAGAAGACAGGGACGCATTATCCGCCTGCACACCAGCGTTATAGAACGGATACAGCGACGCCAGAGCCCGTGTCGCAAGTCCCTTGCGACCGAAGTTACCCGTAAGTTCCTGAGCGTACCACGCGGCTTCCTTAGGGCTTGCGCCGTTTTCCTTCATAGTGCGATACACCGCCAAGCGGGTTGTCCACTCGACGTGGTTAGTGAATGAGGTTATGGATTGTTCCAGCTTATGAACGCCACCCTTAAAGGCCAGCCACTTCTCGCGAGCTGTTTTATCCTTCCATTTCTCAGGCGCAAAAATATTATCCAGATGGTCTTGGATATTTTCTACACCACCCAGATCAACCGGCTTAAATAACCCCCCATTGGCGCGGAGCTCAGCTAAGTCCGCCTGCACTGACGGATCGGGCTTAACGCCCAAAAACGACCTGCCAATTGTCCAAGTGTGTTTATCAATTCCAGATCTTAGTTTTTGATCGCTTACGTCGAAATATTTCCCAAGGCCCATCACATTGAGCTTGGCTACGTCCGTATGCTTTAGAATGAGGCGGGCTGCGAACGGGAACGAGGCTCCGGCGTTGAGCAAGTGGAACGCCCGTCCCCAATTTTGAAGGCCTGTAAAATTGGAAATTCCCTGATCGAAGCCCTCCACCATTTTCATAAACTTGCCGGTGGTTCCATCAAACCCGTTAATGGTCGCCATCATCTCCGGAGTTTTAATTCGAGCGTACATTTCCTTGCCACCGAATTTGGTGATAAAGGCGTCAGGCTGATTGCGATAATCAGCGACGGAATATTTCACCTCACCTGTAGTGGAATCCTTGTAAGCTTGTGGCTGGATCTTGCTCGGCTCGTCAAAATGTTTCATGATATATTCATCGCCCGACTTATACCCATCGGCGATTAGATTCATGAGCCTCTGTCCAGCTTGGTTTCTCACGCCCCGCGACTGGGAATTCTCATAATCGGTTACAAGGTTGTTGGTGATTTGACCCGCGTATGACCCGCGACCCAAACGGTTAATAGATTCCTTGCCCTTGACCGACGTTGAATTCCCGCCAGAGAACCCACCCCAGTTATTCGGGTCTACGGGGTTCCCGTAAGCGTCACGCTCAACAGAGTCGTAGTCCGACTTAAGTGGGACGTAATCCTTGAAATCTGGGATTTTATTAATCTGCTTATTAATGGACTCAAGCTGTCGCTCTAATCTCTCTTTGACAAACGGATCTTTTACATTATTTAACTTGTCTGTAAGATCCTTTGATTGAGTGATAAAATCACTCCGGATCTTTTTCCAATCAGGCATGATGCCGTCAGCGATAGCAATCCGCTCACGCTCGTCGGCAATAAATCTCATCTGCGCCTGAGTTTTATATATAGCTTCTCTTTGATTATGAGGAAGATTATCCACATAATCCTTAATGGCCCTAGCCTCCTCATCCGACATCCCCGATGTTTTTGGATCGTAAATTGGATTTCCTTGATCGTCCTCTCCGATTTGTTTCTTCAGAACATCAAGGCCGTATTTGTTAGCTTCTTCCGCATGTCGCGCATAGGCATAGGCATCGGCTAGAATTTGCGCCGCTGGCTTCTTAAGATCCTGATACGACCGAATCACATTGTCTTTGATCCCCAGCCCCTCAAGATGCTTGGCCAGAGCCTCAGCTTGAGAATGAGCGTATGGTGCGAGATCGTTCATGCGCTTGGTGAGTTCTTTATAAGCTCCAGCCCTAAAGGCTTCCACCCTCGCCTGAATGGTTTGGGGAGCTAAGTCAGAAGCCACGAGAGGTGTGTTCTCGTCCATCATCTTGACCTTGCCGTTCAGGAGGACATCCTTTTGCAGCACCGCCAACATTCCGTTTTTATCGGAGCCCAGCAACACGCCGTTTTTTAAAGCAATGTCTAAAGCTTCTCGACTGACGCCAACCTTGGATAATAATCCCGCAGATCTAGCGAGGACCCCCTTGCGAGTTTGCCACTCAGGCATCATCGCCCTGCGGAGAATCATCTCGTCTAGTTTGCCGGTGGTCAGCCCCTTGGTTCCGGAATAATCCCCGTTCTCAATGGAAGATTTAGCAAGGCTAATTCCATCTTGGATTTTAGATAACCCATCCAGACCGTCTTTTGTTTGTTCGGCTGTAAAGACATTGTTCGCCACCGCCTCAGAGAGGGAGGGCGCGGTGTGATCAACCGCCTTAGGTCCATTCATGTATTTATCATACAGGCCCTGAGCATGATCACCGGGCGCTGAGAGCATCCCATCGGCAACATGAAGAAGGCTGGCAAGGGCCGTGTTAGATTTAGCAGGGAGGCCCAGCAATTCTCTAATGGCGTTCACAAACTTATTGAACAAATTTTGACCGCCGGTATCCCTGATGCTCTCAAGCATGTCTTGGAACCCCCTGTCAGTCAGGCCCCAAGCCAAGATCTCATGCGCGTTCTCAAGGGCGTTGGAGCCGTTCTTGTCCAGCACAGCCCTTTCAATTGGCGTTAGATCTCTTACTCCGTTTTTATGTTGGTCGAGCCTGCGGGTAAGTTCCTCACCAATCACACCGGAAATACGCTTGATCTCGGAATAGAATTTCACATCCTCTGGCGTTAGATTTTTATACCCGCGATCCAGCGGATTATCATGCGCCTCCATTAATTGAAGCGCATGAGATGTGACGCCGTGAATTAATTCATGAAGGATTACCTCATCCCCCATTCCGCTTTTGGTCCCGAATGAGGAGCCCTTGACGTAGGTTGTTGTGGCGAGTTTTGGATTCCCATTTTCATCAAGGAATCTACGAGCATTCCCCGCCATAGTTCCATGATTGGATAAATGATCCTGAACAATTTGGGGAAGATTCGCCATATCTGACGGTTGAACGACTTGGAATTGATGGTCAACGCCCGCCGCTATTTGGTCACTTAATTTTTGCTCCACTCGCTTAGCAATTAATCCCAGCGGCGTTGACGCATTTCGCTTAGCAATAATACTTGCCACCTTATCGGGCGTTTGCCCTTGAACTTTGTTCTCAAGGTCGGCGATGTCAATTGGGTTTCTAACCCACCCGTCATTCCTATTTCCCTCATACATGTAGGTGTATGGGGCTGGGCTTAGTCTAGATGTTGTATCGGGTGTGGGGATTTGATTATTTTCAATCGACCTTTTTAATTGCCGTTGAGCACTTTCTAGGGCGGGGTGATTTGTGTCCTTCAGGCGGCTGACAATTTCAGGCGTCGCAGGTCCCCATTTAGCGGTAGTGGGGTCATGCATCCACCCCTTCTCCGCCAAGGCTGCGGGTTGATCTAAATAGTCAGCGCCCCATTGATGGTCCTCTATCTCATGATCAGTGAAACCAGCGTCCCGCAATATGTTGGGATCAGTGCGAGTCTGGAATTCAGGCTGGAACTCCGTCTTAACAATTTCATCTTTAATTTGATCATGCACATAATCAGCATGGTCTTTCGCCATCTTTTTGCTGTTGAGCTCATCGCCCATGACATTGTGATAATCACGAGTAAGAGTGCCCGTGTGGGGGTCTGTGTACTCAACATGCCAATAGCCCTGCTCATCCTTGGCTACAGTCGGCCTAGAGGCGTCCTCTGAGCCCCTTCCTTTGGCGAGGAGCATGTCGGGGTCCACTCCCGCTCCAGAGCCCTCAGGGGCCTTCCTGACGTCATCTGGTGGGGGTGCGATCTGCGGAATGGGATGGTTGTCCAGCACATCCCCATTCACCCCGACCTCACGAGCGGACTGACTTACCGTGCGTCGAACAAGCTGGCCCTGTTGATCAATTTGATCGGGAGTGTAGCCAAGCCCCTCCAGCCACGAGCGGTATTTTCCGTCACTGGCGGATTTCTTAGCCCCAGCCGTGATATAAAGCGCCTTGTCGATGTCGGACTCGAACTGTGGAGTGTGACTAATATCACCCACGTTGAACCTAGGCTGAGCCTTGGCCAACTCTTCAGGCAATTTTGGGCCTTGACTGCCGTTAACCATTGCGTCAGTTTTATTGCGAGGATCGGAGACCGGCCCCGCCTCGGGTGTAACAGTAGGAGTTGGCGATGGAGAAGGTGTCTGAACGGGCTCAGTGGCTTCTATGGAAGCTGGTGGAGCTGATGTTTCGACTGGGGGAGGTTGTTCTCCGGGCGATGCTGTTGGGGTTTGCTCTACTGACGGTAATGTTTCTGGCGTCGGTGGCGATGCGCCTTCTGGCGTGGGCGTTCCACTACCAGTTGGTGTAGACGCCTGATAATCACGTAGCATTTCCTCCTGCATCCCAGCGGGAAGCTCATGCCAGTTTGACAGGATGTTGGATGGGTGCGCCGGGTCCGGATGTGGCGCAGCGGTCTCACCATAAGCCGTTTGCGCCGCTCCCCCTGCTGGAGGGGGCTCTTCCATTGTCCCGCCGGGAGGGGGCGGGGGTTCTGGATTTTTTTTGTTGAGTTCTTCCAGAATTTTTTTGCGGTTTATTACCTCTCCGGCCCCGTGCATAAGGCCGCCAAAGAGAGCGCCTTGCGCCATAGACTCCGGAACGTTTTCAAATGGATTTTGTCCGGGGTTGATTGTTGCTCCGGTAAGCAAATTTTGACCGACTTGCAAACCGCCAAATCCAAGCGCATCTGAGGCAGCCGCTACGCCCGGTCGCGCAACCATTCCCAAAAGCCCCTTATTTGCAAGGGCACCACCCACTCCGGGAATAAATTTTGCAGCAGTCTCCCCGATTTCGCCAAACGGAAGCCCGCCCATAACGGCACCAAACGCACCTTGTCCGGCGGCGTTTAATTGAGCCTGTGGAGTTCCTGACAAACCTTTTGCCGCAGCCGCATCTAAAGCGTTTTGATACTGCTGCCCCATCATAACGCCCATGGCTTGCGGGCCAAGTGCTGGAATTATTTCTCCGGCCATTCCCCCCAGTTGCTCAATTGGGGTTGTAAGTTGCGGGGAGGCGCTTTTTCCAGCCGCTTGCATTGCGGCCATATCTTTTTCAAATTGTTGTCGGTGTTGGGCGGAATCTCCAACTTCGCCAAAAGCCCCCCGTTGAATTGCCGCCAACCCGGAAAGGGCCTGAGACAATCCCATCTGGGCATGGGGAATAATTGCCTGACCGGCAACGCCTAATTCGGTTAAAATGTTGTGAGGGTTTTGGTCTTTTGGCGGCGGGGGAGGCGGCGGAATAGAAAAATCCCGCTTCATCACCATGTCAATTACATGTTGAGGAGTGGCGTCGTCAAACTCAACAATCCGCCCGTCATAGGCCTGAGCGTACTTGGGCATTATTTCACCGCAGCGGGGACGAGGTTCCCTTTGGCGTCATAGCGCATAATGTTCATGCCGCCGGTTTTATGAATAAGAGTCGCGCGCTGTCCCGCGATAGTCGCCGCGTTTGAGGCATAAGCCTCAGCGTTGGCCTTTTCTGTGGGAGTGGCTTGATCAGGCGTTTTGTCGAGAAGCTTCCAATAATCAGATAGCGCGCTCGTGTAGGCGTGGGTTTGGGTATTATTGATATCCTCAGCCACTTTGTACGTCGTGTTATTGTCCGCGTTTTTGTTTTGAGCGCCCGCCCCCATTAGATTGGCTCGCGCGTTCATTTGCTTGACCGCCAATTCCGCATCAAATTGATCATTATCGCTTTGATTCTTATAATTCTGCTGCGGAACAAGCAGGGATTTTCCGACAAGCTCGGACATCCGGTTAGCCTCGGAGTTCCAATCACCCGACTGTTGTTGACCCTGCTGAAGGCCGTAGCCCGTGGCTTTCTCATAACCACCGGCCAGAGCATTACCCTGAGCCATTTGAGCTTGGACAAGCTTATCCTGAATGGCCCGCTGTTGAGCCTGAGCCGCCGTGTAGGCGTCAACACCGGAATTAAGGCCCACACCTAGCCCGCTCAATACAGTGCCGTTGGGAGCGCTCATCATAGCCGCGCCAGCCTTCATGAGGGCCATGGAGATCGGGTTTTGAGATTGAACCTGTTGTCTATACATTCCAATCGCCGGATCATATGGCTTGGTGAATGTATCTTGACCGCCCATGGCGTCCATGGCGGCTCTTGAATTTTGAACAATCCCTTGATTTTGTTTCAATCCGGATTGCGCCATACCAGCGTTTTGCATGGACTGGCCCATGCCAAACATGCCTAGGGCGCTTGTTCCATTGAGCCCCGCAGTTGTGTACGGACCTTGTGCGGAATACTCATGAGATCCCGTCATATCCATCAGCGGAGCAGGTTGATAATTGTCCATGATTTGCGGGGCGTGAACCACCGGAGCAGGGACATTCCTATGCACAACCGCGTTAACAGCCGATACTTCAGGCACGTAATTCGGATCATACGGAGTTCCATCGGGATTCACCTGACCCCCATCAGCGTAGGGAATCATTCCCACAATCCCGCCTTGAGCGTATGCGGGAGGCATAGCCTGATCATACCCTACCGGCTTCGCCTGAGCGACCCCGGCCACTCGACTCATCTGCGCAAGAGCGGGAATACCCCCCTGAGGCGCTTGATTGTTCGCTACCATCTGAGGGCCTGCCGGAACGGGCGGGGACTGAACATTGGCCGGAGCCGCAGCCTCAGGCATTGTGGGGCTAGCGCCAACCGCAGAATTGGCGAGAAGCTGTTGCTTGATGGGCGGCTTGAGTCCAGCTCCGACCCCGCCCTGTCGCATCTGTTGACGCTTCTGCATCTCGCTCATCACGAGATATTGTGGCGCAGCCCCAGATGGAGAGCTAAGCTCCTGACTAAGCTGATAGTCCGATAGGCGAGAAAGGTTAGCCGCTTGTTGCGAAATATTATTTTGCAGCATTTAATTAACCTCCCTTTCCGCCTAGTGCCGATGCAATGCCAGCTAAGCCCGTTCCAGCACCAACTAGCTGAGTAATGGGGTTTTGATAAGTGCTGGCGGTATTTGAGTAAGAATTTGGGCTCACATTAAATCCGTGCATCAATCCAGACAAGAAGTTAAGCTGCTGTTCTGGATATTGTTGTTGGTTCACGAAGTTATTGTAGCCAATATTCAATCCCTGTTGCTGATAATTCTGAGCCGATTGGCCCGCAGCATATAGAGCATTCAAACCTGTCGAGGCCATGTTTTGTTGCGTTTGACCCAAGTTCGATTGGCTATTGCCGATTTGATTTTGCAAGCCAGCCGCATTAAGTAAATTTGAAATTCCAGTGTTGTAATTTGCGCTGTTTAAAGAATTGTTTGCATTTTGATTTTGGGAATTCAACGCATTTGTTGTATTGTAGTTTGAGGAATTAAGGGCGTTATTTGCCTGATTGTACTGAGCATTTAACGCTTGAGCCGATTGAATATTTCCGGAGTTAAGCGCGTTTGTTGTGTTGTAGTTGGAACTGTTTAAGCTGTTTGCAGCATTTATTTGAGAAGCATTTAGTGCATTATTTGCTTGATTCTGATTTGCGTTTAGGCTAGTAATGGTGTTGTAGTTACCAGCGTTGAGCGCATTAGTGTTAAGCGCGGCCTGCACGTTTGTATTTTGCGTGTTTTGGTTGGCTTGTTGGTTGGCCTCCTGAGACAGGAGATTAGCGGAATTATCCGCTTGGTAAGCCTGCTGACCTGTGGTGTATGCGGTGTTAAGGCCCTGAGCAATCATTTGATTCTCAGAGTTATTGAAATCGCGTTGAGCCGCCTCGTTGACTAGCGCCGCGCGATCTCCGCCGAAAGTGCCTTGGGAAATAGCGTCGCTATTCCGCACATTCTGTTGTTCGCCAAACTGCGTATTGGCTAGGCCTAATTGGCTACTCAGCACATTTTGCTCGTACGGGGACATGTAAGCCCCTGCCATGCCCGGATTTAACCAGCTACCCGAATGAACCTGATTAACCCCACTTGCCTGAGGGGTTCCATATTGTTGAGCTTGGGCGGCGTTATAATTATATTGAGTGGGATTAATCGTGTTAGCTTGCGCGTATTGCGCTGGGGCGACATTATTGTAATTATATTGTTGGCTTTGGTATGTGGGACTTGATACCGTTGGGGCCGTTGAGTTTTGCCCCGCCCTCATCGCACCTTGCAATCCACTCTGGAATGCATTACCCGCTTGATCAATAGCTCCAGATCCCACCGATCCAAGCTGTCCCGCTTGGTTATACGCCTGCTGGGTAAGCTGAGATTGATCAGCAAGTTGCTGACCCTGATACGGGACATAAGGCTGGTTAGATAGGCTTTCGCCTTGATTTAGGATGTCCTTCGCATATGGAAGTAACTCTGGCGGGAGACTGCTATTGACTACCGTCTGAGTTTGGGGAGTCGAACTCCCCGAATCTTTTCCCATTGGGCTCCTCAAACATTAACTGACAAGTGATAAATTTCTTTTCCCAATGCAGGCGTTTTAATTTCTTTTCCCAGCCCTGACGCCCGATTAATTCCATACCGGCGCAATTAAAATGCTGAGCAAAAATAACGAGTGAATTGTTTGCCTGATCAATCCATTCGTCGAAATCATCTCCGGCCAACATCTCCACAGTAAGCATCCTTACCGCAGCATAGTCGTTGACCTTTGTGAGTATAAAACCCTTGATAGCCAAATCATCCGGAGTGTAAACAACCCAAAGCGTGGCCTCATTTCTTAAAACCCTGTTTAGGGTTTCTGCGGCGGTCGCTCTGCCATATGTAATGTCCACAACAGATTGTACATATGGTTCAACATGTTCCCACACATCCACCGCCTGCTCGGGCGTGACCACGGATATTTTCATAAGAAATGCCTAGTTAGGCAGGCAGCATCGCCTGAGGGTTAATGCGAGGCGGCATCGCGGCCGATCCCGTTTTGGCCAACCTAACTCTTTTAACCATATTTTTTAATGCCTTATGCCCAGCCGCAGACGACCCATTTCCTAAGTGAGCCACTGTTGCGGCGTCAATTACGTGTTCGTTTGACGACAATAGTGCCGGTTGCTTTCCATCAATGGTTGCGGGAATATTATCCGATGATCCATCTCCCGCCACAGGCGGCACAGCCATATCGCCAGCCATAGAAGGATCGGCAATTCCCTGCATTCCAGCGGCCATAGGAGCCCCGCCAGCGGCAAACTTGGGCAGCTTCGCACCCATAGAGGGGTTCATGCCACCGGGCGTCCCTGAGGCTCCCATGCTCATCGGCATGGCTTGCTTCATGGCCTCGTGATTCAGAAAGGAAAGACCACGCGAATCAATCATATTGCGGCCCCCGCTCACGGAACCGCCATTGGCATACCCGTTGGGCATGTTAGCCTGCCGAACCATTTGCTGCTGCATGATTTGCTGGGGAGTGAGGTTCATAGCTGTCGCCGCCATGATCGGCCCACCCTGAGCGTACCCACCCGAGGGGGTGAAATAACTCATTTCCGGACTAATGCCGGGTCTGAAATTTGTTGGAATTGTCGCCGCTTGACGAGTCTTATATTGAGTGAGCCCCGGCGATGTGTAAGTCGGTTGAGTGGGCGGCGCTGGTTGTAACGCCTCGCCAGCAATTGACAGACCGGGCGTAGCTACAGTCGCGGCTGGAACTAGATTAGCGAGCATACTTGCACCGCCGCTCCCCATGCCGCCCAGCACACCTCCAGCACCGGCTGCGGGAGCCGCAGACAATACCGCAGGCGCAACGGACCCCGCAGCACCACTTGCTCCGTTCGCCGCCGCAAGGGCCTCAGCGGACGGATTAGCTCCAGTCATTACGCCGTCCATAGCAGGGGAAGCGCCGCCTCCGAACGCACCCATAGCTCCACCAAGGCCATAGCCCAGCAAACCGGACTCAAGACCCTTTCCAAGATCTCCAGTCGCAAGGGTGGTCCCGAGTCCAGACCCCAGAGCGGAGCCCAAAAGAGATCCGCCCGCAGTCGCGCCGATTCCCAGCGCGCCAAGCGTGCCAGATGCGGCCAGCGATCCGCCAGCCATTGATCCTAGAAGAGGGGCGAGTGCAGCAAGAGCCATTTATTTTTCCCGTTTATTTAATTTACCATGTTGTTATGCGGTTCTTAATTATTAACCAATGTACCAAGCGGTTCCGTTATTCCATACTGGAACAATATTAGCGCCGCCACCGACAACGCCCGCGCCGAAATTACCCGTCGCCGCAAGGGTGCTATCCAAAGCCACCCCCCTCAAGTATGGAAAATTTACCGGACTTGGTAAGTTAGCGACCTTACACCCCGCCACCGGAGCGTAGGCTAGATAAGCCATAACTTGACTAAAATTCTGATCAACAACTCGATTGTAATTGGCTTGCCACTGAGAGCTATATAAAGCCTGAGGGGCCGGAGTGGGTATTAATTGTCTTGTCGGAACGCTTGTTGCGCTTGACATTATCTCATACCATCTGGTTGAATATCAAGTCTATTACTTCCAATTCTCCACCACACTCCAAGAAGAGCGTTACTTTCAATTCTTAATATTACGTATCTACCGCGAACTCTTAAATCAAGCTTTTGGGTAAATTGTTCTACAGTCATGCTCGTCACTTTCGTGACTGGAAGCGCCCCACTGTTGTAATACGGTCCGCCCGGATAGTCCCTTGGTGTTATGGTCATGGTGACTGACGGATACCCAGTAGATGACTCTACAAATGTGATATCTGGGATAATCCTTTTTAGGAAAACAAAATGATCCCCATCCGCAATTTCGATTGGCCCAGACTCAACATACGCATCAATCGGTGTGGCTGGGGATGTTGATCCGTCGTCCAGACCGACCTCATGGCTATAAATAAAGCCGTCGGTCGATGCCCCTTGCGGGTAATCAAAAACTCCGTTGTCGGCCCATGCGGTTCTCCTCATGGTTCCGTAAGACCAAACATCTTCCACATAGTTATAGATAACGTAGCTATCACACTCTGTAGAATTGTTTGACGTGTAGAAAAACCACACCTCTCTATTAAGAGAGTTTGTGGCGACGTATGTTTTCCACCCTTGAATAAGGTTAATAGATCCAAATACCAATTCTCTAATTGTACATGGCATGGTTTTGACAGTGCCGTCGTACAGGTAGAAATTTTCCCGCCCCATCCACATTGCGAAATTACCAAACGTGGCTACGGCATTCGGACCAATAATATCAATATTCGGAGAGAGTAATTGTTGTCCCCACCCCGTAGCTCCGCCAACAAAATTTAATGCGTACAGAGAGCTCTCAGTCCAGACCAGAATGTTGCCCGGTCCTCGACGTGCGCAGTATATCTGACTGCCGGTGCTTAAGCGGAAGCCCCCCGCCGCGTTTGTGGTTGATGGGGTCCATTGAGCCGCGCTCTCAAGATCCGACCACCGCACGTACATGGGGTCCAGTACGCCAGTGTTACCAATTACGTCACATCCAAAAGCAAATACCTGCCTAGACTGAGGCGCAACTAAAATATGGTTGGCAATAGTCGGAACATTGCTAGCTCCAGACAGTGTGGAAATATTAAACATGCGGGCGGCAGAGTCGCCAGTGTAATAATAAATTCCACCGCCCCTCCAGCAGCCAACAAAATCCTGACCGAAATTATCGCCAGACCACATACGCGGTTGAGGCCCCAGAGACGTTCCGGTTCCAATCCCTGACCATGAACCCGAGCCATATGCGCCGCCGCCGTAGCCGGAACCAGATACGCGATCCACGGGACCCGGCGAGAATTCATATCCGTATGTTACGGTCCCGCCGCCCCCAGAGGCTCCGGATGTAGCTACAGTCGGCCCAACGAATGTGAACGTGTTGGCGGTAATCGAAGTGACCGCCCAATTCCCGTTCAAGTTAACAAGATTCACCCCGCCAAGAGTTCCGGTTGCTCCAGAAAAATTAACGTAATCTCCCACGGCGCAGCCATGTGCGGTACTTGTAACGGTAATTACATTGCTAGCGTTCGCAGTCGCAAAGGGATTTGTGAGAGTTCCAGTGATTCTGAAGGGTGTGGCGTCAGTCAAAACACCGTTTACAAGAATGTACGCTTTTGCATTTGTAGAAAAAAATAACTGCGGAGTTCCCGCCAAATCTGCCCATGTATGCATGAACCGACACGTTCCAATAAACGCCGTATTCCCAGATGAATTTATCCATCCGTTTATTTTTTGAGGCTTTCCGTCCCTGAACCTAATTTTGTCGCAAACGTGCCAGAGCCCCTTGGCCGCATATTGAGTTCCATCATTATAGATGCCCGGTTGCGGGTCGAACTTAATAAGGCTCAATGGCTTCTTTCTTTTTGCTCACCAACTTGACGAACCCAATCCTGCAATCCAGCCAACTCCTCCGAGCTTGCAAAACAAATTTGGTAGTTATCAACTACTGTTGTGAGGAGGTCGCTTGCTTTAATTTTTGCGGAGGGATCATCAACTCCGCTGGAGGGGTTGGGTAACTCACTATCTGTCGCTGCGGCGTTGTGCAGGACGATAAACTTAGAAGAAAGATAAGGGTCGTCAGTGGGATCATTAGTGTGGATATAAACTGGGATCTGCTTTTCAATGGTTGAATATTTGGTAACAATGTCATGCTGCACCCGAATCTGTTTTTGAGAAACATCGTTATTAATACTTGCTTGTTTTTGAAGCAATTTGTTAATTGATTGTTCTGATTGGAGTTTTTGGGATTGAATCTCCAAGTCCTTATAGTGCCATACCCCAGCCCCAACCAGCGCGGCGCTGATCAGAATCGCCGCAATGTAACCTGAGATATTAGGAACGCCGATCATTGCCAGATCTTTCCGCACTTCATCAACCAGTTTCGCCTGTCTTCAATTCCCTGAAGGCTGGGGTTGATTCTGGCCGTTACAGCGTTGATATCGTCCTCATCCGCGTAGACATTGCAGGAATGGTAATCCCAGAACTTCACAGCCGCCTGAGCCGCGCTGACGGGATTCTCCAGCATTTCCGGATGGTTCAATAAGTCCAATCCAATTTGTCTGCCGATCTGTTTGTAATTATATTTACCAGTGATCTGAAGAAACCCACGCCCGCGATAACGCCAACCATCCCCGCTAGCCTCGTCTCCATTCCCCAGTCGATTTGCATATACCCGATTGGCAATCGCATGTGGTCCCTGTTCGATTAAATTGCGAGCATCAACCATGCTGGCCACGGACGAGGGGAATGCGTTGAGGAGATGAATGGGATCATTATAAAACATACTCTCGGTGAGATGCCGAAAACCCCACGTTTCCGTAGCGCATTGAGCCACAAAATGTTTGATTCTCAAGGGCGTGTTGATGTCGCCAAGATTCTCGGTCAACGCCGAGGCTAGAATAGCGGCCCGAGAGGAGTCGATCCAAGGGCAAAGCAATACAAGTTGAGAGCCAATAATTGTCATAATTAAGTTCCATTAAGTCCAGTTAAATACAACCGCCCCGCCTGCGCCGGGAAGTCCACCACTATCGCTAGCCCCGCCCGCTCCGCCGCCGTAGCTTGCGCCACTCGTATTTGATCCAACAGATCCACCGCCGCCATACGCAACGCCTCCCGCCGCGCCGCCCGTCTGGACCGTCCCGCTTCCGCCCGTTGATCCGCTAGCCGATCCAGCATCCCCGCCGGTTTGAGTCCCACCCGCACCTCCCGCCGCGCCAGCGCCTCTGGCCCCGCCAGAACCACCACCAGCGGTTAAGGACGCCCCGCCCGTAATTGTGGAGCTTCCCCCCGCACCCCCAGCACCTGCGCCGGAAACATAAGAC
>Ga0208110_1000012_pt1 | contig 29737 bp, 48 predicted proteins | sample CryBogCBH13Jun08_FD_185507 | JGI IMG/M metagenome (GOLD analysis project Ga0208110, IMG submission 185507) | Freshwater microbial communities from Crystal Bog, Wisconsin, USA - CBH13Jun08 (SPAdes) | ecosystem: Environmental > Aquatic > Freshwater > Lake | place: Crystal Bog, Wisconsin, USA...
TTTATAAGCTCCGGAGGTTTCACCTTTATTTTGTCTTCTTTGCCCATGAATAACTTTTGTGTCTGCAAACTCTTGCGAATCCCTATAACACCCACAACTACTAATACGACCAGAGCGAAGATCCCCCACAAAAGCCCTGTATTCAGTGTTTCCACAAGTGCATTCACACCGCCAAAGATTTCCTCGTCGACCTCTGGCTACAAGTTCTTTTACAGTTAATCTACCTATGACAAGATTTGACAAGTCATACGCGGTTGGGTATAGTTTCATGAGCAATCTCCCCAGCTTTTTAAGGAAGTTTTAACCCCGGTTGGTATAATCAAAGGATCATCATAAGGTACGACAATCTGAGAACAGCGCTCTAAATCTGCTAAGCATTTGTCACGAAGATGAATAGGAAACTCTCCGACAAGAGAGTCATGTACCTGCATTAAAATCCAAATTTGTGGGCACTCTTCATAAAGACGCATCCAGATTTTGTTTATGTAAATAGCAACAGTACTTTGCGGAACCCATGCAATAGCTTCCCGGAAGGTGTCCTCATTAACACGGTCAAAGTAATATCTACGATAACCAAACTTATTCTCAACATAACGCCGCGATGCCACTTGTTTCTTGAATTCATCTTGCCATGATTTGATTTTAGGATACTTACCAAAATACCATGATTGCAATTTTGTAGCCGAATGCACGGTCATTCCCTGACGTTGGGCTAGGCCATTAGGAGATTGGAGATAGTGGGTGCCGTGGGCAAAGGCTTTGAACTGTTTATAGCGAGGATCGGCGGAACCGTTGGGAAGATTCTTCTTGATCGTGTTGTCCTTGTGGAACTCACGAGCAGCCTCAATATATGGATCGCGGCCTTCGGCAAGCATGGACTTCATTTCGCCTTCGTCAGATTCCCAAGCAACTACTCGCAGGTCAGCTTTGGAAAGGTCCGTATCAAACATTTCGAAACCTTCATCTGGGATGAAAAGCTTACGCACATTAGGTAACACGAGATCAGAATCAGCATCCTCTCCGCCAGAAGGGACGTTTTGAAGATTGGTCCCTGAACCAAAGGCATTTTCGGAGGAATTGAAGCGATACGTTTCAGTTCCTGCGATATTGTAGCTGCAACGCATTCGTCTATCCACATCAAGTTCGGCTTCCACAAACGTTGAACGAAAAACTCCGATGGTTCTATATTCTTGGATTGCATGGATCAATGGCCTTAAAAGAGGTTCCTTTAACATGATTTTGGCAAGCGCCGTGTCATCACAAGTGACGTGAGCGGGGGTATTCTTTTTGGCGCGACTCATTACGGGAGGCTGATTCAAGTCCCCGTAAAAAAGCTTTGTCATCTGAACAGGCGACCGCGGGTTGAGTGGGTGCCCAAGGACCTCTTTAAAATAAAGTTCACGCTTCCCCAATTCGGCAGCCAGTTCTTTTGAGAGCCTCTTTCTTTCTTCGAGGTCAATCCGGACACCTCGCTGCATAGCTTGTAAGACCGGATAAAAAAGTTTTTGTTGGAATTCGTGTACTGCCTCGAGGCCAAGTTGCTTGATAACTCCTTGCTCGACTTCAGCGATCTCATGCGTTCGAACACAGTCAACGCAGTTATATCCCCAGAGTTGATCTTCACCAACATTTTTTGCCCACGTTTTACCATCATCTTTCCAGTAGACGTAGTCTTCACAATACATTGATGCCTGATAGTCCAAGGCCTTGGGTTGGCCAGCGAAGGCAACGTGATGAGAAAGCATTGTGTCTTGGACTCCGTTGGGAACGAAGTGCCAATGGCGATAAATATATTGAGCATCGTAGAGTCCGTTTTGCCAATCGACGAGGGCATTCTTTTTAGTCAACAGATGGTAAAGAGCGTTAATGATTACAGCTTCTTCGTCAACTGACCAATACCCATACTCATCTCTTACATCCATGAAGGGAATGGAGATAGCATCTAGATTAGACCAAGCCAGTCCGCAACATGCGATGTGTCCTGCTCTTGTTTCGAGATCAAGAGAGATGCGAGTAGGCTCTCGCTCGACCAGCTCGGAAAGAAAGTTGATGATTTCGAGCACCTTCTGGAAAGAAGGCCGGATAATGAAGTTCCATTTGGGGTGGTTATGGTCTTTCGATAGAGCATGTTTTTTCGCCCGACGAAGGTCAGTAAGGGTGATGGAGCGCATTTCCCATTGAGACAGGATTGCCGACGGGTTGAGGATTGGGATAACTTTCGCCCAACCACCTTCAGGCGCAACTTCCAAGAGACTCTCGGCGTTTTGCTGGAGTTGCGAACCACGCCATTTAAGCGCGCCCCATGCGCCGGTGAGTGCCCACAAGGAAGCGTTGCCAGTCGTGATAATGATATTTGGATTAACTGCTTTGATCTCGCGTTGCAGCCTTTCGTAACCTTCGCGGACAATTGGCGATACCTGACGATCTCGGAGCCAGCCCATATCAGGGGTGACGTTTTTTTTCTTGAGGGGTATCCATCTTGAAATGTCATTGTTGTATGGCCTTGCGTTGACTAAGTTAGTTACAAAAATGTTTGACCTTAAAAGACCAGCTTCGTGAAGCATCTTGTTGAGTTCGGCTCCCGCCGTCCCCATGAAAGGTTCTCCACGTTGCTCATCTTCCACACCAAAACACTCGCCCACGATCATTACTTGAGCAGGGCATGGGCCTACGCCTGTTCTTTGCATAAATTATTCTCCCAGATCTTGAAGACGTTTAATAGCTATTCCGTGGTGGGCGGGGTCAAGCTCGACTGAGGTGCAATAAAGACTGAGGGAATTTCCCGCAGGAATAATTGGGCCAGTTCCTCCAAAGGGGTCAAGCACTTTATCTCCAGCATTAGCACTCCTCCCGAGTAGATCGGCGTACAGGTCCACTGGCTTCTGAGCCCCGTGTCCCAGATTGGTTTCGGTTGGGTAGACAAGAACGTCTCCTTTAAGTGAGTTTACTTTTCGTTTACCTTTGGTGGCGTAAGCGATACATTCATACTTTCGTTGGGGTCCTTGATCAGGCCAAGGAGCTCGCTGTCCATTAGGCTTGCACCATATAAGGGGTGTTCGAAACGGACTCCATCCAGCTTCGGCAAGTTGGTCCTTGATTTCGGCAAAGTTGTCAATGTCGCAGAAGATGTAGATGTGAGCCTCATCTTTAGTAATTCGGTATCCATCAACAGCAAGCGCACGGAGGCATTTAAGGAATGTTGCATAATCGTCTACGTATGTATGAGCATTGACTATAGCAGCGCCACCGCTATCACCAAATCCGTCAGCGCCCATACCGTAAGGAGGATCGGTAAGTATAACATCATAAACTCCCACTGGTTGATTAGCCATCCAATCAATAGCGTCAGCGTTAATAACGCTGTGACGATTAGATTGAAGCGATTTGCCGACCGTTTTAGCCAATTCAACATTTTTTTCCTTTCGTTCGATTGTCTTTAAGATTTTAAGGGCTTCCTTTGCGCTCTTGGCCCCAGCTACCGCTGGTTTGTCAAGATGCTTAGCAATAAGGAGCTCGGCGCGCACTGTTGTTTGGTGGTTGACCGTGTCTGAGCCTTTTGTTTCTTTGGCGATTGAGGCAAGGGTTGGAGCAGGCGCGCCTCTTTGTACATGCTGTTTACCTCGGAGCGCATCAAGCCTTGCAGTTGCTCGAGCGAGTTCTTGCCAAGTGAGGTCGGCTCGTTTAATGTTTTCATCAAGTTCTGCCTCTTCTGCATCTAGTTCATTAAGGTCACCCAGGAAGGTGAATGGAATGGTTCCGAGCGCACAATTTTGGCCTTCAAAAGTGATGGTGTCACCCAGGTCAATAATATCTCGCATGGCCCTAATGCGGCATTCTCCAGCCACAAGGACGTAAGAATCTCCGACAATTCGAAGGATCGGGGGATGAAGTACTCCGAGTCGTCGGATGGAGTCAACGAGGTCTTGATGTTTTTCAATGTCAAACTCCTGGCGTTGACGGTTAGGGGCGATGGAGATGGAGTCGATTGAGATGAAACGCTTCATAGGTTTTTTAGCATCCAGTTGGTCATTTCAAAGACCGTTGAAAAAACGTAAATATCTTTTGGGTCATACCCATAGCCAAGACTTTCTTTATAAGGTCGGATAACAAGCTCCCAACCATTTGCTACTCGGGTAATTTTAAGGTCGGTTACGGATTGGCTTGTTTTGTTAGGGCCGAGAGTGTCTGTGCAAGGTCCTGCCATTTTATTTACTCGAAAAGGCCATAAGGATGTAAGGATCGGTTTCCGCTTGACGACGATACCAGTCTTTGTAGGCTTTGGGGACAGAAGAGATAGGATCTCCTTTGTGTTTACCAAAAGGCATGATGGTGGGGATGCGCGCTTTTTCACTCAACACATAAAGATCTTCAATGGTGGAGATCTTAGCTTTCTTGATCATTTCAAACAGCAGCATGTAGCAGTTGAGAATGTCGGCTTCAGCGGAGTGAGCGTCACGAAGAAGATTCTTGATTCCGGCATTAGCGCCAAAGACATAATATAACAGGGCGCTTTGTGAGTGAGAATCGCACTCAGGATAAAGCCAGCGAGCTAATGCCATTGTGTCGATACGCTTTACTGGCGGACCGCCAAGCATCTTCCAATCGAAGTCAATGTTGTGGCCGATCAGGAACTCACAAGGGGGCATCTGAGCTTCAGAAGATGGTGGGCAGCCCAGAAGATCTTCAGGAAGGATGTGGTGAGTTGCCAAGGCGCCGTATTGCATCTTACCTTGATTTTGATAACGCTGAAGCGTCGGAATGCCGCAGGTCCAACGATAAGGGTCATTCGTATTTAATTCCATCCAAGCCATTTCAACAACTTCAGAGTCTTTGACTCCTGTTGTCTCAGTATCCAGAATAATTGCTCTCATATTGATTCCTTGAAGTAGAAAAAACCCCAAGGGCTTGTGACCCCTGGGGCGTTCGATTAGTCGATTAAGACTTGGTCACACCGGAAATGCGTTCAACAGGCTCGTCCAGGTACAGTTCGTGGGTGATCTTCACCTTCACGACCTTACCAGTCATCTGACGAGCAGAGAACGAATCACCGGGCTTGTTCAGGTCGCAAGCTTCGCGGTAGCGGCGCAGACCACCGTTACGACCTGGGGCGTTGTCCAGGGCACCGTTGGGGGTAATGTCCAGCATCAGGGAATCCTTCATTTGAAGGGTGCCTTGAGTCAGACCCAACTGCGACTGGATTTCGGCGGGGATCTCAACGGTCAGAGGAATGTCCCAGGCAATACCAGACTTGGAAGGGTCTTTCTTGCCGGTCCATGCACGGGCCGTGACTTCGCCGATAACGCCAAGGTAATCACCGACAGGAAGAGGAGGGCGCTTTACGGTAGGTTCGGAAATGGAAGCGTCGAGGAACATTGAAGGATCGAAGGATGAGGTCATTTGAGACTTTCTTGAGTTGCGGGAATGGCAGAACTATCAGATGTATTCAAAGCGTCTGCCGGCACTTGGAATGGAAAGGATGCTTCGAGTTTGTAGATCTCGATGGAAAGGATGTCAAGATGGGAGAAGCGTTTTTGCGCTTCATCAGCCAACTCGAGTGCATCATTAAGTGTCAAGAGGTTGAAGCCGATTTGGCGTTCAACATGAGACTTGTCATGCAGGAACACTTTGTATCTCATGCTGCTGCTCTCTTGGCCCACTTGTTCATGATGAGGGAGAAGTCGGGGGCTAGCTTCGACTGGATCGGAAGGTTGCGGGTCTTGGTGTCCACATTCGCAGCCGCAGTATCCCAGTACCAATTCGTCCCCTCCCTCACTGTGTAGATTACATCCGAAAAAAGCTTTGGGATATCGCCGGATAAAGCTTTGCCAATCGAGCTTGTCATCAGCTTGACTCCCCCTGTAATTTCGTCTGTCTCCCGATTCACGTGAGCTGTCATTATAAAGGTACATGCTAGTCCTTGAGTACACAAACGCATAAAGTTCATGAGGTTATTTTGGGCAACTCCATAGTCGGGTTGAGAAGCTGTGGGCTTCGCTCCAATCACCATCTTCATGCAGGCGTTGGACAACTCACTCAAAGAGTCGATAACAAATACGCGGTTAACACCCCAAGAGTCAATAGCACCAAATTTCTTTCCAGTTCGGTCATCTGGGAAGTCGTTGCAGGCGGAAAGTATTTTGTAAAAAGCGTTATTAGCGCCGCCTCGGCTTGAGTCAACCATCTTAGAAATAAGTTCATAAGAAAGTTTCCCTACGTCGTCCGCGCTCTTCATCAAGGCTGCGAGACTGATGGGCTTCGTCAGAGTCGAGTGATAATGAAGGTTCTCGGGGATCGGCTTGTCCTTGTCGCTCCAATATCCGAGCAAGGTCTCCAAGCCGTTTTCCGTGAACAATACGAAGACTTCGACGACGGGCTTTTGTGCTGCTGCCCATTCGACCAGCTTCCCCAGGGCGTATGTTTTGCCCGTTCCCGACGGACCTTCGATCAAGACCTTCGGGCCGCTGAGGGTTTTGACTGCGTCTGCGCTCATTTTGTTTCTCTTTCATAATACTTCAAATGTAAATTAAACTCTCTTCGAATGACCTCAATAGGAAGGTCATCCACCAAATACGATAGCCAAGGGCGGTAGAGGCTGCCCGGACGCTCGCCTGAAATTCGGAGTGAGTCGACTTCATGCTTGCGGCAATCACCGTACTCTACCCGAAAATCGCTTTTATTAACTACGATACGCGCCCAGGTATCTCCGCACTTTGTACAGAAGAAGGCAAGGCTTGTGGGATAGTAACTGATACCACTTGCATCTTTATGGATGGCACGATTAGCCTCACCCATATACTTACCTTCAATGTAAAAAGTTTGCGTAGGCATTACAGCACCATGGAAAGGGAATCTGCGGCATTCATAATCTGTTGGGGCTTGGCAAGGGAATTGGCAAGTTGCTCATCAGATTTTGAAGGGTCCAGCGGATTCCAGATGCGCTTTACAAACCCACCCTCGAGCCAAGGTGTTGGGTCTTGGCTCATACAGGCTTGCTTGAAGATGCAGCCGCCATACTCATTGCAGCCGTCGGCGAGATTATAGTCGAATGCGCCATCTTCCCACATCTTGATTGCACGGTTGAGGTCACGAATGAGTTGCTCATACCAGCGCTCAATCATCCACTTGGGGCGATAGGTGATGGCTTCCATCGTGTCGTATTTGGTCTTTAGTATGGATACTCCTCGTACAAGGAAACCGTTAAGAGGCAAACCAGCCTGCGCTGCTCCCCAACAGTAACCTGTAAATTGAGATCGAAGATCCCATTGCCTTGACCAAGAAGCTCCGAGAGAGGAAGTTGTTTTATCATCTTCTCCAAAAGTTGCTCCTGCGTAATCGACAATGGTATCCATGCGTCCGCAGTAGATAAGCGGGTCGCCCGTAACTGGATGCTTAACGTCGAGGGGCTCTGCGAAGTTAAACTCAATGCCTCTTCTCCCTCCAGGTAAGCGAATAGGTTGAGCTGGGTCTGTTTCGAGGGGGTATCGATCAAAGTAGAACTCCAAAGCACCGCACATCCGGTTGAGGGATTTGGCGGAATCAGCAGGGCATTCATAATCGCCATAGGACTCGAACAGAGCCTTTAGGCCAACAGCACGAGCAGTGTCGGCATCGAGGCCTTGCTCATAGAAGGCTACACGAGCCATTTCGAGGCCTTTGGCATAGGACTTGCCAGCATGGAGGTGGACATTGGTTGAAGCTGGATGCCAGTGCTCGAGGTATTCAAGTTGAAACTTGCGTGGGCAGGAGACAAGGGCACTTCGCATCGTGTTGTCAATGACGCTTGGAAAAAGCGGGCGTTCAGTGTGTTTCATCTTCGTGTTTGTTGAGATAGTTGTAAGCGTGGTCGTTGAGTGTAGTGTGGAGCTTGGCGACTACAAAGACGTTGCGACGTTCGAAGTAGTTAAGATGTTCATCATCCATGATTTCGATGACTTTTGCCTGAAAGTACAAATCTTTTTCTTCAAGATGCCCAACGGCATTGAAGATCCAGACATAACCTTCTTCGAAAAGATCACCATGGATGGTGGAGTTGCCAATCTTAAGCTCACACCCTGTAATCATGCACTTGGGCATCAAAGGTCTCCTAGTTCAGCCAGAAGGTCGTCAGCAGTAGGAATAGCCGTTCCTGCTTTGGCCTTGCGAGCTTTGTCGGAAGCTATGGCTGCGCCACGACGATCCCCGCGCATGATCTGAATTGCTTCACGCATCTCGTCTATCGTCAGAGTGCCATCAACGGCTTTTTGTCGCCAAATGGCGATCTTTGTCATGGTGTCAAGGGTTGCCATTTACTCTCCTTTCAATCGTTGAATAACAGCTTCGACCATGACCTTAGGTCCGGTAACGAAGTAGCCAATGGGAAAGCCGTAAGGCTCTAGGGGGACTCTTTTGGATTCAAAGAACTCACGGATAAGTTTCTCGATGAATTCCTTGTGAGCGCCTTTGGGAATACGCTCTTCGACTTCGCTATAAAGCCATAAGTCAAGATTGTCCTTGACGTTTGGCTGAAGAGTGATGTGCAAGTGAGCGTTTGGCGTCACTGCTTTTGGCTTAGACATACATGCTTATTTCCTCTCGTTGGGTGTACGTCGGAGTATGTGCGACGTGTTCACATCATCATTATATAACGTGTTCACGTTATGTCAACAAAGGAATGTCACATCTTTATCGTATTTTGTCATCCAAAAGAAAACCCCCAGGACGCACATTGATGTACCTGGGGGTCTTGTCCGCAGCCATTGAAAGGAGGAAAGATGGCTACTTGCAACCTGCTGTCACAGCATTGCTGGGAAGCTTGCGCTTCTCAATGGGCACTCAGACTCTAGCTCCGAATGCCCATCAAGAAACGTTAAGCCGCTTCGAGCTCGCCCAGCAGATCGTCCGAATTAACGGTCGACTTCGAGGTCTTTTCCAGTTCCAGGCGCTGGATCACTTGGCCGGTCTTGGAAGCTGGGTTGCGGAAGCTCTTGTACAGAGCCTGGCGTGTCAGCTTTTCGCCCTTGGCGGCAGCTTGGTCGAGCTTGGACTGCAAGAAGGCCTTGACAGCATCGACGGACTTGCCGGTGACTTCGGCGATTGCCTTAATCACAACGGATGCTCCGCTAAAGCCATCACCTTCGGCGCGTTCAGCCGACCAGTTGCCGGTGCTCAAACGAGCGATCATAGCGTCGATGCCCACCACTACGTCGTCAATGTCATCCACACCAGCGACGTCATCGCCAATCTTTTGGGAAGCGCCGTGACCGGCACAATCCAACAGAAGGGACTCGGGAACTGTGAAGAGACGGGTTTCGCCGTTGCGGAAGTCAAAACGAACACTGACTGCGCCATCGGCGATGATAACTTCCTTGCGCAGCTTGCGCTTGCCAGCAAACTCGACCACACGACCGTCGGTCAGAGTCACGGCTTCCTTAACTGTCTCTACCTTAGCTGCTTTCACTTGAACTTCGCTCATTCTCAATTACTCCAATAATGACGAGCCTTTAAATGGGCGCCCGTCGTATTCCCGCGAATTTTGATTCTACCACCGATTTATGGGGTGTCAATCAAGGGATGGGGGTTCTTTCTGTTGGTTGCGGCGATTGGCTCAATACGTACGTAGAGTTTTAAGCGCATGGGCAAAGTAGACTTCAGCAACTGCTCTTGCAGGCTATAAAGAGTGCGCTGTGGGATTTCAACTTCGCATTCTTCATACTCCCCAGAGTCATCTACGCCACCCAGAAGCACTTCACCTATTTCCCCGTACTGGGCGATAGCTTCTGAAACCAACGCATCCAGCCTGTACTGGCGCATCTGGGCTGCGGTGTAGTAGTCATCCACGCCAGACTGCAAATCAGAAAGGCGGCGATACGCGGGATTGGGCAGTTTCATTTCGTGTCTCCTTGTGCCTTGATTGCGGCGTCCATGATCAGCTTCAAGCCCCGGTAGTAGCCTGCAGTTGGCTTTGCCAGCGTTTCAAACGCAGTGTCTGCTGAGTATTTCAAGGCGGTCTTTAGCCGCTCCGCGTCCTTCTGCGCTGCTTCAAGTGCAGTGCACAGGGCGGCGATGGTGTCGGTTGCTTGTTCCGATGCTTGGTGTATCGGCTTGCGCAACCGCGCTTCAACTGCTCGGGCGTTTTGTAGTAGGTCTTTCATTTCGATTTTCCTTCCAGCGCATCCACGATGGCCTGATACGCGGTGTCGCGGTCTTTGCATGTGTTCCATGTAAAAGCCTTCATTCCAACACTGAGGTGATAACCGCCGTCCAAAACCGGAGCGGCAAACTCTTTGCCGTTGATGGATCGGGTTTTTAGTTTGATGCGGATACTTTCCCAGCCCTGTGCGTAAGTCATGGCGTTCAAGGCTTGGCGAAGGTCAACCGCCATCCATACGCCGTTTGTATTGCGCTGTTCAATTTCCTTGTCATCCGCGATAGCTCGCAGGATGGTCTTGGCGTGTTCTGTCAAGTTATTCATCATCCACCTCCACTTTATTTAGAAGATTCAAAAGCATTTGAGCACTAACAACCGCCAAAGTTCCGCAATTATCACACTCTTCTGCATCATTACTTTCTACACTCGAGACCTTCTCAAGGCATTTAAGGCAAAAGCCTTCGCCCCAGAAGATTGCTTCTTTTATTTCATGCTTTGTTAACACTTAATATCTCCGTTTTATCCAGTGAATCAATTCTATCAGCCCCAAGATCAAGAGTATCGGTAGGATCAGCAATGTCATCTTTTTCTTTCGGGTCTGTTTCCGACCATTCATCTTGACAGCAAGAACTAGAAAGGACAAGTTGAACATCGCAACCTGTTGCTCCCCAATACTCATATTCTCCAATGCCTTCATCAGACACTATGAGATCACATTCTTCTTGACAGCATAAGCAGAAAAAGGGGCCGTCACCAGCCCCATTAAGAAGAGATTCTGCTTGTCGCTTAGTTTGCTTCGAAGCCATCGTTTTCGGGGTTGATGGAATCAAATGCTTCATCTTCCTCAACCGTCGGGGCTGAAGAGTCATAGCAAAGGCTAGACATTTTGGCGATTGTCTCGTCGAGCTCAGCAAGAACCGACTGGAATTGTGTTATTTTCTCTTCCCGTATTCTTTTAAGGGCCAGGACTTGAACTTGCGTCCGATCGTAATAAGGGGGGACGTAGAACTCAATGTCCACGATCCCAATCAAAGACATGTATTCATTTGAAAGAGTTGGGATTGAGTGAAACTCAATTGTCGAGTAATTATCCCAAGCATACTTTTGCTCATAAGCATATTGTTGGATTGTGACCACTGTACCGCGAAGACTGCCTTTGACCTTGTTGTTAGCGTTTTCCATTTCATTTCCTTAATTGGGGGATACAAACCAGCTCCCCTTGGGCTGTCCACTGGATAGTGGAATTTTCACCTAACTCTTCATGACACAAACGAGTGGCACGAAGTTCCTTTTTGTATGCGCGCTGCGCAGCTCGTTGAGCATCGCTTAAACTCAACGAATCGTTGAAGGAGTCGAGACTTGAAGATCCATCAAGCCAGGCTCCTAGGACAAAGGCCCCTCCGATAAAGATAAAGGCCGATGTTGTTTTCACGCTTTTGCTTCCTCAACCCGAGCCCGAGCTTCGCGGATAGCGATTGCAATCTCATCTATTCCGGCGCCATTCTTATAGCGTTGGATGATAATCTTGGACTCTTTGAGGGCGCGGGACGTATTGCAATTGAAGAGCTGGCCGGCCAGCCGCCGGACGCCCGTTTCCGTCACTCTTGTGTTCATTTCTTTTCCCAAAGCACTTGAGGGTTGAGGCAAGCGGCGCTTTCTTCATAACGGTTGTAGCCGTTTTTGCCGTCTTGCTTGAACACAAGGCCATATGTGAGGCCGCCGTTAAACATATTGCTGTACTGGACGATCTTGACGCAGCCGCCTTTGCCGTTGGAGGCTATGATCTCATCCACTGTTTCACGCTCATTTATTGAAGCCATTTTGATTCCTTTTGTTAGTTGCGCGCTAAGCGCGCTAAGACATTTCTTTCGGGGAAAACCCCCATTATCGGGGTATTGCTTTTCAGTGAAGATCTGGGTATCCACGGCACCACTTCCGTCGGCTACATGGATACCCTTCTTCCGGAAAATTCAAGCCACGCGGCTAGGTCTAAAGACCCTCGAGCAGCTCGCTCAACATCTCATCGGCATCCAGCACCACTCGAGTCATCGGACGCTCCGAGAACTTTTGAAGAACCGACTGGACACTCGAGGGCACAATCCGATTGGTCCCCAAGTTCCCCAGTTGCCCCTCTTCAATCACCTTAAAAAGTGGACTCATTCCACATTCGCCATGATCCTCAAAGTCCACAAACCCACTCAACTGGATGCAATCGTAGCAAAAGGGCTCCGTCACCTGAAGGATCTCATGACGCATAGGCTTGCCTTCCCGTGGCCAAGTCCGTGCGATCGTATAACGAAAGCCGCCTTGCTCATGGTGCTCCCTCGTGAATACGCCGACACATTCCGACCGGACGCTCCCGCAACAATTACAAGTAATCACCCGTGACCTCGCTACATACCCTTCCGCATGGAAAAGCCCATGCCTCTCATCAATCTTCATCGGGATCTTCGAAAGCGCAAGCTCCTTCTTTCTCTGCTGCATCACCTGAGCTAGTTCGAGGTCGCTAAAAGCGTCCTCTAAACTCTTTTCAATTTGTGCCATTTTCAACCCTTTCAAGGTTATTGGGGGAAATCCCCTCCAAAGCCCCTGTTTCCAAGACCTTTGGGGTCGATCTCACTCAATCAAAAGCGTTTCCCATCTTCACCTCCGGTGCCAACTCCATCAGCTTTCTGATACTTTCCGCTATCTCATCCGCCCGCTCATTCGACCGCTCTGTCGACGTCTTCTCTTTTCGTTCGTCCCCTGCCTGCGTTCTCAGGTGCCGATAAGTATCCCTTCTCACAATTCGCCGAATTGTCTCAGGGCTCACCCCGAAATAATCCGCTTCAAGCCTCGTGTCCAAATTACCCTCCAGCCCAAGCTGGATAATCCTCAACGCTTCTTCATCATTCAAATGAGCTTTTGCCATCATATCCCCTTAAAGAATGGTGTTCGCCAGTGGGCTGGTTTACCTGCCAGCTTGTGAGATTGCCCATGCACCACTTTGCTCATGGTGTTCGCGGATACCCCATAATGTCGAGCAGTTGCGGCAAGATTAAATCCATCCTGCTGCGCTTTTTCCCGTATCACAAGCACCTGCATTTCACTCAATTTTGCCTGCGCCATCACTCAATCCCTTCCACATAAAAAACCGATTCCACAAACTGCTCTGCGTTCTCATCCAGCCATTCATAACATTCATCTTCCGAGCCCACAAAAGCCCCAACCTCTTCCCTCGTCTCCAGCACCTGGATCACTCGGTGAGTTGCCGTCCGTTTATTCATCTTGGTCATTTTCGCTCCTTGTCAAGATATTCTGAATCGTCTGCAAAAGATTATCCACATCCATCACAGCTTGCTGAACCTGTTCAAGCCCTTCATCGAGTTCCATCTCAAACCCATCGGAGGCTTCTGGCAGTGCCTCCTCCACTTCATAAAGTGCTGCCCACGCCTCCATCAGCTTGCCCTGCACGGCTTTCAGTTTGTCAATTTCCGCCATTTTGCATCCTTTTAAGTTAAAATCTACGTTCCACGCACAATTATATCCATTCGATACCATGAGTCAACAAAGACATTGTATCCCTTGCGACAACAACCATTATAAATACGACAACAACAACGACAACAATAATACAACAACCATGATACCCCCCATATATTTACCCCTCGAAAATCCAAGTTATATTTTCGATGTGTACACGTTATTAAAGCCTATATCTCTTAACCCTTTAGTATATATTCCTACTAAAAAAAAAAATAAAAAAATAAATCTAAGAGATAATATAAACGTGTACACATATAAATATAATAACGTGTACACATATCGAAAACACACCTGTAACTTAACAGGGCAAAAAACAGGGGGGGCTCATGGTTGTTGTAGTGTTGTCGTTGTCGTTGTTGTCGTGCCGTCGATTTGGGGCATAATTGGGGCATGTATGTAAAACCATATTGACGCCGCGAACGAACGCGTATATCATACGTTTTCCCGCGAACGAACGGCATATTTCATGCCATTTTACCCCCAAAACAGGACAAAATCATGGGCGACATATTAAACAACCTTACCCCCGAGGAGCTTATCCTCATCAAAGAACGCGCCGCCTCCAAACGGGAGGAGCGCCATTGTCTGAACTGCGACAAGGTCTATTCTATGCGAAAAGATCAACGCTTTTGTTGTGCCGCTTGTCGCACCGCTTTTGCACGTCATTATGCCGAAGTCCAACATGATCTTTTAATCGAGGAAAAGCGCCGCTGGTTAATTGAACGCGAAGCCCTGATTCACGAGATCTCGGAGCTTCGTCGCCAATTGAATCAATAAGAAAAAGGGGCTTTCGCCCCTTCCCTCATTCCCCGCCAAGCTCGTCCAAATCGACCGCCGCCTCCTGATCCCCGAATTTCAATTGTGCGACCTTCAACGCAACCGCCTCAACCGTCGCCACCTGTTTGAGGTATTTGTCTGTCGCAATGCCTTTTTTGGCCGCCGCCGCCGCAACCATTTCGCGCATTTTGTCCACCGTCGTGTCCTTGACCGCAGCCAAAGCTTCCAAGATCCATTCGGTCTCGGCCTTCTTCCCGCCGCCACCTGCCCCACGCATTTCCCATTCCCCACCTGCGTGATAATGCTCGACGAGTGCTTTGATCCGTTCAAATTTGTCCTGTGCCGTCGCGCTCAATCCCGTCTTGTTATCCGCGCTCATCGCCGCCCGGTCCCGCAACCTCTGCTCGAACCCGTGCTGAGTCGCCCGTTCAAGAAGCGCCGTATTGATTACGCCCATGTCAAAAACAATCGTTCCCGCGTCCTTTACCACCAGCTCCAACTGTAACGGGTTGATCCAGTTCGCCGTGACGACCGCGTTTGATTTAACCTTTTCTTTTGCCATACAATGCCCTTTCAAGGCTGTCTAAACACCGGGAAACCCCCGGCAGGGTGAAGCTTTCCGCCGCATAATTGAATCATACCTCACATTTTCGGGTTGTCAACAATTATTTTCGATCTTTACAATTCAAATAAACACATCATACGGAGCCTGTCACGCCCGTATGGTTTGTTTATTCTTGGTCGGATGCCGGTTGACATTTGATCGCGGATTCTGTCACGGTCAACAACATGACCGCATCGCCTTCATTTGCATTGTGCACATATTCCACATATGCCAACCGAGCAAAATGTGCATCATTCCATGTGTACACCACCGAGCCATTAACCGTAATAACATATTCCATGATTCATCCTTCATCCCCGATACCGTGGGGTCCGTGTCAACCAAGGCCGGTTGATGTAATGGATTATGCACCTTCAATTGGCGTTGTCAATCGTCTTTACAATTCTTTACAATGGCCCATCAACGCGGCCTCATACGCGCATACCCCCACGCGCCTTCGCGCGCGTACACACGTCCGCCTGCTCGCCCAGGCGAATCCACCCCCAAGAAACCCCTGGCGAAATCGACGGCGGCTGGGGGAAACATTAAGGCGCGTGGAGAGTTTTTGTTCCACTTTCTCAAAATTTTTTATTTTTTTATAATGTGTACACGTTATACCGTTGATATGTGTACACACACCCCTAGCTCCGACGTACCCACTTTTTGCTATCCCGTCCTCTCCGTATACTGCTCATATGCACCAGACACCCCACATCACTGACCCCACACAGACTCCAGGCGAAGCGGTTCGAGCTGCCGCTGGATGGGAGTCGTTGGAAAATGGGAAGGGAACGGAGGGATATGAAAAGTTCGTTCCGACGTTAGGGAACCGGATACAGAAGGTCCGGTATACTCATGACGCTGTGATTGATGCGATTATAGAAAATCCCTCGATATCACAGAACAATCTGGCGGCGCTCTTTGGATATACGCCTGGATGGATCTCTCAAGTGATGGGCTCGGATGCTTTTAAAAATAAGCTGGAGCAGAGGAAAGAAGAGCTCGTGGATCCGCAGATCCGGCTCAGTCTTAACGAACGCTTCAATGCGCTGGTGGGAAGGTCTCTGGACGTGCTTCAAGAGAGGCTAATGATGCCAAACCCTGATCCGGAGTTGGCGCTGAGGGCAGCAGCTCTCGGGGCGAAGGCCCTCGGGTTAGGGGGCAATGCTCAACCAGTGGTGAGTGTCCATCACTCGAGCGACCGCTTGGAAAAGCTTGCCGACCGGCTCACGGGTCTCCTGGGCCAAAAGCGCGCCGAGGTCATTGATATTCAATCGCGGGAAGTCCCGCAAGGAGTCTGATATGTACAAAGCAGGTCCAGGGGACTCTATGAAGCTGGTGAAGGGAGCGAAAGTTCTCAAGGCCGGAACAAAGCATCCAGTGAAGGCGGCTCACCAAATCAAGCCGATCACGATCAATCCACTCTCGACTCCCGGACACACAGCCGGCAAGATCATCCAACGGAAGAAATGAAATGACCCCACACAAGACTGGTGACTCATCTTCGATAGTGCGGGGCGTTCGGACCCACACCCCGACCCTGGCTAGTGCTCACCACAAGGGTGATTGCCTTCCGAAGAGCGTGACGTCTGTCACTGGTTATGGATCGCATGGATTGGGTAAGCACGCTCCTGACGTGAGTGGCCAACACGAGCCCACCGACGCCAACCACACAAGGCAGCATCACAACTATGCGGCCGAGGGTCTTGGCTCCCACGAACATTCCATTGCCCCCATCCTGGGAAAATAGCATGGTCACGGTTAAGAGCATCATTCAAGAGTGGCTGGGCGCCGCTCGGGTGTCGTGGATATCCAGCCAAGGGCTCCACCCCTTTGCCCTTCTTGACCTGCGTGTCCATGACCTCTCCCTGAAGATCCTCAACCATGTGTTGGAAGCGCAAGCCGAGCCGGTGCGCGAGGGTGCCCTGGATACACAGGTTTCTTCCGAAAAGCAGAACCCCCCCGTGTTGGAAACCATCTCCCCGGTTGAAGAAACGCAGGCTGCCGCGAAAGAAGTACCCGGACTTAAAGAAGTGTCTGAGCGCGCTCAGCGCGCAATGAACCAACCAGCGGCAATCTAAATGCAACGCATTACGATACCCGCAAAGAATTCAGCCGAAATGCTTCGTCAAGCGTTCGACTTTACCAGTCAGCTAGGGCAGTTTTCCACGACCACAATCACAGGGGCTTCCAGCTCCATTACTGTATACAGTGGAACAGACCCTAGCCCCTTACTCCTCGCAGGTACTGCGGTCATATCAGGACTTGTTGTAACCGTTCCTTTATCCGGCGGCGTCGCTGGTGTCCTTTACCAAGTAACTGTTACCGCCATCGCCTCCACCGGCGACATTCGTATTATCCAAGGTTTCGTCGCTATCATCAACAACCTCGCATGAAACTTACTGCGGACCTCGTCGAAGCTTTTGCCGGTACGTTCCTGTCAGCCAGGTATGACGAAGCACAGCCGACTCCGCAATTCCATCGCGAAGCCTGGAAGCTATATTGTTCCGACTCCGTTGAAGCAATGGTCATCGCTCCTCGCGACCATGCTAAGTCCACTGCCCTTTCCTTTGACTACACAATGGCTGCGCTTATGTTCCGCGCCGCTGACTATGTCATCATGGTGGGTTCAACCGAAGACAACGCAGCCGAACTGATCGGCAACATCTTAGAAGAGCTTCATGAAAACGAAGACCTGCAATCCCAGTTCGGTCCCTTCGAATTCCTCACCTCTTCTAAAACTGATATCATCGTCCAGTTCAAGGACAAGCATAAGTTCCGGTTACTGGCTAAGGGAGCCGGCCAACGTGTTCGTGGTAAGATGTGGAACGGCAAACGGCCCAACCTCCTTGTCTGCGATGATATGGAAGATGATGAACAAGTAGAGAATCGTGATCGTCGTATAAAGTTTCGTAAGTGGTTCTTCCGAGCTGCCAAGCAAGCACTCTCCCAATCTGGAAAGATCCGCGTCCATGGAACCATTCTACACGAAGATTCCCTCCTTGCCCGGCTCCGTAAGAACTCAGCCTGGAAGCATTTGTTTTACAAAGCTCACGCCGGGTTCGATGATTTCTCAGACATACTTTGGCCTGAACGATGGACCGAAGCTAAGCTCCGCCAACGGCAACTTGAATTCATTGAAGACCAAGATCCAGGTGGATACTCCCAAGAGTTCCTAAACGATCCAATGGACTCGTCGGAGGCTTACCTCCGCGGCGACGACTTCATTGCGATGAGTGATAGTGACTTCGACAAGCCAATGATTATTGCGGCTGCTGCTGACTTCGCCGTTTCCAAAGCTGATAAAGCTAATCGCACTTCCTTTACCATAGGTGGCAAGTGTCAACATAATGTCTTCTACGTTCTTGATGAGCGTGTCGGACGTTGGGACACTCTTGAGTGGGTTGATGAAATGTTTGCAATCCAAAAACGCTGGGCTCCAGATATCTTCTGGGTTGAGGATGGTGTCATCTGGAAGGGCATTGCCCCTATCATCTATAAAGAAATGCAAGCCAGAAACATCTTCATTAACGTCCAGCCTCGCCCTTCCGTCAAGGACAAAGCTACTCGTGGACGCTCCCTTCAAAAGCGTATGCGTGCTGGCGCTTGTCGTTTCGACACCTCTGGCACTTGGTTCGAAGGCTACAAGAACGAGCTCCTAAAATTTACTGGTACATCACAAGCTACCCTTGATGACCAATTTGATTCTACCTCCCTCCTCTCATTAGGCTTTGAAGATCTAGCCCTTCTCGACGAAGAGGATTTCATGGAAGAAGAAGAGCATTGGCTCCGCGACAACAACCCGCGCAAGCAAGCCGGTCGTAACGCAATAACCGGATACTGAAGATGCATCTCGATCACCACATCACAACTAACCTTGAGACTATGAAGTCTCCCAACCTTTGCTCTCATTGGTCTGACGAAGATCTCGATCGCATTGGTTTTGAGGTCTTTGAAGGTTATGAAGCTGATGAGCAGTCGCGCACCTCTTGGAAAGCCCGTTCTCAAGCTGCAATGGACCTTGCCCTTCAAATCCAAAAGGACAAGAACTTCCCTTGGCCCAATTGCTCTAACGTCGCCTTCCCCCTCATCACAATTGCTGTGATGCAGTTCCACGCTCGTGCCTATCCTGCTATTATCAGCGGACATGAGATCGTCAAGTGCCGCGTCATAGGAGAAGACAAAGATGGCCAAGCTCGCATTCGCGCTGATCGCATATCCACTCATATGTCTTATCAGGTGCTTGAAGAAGATCTTGCCTGGGAAGAGCAACACGACCGCCTTCTTATTAACCTTGCAGTGGTTGGCTGTGCTTTTATTAAGTCTTATTGGGATGCTCGTCTGGGCCACAATACGTCTGAGCTTGTCACTGCAAACGACCTTGTGGTTAACTACTGGGCCAAGTCTGTCGAAACGGCTTCCCGCAAAACCCAAGTCATTATCATGTCTCGCAATGAGGTTCACGCGCGTGTTCTTCGCGGGGCGTTCAAAGACGTTCTAGATGACTCCTGGTATCAAACCGGCACTGTCACGCAGGCTCCGGGACAAGTTAAAATCGACAAGCGGATAGGCATACAACAACCTCAGACGGATAACAAGACTCCGCTCCGTCTCCTCGAGCAACACGTCGACCTCGATCTTGATGGGGATGGGTATGCTGAGCCATATATTATTACAATTGACTCTGAGTCTAAAAAGGTTCTTCGGATCGTCACGCGTTTTGATCGTGAAGAAGATATTGAGCGGGTTCAAAGTGGTAAGCGAAAAGGCACTATCATTTCAATCCGCCCTATGGAGTATTTCACAAAGTATTCTTTTATCCCCTCCCCTGATGGAGGTATCTACGACATTGGCTTTGGCATCCTTACAGGACCGCTTAACGAATCAGTCAACTCTCTTGTCAACCAGCTTATCGACGCTGGAACGATGGCAAACGGTGGAGGAGGGTTTCTGGGTCGAGGTGCAAAAATTAGAGGTGGCGCTTATACGTTCGCGCCGTTTGAGTGGAAGCGTGTGGATTCAACAGGAGATGACCTTCACAAGTCCATCGTGCCGCTCCAGGTGCGCGAACCCAGCGGCGTGTTGCTACAGCTACTGTCCCTCCTCATTAACTATACGAACCGCATCTCCGGATCTTCCGACATGATGGCTGGTGAGAATCCCGGACAGAATACCCCTGCTCAGACTTCTCAAACAATGGTTGAGCAAGGCACAAAGATTTACTCCGCAATCTTTAAACGCATCTGGCGTTCGATGCGGGAAGAGTTTAAGAAGCTTTACGTTTTGAATTCAATCTACCTTCCCATAAAGACTACCTATGGAGAGTCCGGTGCTTTTGCTATGCGTGAGGATTATCTGGGCGATCCTTCGACCGTTGTGCCTGTGGCTGATCCTCACATATCTTCTGAGTCCGAGCGCATGAATCAAGCCATGATGCTCAAGCAAGCTGCTCACACAACCCCAGGTTACGATCTTCAAGTTGTTGAACATCGCTTCCTCAAGGCTATGCACATTGATGGCGTAGCTCAAATCTATCCTGGCCCTGATAAGGTTCCGCCACTTCCCAACCCTAAGATGCAAGTCGAGCAGGCCAAGCTCGAGGGAAAGAAGCTGGACCTTCAAGCCAAACAAATGCAGTTCGTTCAGAAGCTCGAAGAAGAGAAGAAGATGAACGACGCGAAGATCGTCGAACTCCACGCCCGTGCGGCAAAGGAGATCGAAGAAGCTGGAGCTGCTCATGCAGGCATCCAACTGGCAGCATTCGAAGCCACCATGGGGGCGATGAAAGATCATTCCGATTCTTTAGATCGCCAAAGAAAGACCACCTTAGAGGAAATGAAACATGAGTCAGAACAACGTAACATGCAAGCCGGAGGAGGCCAAGGAATGGCTAGCGCATCCGGTGACCAAGGTAATGCTTAACATGCTCGCCAACTGGAGAGAAGAACTTCGTGACCGCTTAGAGGAGGGCGCTCATCTGTATGATGCAGATAGCCGTTTTGTCCAAGCTCAGTTTGTTGGTTCTGTTCTTACCATCAAGCAACTGTTATCCATTGACGAAGAAGCCCTGTGCGGCGTAGGAGTTGAGTAATGCAAAACACTTCTGGTATCACCCCACTCGGCCATGCAATCCTTGTTGCCCCTTATGAACCCGAAATTCAGCAAGGCCTTATCCAACTGCCTGACTCAGTTCGCTCACGAACTCAGATGGTGGAACAACGAGCAATCGTTATCTCGGTTGGTGCTTGTGCTTGGGACGACGAGCCTGGCCCACGTGCTGTTGCTGGTGATTGTATTCTCATGACCAAGTTTGCTGGCTACATGGCCGTTGGCCCTGATGACAACAAACAGTATCGCCTTATCAATGATCGCGATGTATTCGCTCGCATCTCTTCGGGAGCCAAATAATGGACGCCGCAGCAGAAGCCGCATTGATGGGCTGGATACCCAAAGAACAATTTCGTGGTGATCCTTCCAAGTGGACGGACGCCCAAGAATTTGTGGACCGCGGTAAGCACTTGATGCCTATCCTCCGCAAAAACAATGAGCGACTCGTTGGAGAGATTGAAGGGCTTAAAACGCAAGTCAATCAACTCAATGCGTCGCTCTCCGAATCCTCAGGCGCTATGAAAGACCTGATGAAATTCCACGAAGAGTCTACCAAGGCTCAAGTGGCAAAGGCAAGGGCAGATCTTCTGACCGAACTTAAGGAAGCAAAGACCGATGGGGATGTCGATGCTGAAATTGAGGCTACCGCAAAGTTATCGGAGTTCGATGCTGCTCAAAAAGCAACAAAGACTTCTGTAACACCGGCAGCCAAAGCAGAAGAAATAGCCCCAGAGGTTAAGCAATGGAACCTTGAGAATCCTTGGTACGGTGTTGATCAAGAGCGTACTGGCCTTGCAATGGGCGTTGCCCAGAAGCTACGAGCCCAGGGTACTACTCTTGTTGGCCGAGCCTTTCTTGAGCAAGTAGCCATTACGGTTGCTGAGCGCTTAGGAGAAGGCGAAATACAACAGCCTCAATCCAAGGTTGAAGGTGGCGGTCGTGGTGCTGATTCTCGTGGTGGTACCGGTTATGCCGGTCTTCCCTCCGACGCAAAGGCGCAATGCGACAAAGATGCAGGCAAGTTCGTTGGTCCTAATAAGGCTTTCAAAACGTCGAAGGAGTGGAACACCTACTTCGCAGATCAGTATTTCAAAGGTAACTAATCATGGTAACACAAGTCAGTCCCGCTAATGGTCCCGCTCCTATTACAGAGCGCAGCCGCATTCCAATGTCCGTTCCTCGGCAGAAGCTTTCTGTCAATGATATTCCAGGATACCACTTACACTGGATGAAGGGAACACCGGATCGTTTGGAACAAGCGTTGCAAGCCGGCTACGAGTTTGTACATAAGAAAGAAACCCTTCTGGCGAATCACTCCATCGGTGGTGACTCCAAAGAAGATGGCGGAACAGACTTAGGTTCGCGTGTTAGCGTTAGCGCAGGAGATGAACTCGATGGCGAAGGCCAGCCAGTCCGTCTTTACCTAATGAAGATCAAACAGGAATGGCATGAGGAAGATATGAAAGCACAAGAGGGCAAAAGCGAACTGCTGCGCCAAGCTATGCTTCAAGGTAATGTTGGTGCGGATGCGGCTAACGCAGGCGACCAATCAAATCGGTATGTTGGGGCTCAAACGAATCGCAACATGTTTCAACCTAGGACTATTCGGAGATCTTAATTATGGCTAACGTGAATCGCCCTTCTGGGCTACAGCCGTATGTCTACCTGAACGCCAATCCCTATGAAGGGCAAGGTCGGGTATACTACATTCCTTCGACTGACGCTAATGCTTATGCAATTGGTGACCCAGTCAAAACTCTTACAGGTGCTGCTGATGCCAATGGCGTTGGTGCAGTAACTTTGGCAACTGCCGGCGACGGCAATGCTATTCGCGGTGTCATTCTTTCGATGGGTGGCTTAATTGAGGGCGCCCAATATGGCGACCCTAATAACTTGAACATCACAGTTATTCCTGCCACCAAGACCTATGGCTATTATGTCATGGTTTGTGATGACTCAGATGTGTTGTTTTTGGTTCAGGAGTACTCGGGTACCGGCTCCACCAACTTGACTTCAGCAGACATTGGTAAGAACATCAACCTGAAAGCTGGCACCAACAACGGCTTCCAGTCTGGCTGGGTTATTGATGACACAGCAGTTTCTTCTACCGCCGCAACTCGCCAACTCAAGCTGATGGGTATCCAGCGCACTCCTGACAATGCTTTCGGTTCTTACTGCAAGTTTGTCGTGCGTATCAACAACCACGAACTCAACGGCGGCACTGCTGGCGTTTAAGGAGAATAAATTATGGCAGGCGGAACAATCAACACAGGCTCTCACCCGAAACTACTTTGGCCCGGCGTACACGCTACGTGGGGTCAGATGTGGGCAGAGCACGCTCCCGAGTACACTGACCTGTACGACATTCTTGAGTCTGGTCAGGCGTATGAAGAAGACGTTCAGCTCACCGGCTTTGGTCTGGCTCCTATCAAGGCCCAGGGCGCGTCCATTACGTTTGACTCGGAACTGCAAGGCGCTGTAACTCGTTACCAGCACATTGCTTATGCTCTGGGTTATATCGTGACCTATGAAGAGTTGCGTGACAACCTTTATGAAGTCGTTTCTCAGCGTCGTGCGAAGGCCAACGCCTTCTCCATGGTTCAAACGATTGAAAACGTTGCAGCGTTTCTTTACAACAACGCCTTCAGCACAACGTACTTCACCACCGGTGATGGCGCAGCTCTGATCTCCACTCAGCACGTTAACGTGACTGGTGGTAACTACTCGAACGCCCTTTCCCCTGCAGCTGACTTGGCTGAGTCTTCTTTGGAAGATTTGACCATCCAGATCATGGGCGCTCAAACCGACCGCGGCTTGCTGATTAACATCATGCCACGTTCCCTTCACATCGCTCGTCAAGAGTGGTACAATGCAAACCGTATCCTGAAGAGTGTGTTGCAAGCCAACACCTCCAACAACAACATTAACGTGTTGAAGGCTACCAATGCATTCCCTGAAGGCATCAAGATGAACCATTACTTCTCGTCGGCACATGCGTTCTTCATCCGGACCAATTGCCCTCACGGTATGCAGTTGTTCTGGCGCGACAAGCCTGAGTTTGACCAAGACAATGACTTTGACACGAAAAATGCTAAAGCCGCATCGTATATGCGTATGAGCGTCGGAGCCACTGACCCACGGGGTATCTTTGGTTCTAACGGACCTTAATACAACGATTGACCGGAGAGGTCCGGTAATGTAGATGATGTGTTCACATTAAATAAAAATGATGTGTTCACATCCGCATTGGCAGGGGGCGTATCCCTGTCCATTCTAGGAGTTTCAAATGGCTACTATCGGCCCCTTTAGTAATTTCCCCCAAGGGTTTGCTAATGGTATTTCCGTTCGCGGAGTACCTTTACTGCAAGCTCAACCTGGCCAGGTCTTCTGGCTCAACAACTCAACCAACCTGAATCAGAACCAAAGAGCTGGTGCGGACGGCAATCGCGGAACTTTCCTCGACCCCTTTGCTACCTTGAACTTTGCGATCAATCAGTGTGTGCCCGGTCGTGGTGATATCATCATGGTTGGCTCTGGTCACGCGGAGACTATCTCGACCTTGACTTACGGTGCGGTGAACGGCTTGACCATAGACACGAGTGATATCGCTATCATTGGTCTGGGTTCTGGTAGTGACCGCCCGCAGTTCATCTTTGACACAGCAGCCACTACAACGGCTTTGGTGTATGGCAACAATGTCAGCTTCCAGAACATCCAGTTCGTAGCTAACTTTGCCAACATTACTTCGCTGTTTACTCTGACGACGGCAAGTGTAACTGCCTCCTTCAGCGGCACCATAATGACTGTTACTGCCGTAGGTACCGCTGGTATCTATTCTGGCATCACGGTTACTGGTACTGGTGTGGCTAAGGGTACGATGGTCGTGACGCAGTTGAGCGGAACCTTTGGCGGTGTTGGCACCTACCTGATGGATACAAGTCAAACAGTTGCTTCTACCACTGTAACTAACCTGACTCAGTTCTTCTCTCTTGATAACTGCGAAGTTCGCGACACCAGCGCTTCTCTGAACTTCTTGAGCGTTGTGACTACCAGCACGACAAGTAATGCAGCAGATGGTCTTTCGATCACCCGCTCCAACATCTACTCGTCGGTAGCAACAGGTGTTGTAACCTTCGTTAACCCATTAGGCACCAATGATCGCTGGAACATCGCCGGCAATTATTATTCAGCTAAGACAACTAATGCCAGCGCGGTCTTCCCGATTGCAACTGGTAAGGTGCTGACTAACTTTGTTGTTCGTGATAATTTGTTTAACCTGGTGAACGCCGTAGGCACCGCTACTGGTTACCTCATCACAACCAACGGTTCGACAAACTCCGGCTTTATCCACAACAACATTGATCACTGCCTTGCCAATACAACCTACCTGAGTTCGTTGTTAGTGACCGCATCCAGCGGCTTTGTGTTCGGACAAAACTGGCACTCGCGTACCGCAGACAAGTCTCCAGGTGTTGTTCTGCCGGCAGCCGATTCCTAAAGTCTAGTTACCCAGGCAATTCGTTTTATTCTTTTTTGGAGTTCTTACTATGTCCCAAGGTCAAGCAAACCCCTCATTCCCGTTGTCTACTTCCGGCAAAACCATTGGTATGCTGGTTGATGAATACGGGCTGTGCGATGAAGGTTCTTACTTCATTGCCACCAACCCAGCTCCCGGTACGGCTATCGCTACTACGACTTCCGTAGTTGACGATGCGACTGGCGCGACTACCCACGCGCAGCAAAAGCCTGTTCTGTTGATTCAGAATCAGAACACTGTTGCTTCCGGTATGAACATCCAGTTGCGCTACCTGAAAATGTTCATCACCCAGGTTCCCACTTCGGCAACCGGCTGGCGCTATGCCATGCGTCTTGATCCTCTGTCGACGAAGCTAACCACCGCTGGCACAATCATTACTCCGCAGAATCCGAACGGTAACAGCACGACCTTGAGCCGCGCTTACATTAACTTCGGCGCAATCACCACTACTGATTCGACGGCAAGTCCTCAGCAGCGTCTGGTTGCCAACGGTATGGTTGCTCAAGCTATCCCTGTTGCCAATGATGAATGGTTCTTTAACTTCGGCGCAACGTTTGCTTCGATCGATTCGTCGGTCACTTCCGCTAACGTGAAGCGTTGTTCGTTCCCTGTGCCTCCAATCATCATTCCGCCGGGCTGGTTCTTTACCCTTGAGATGTGGGGCGCTTCCAATGCTGCCGCACCTTCGTGGGAATTTGAACTTGGCTACTCTGAGCGCCCTCAAGGTCAGTAAGCACTAACGATCGCAGATCATGGCTAATTCCCTTGATAAGCAGATCACAGGCGATGGCTACCGTAATGCTGTGGTAAAGCTTACGGGAGTCATCGACACTGCGAACGTCGTGCTTCAACCTGCCATATCACTTTCAGACTTTAAGACTAATGACCAAAATCTTTATCTTAATGGTTTTCGAGTTGATTTAATAGAGTGGTCGATAAGCAATCCGTTAGAGGTAGTTCTGTCTTGGAACGGCGCAAGCCCACAACAGATCTTTCCTCTTTCGGGTCGTGGTCGGATAGCGTCAGACAACTATGGCGGCTTCCTTCCTGACATCACGAAGCCTGGTTATGATGGTTCGATTGTCCTTTCGACAGCGAACTACACCCCAGGTACCATTATGAACTATACCATTGTTCTGGAACTTGTAAAACTCTACAAGCGTTAATATGACAAGCCCTGTATCATTCAATACACCCGCTCGAGCAATCGAATACGCAATGAAGGATGCGGGGCTTCTCTCGCGTGGAGATCTTCCTGATGGGGATCAATACGCGGAGTACGGCAACCGTATGAATGACCTGATTAACCTTTGGCAGACCCAAGGGTTGAAGCTGTGGCTTAACTACGATCTGCCGGTTACGCTTACGCAAGGCGTAGGCAAGTACACTCTTGGCCCGACCGGCACTGTCGTCATATCGAAGCCAATGCGAATCTTTGATTCTTTTACTATCAATACAAGCGGCACTCGCCGCCCACTTATAATTATTTCGAGAGCTGAATACAATCGACTCTCTAACACTACGAACCAAGGCGCACTTAATAGCGTGTTCGTGGACAAGCAGCAAACATATTTAGGTGTTTATTTCTGGATGGTTCCAGATGCGGTTGCGGCCACTGACACCGCTTACCTAACCGTTCAACAAGCTGTAACTAACTTTACCGGTTTAAACGATCAGATGAACTTCCCGCAAGAGTGGTTTATGGCAATTCGTTGGGGACTGGCTGATGACATATGCGGCGGTCAATCTAAAGCCATCATGGACCGCTGCCAACAGAGGGCTATGGTTTACAGAACAACTCTTGAGGATTGGGATGTTGAAGATGCTTCAAGCTTCTGGCAACCCGACTCTCGTGCAACCACAGCTGCAACAAGCTTCCGATAATGGCTACTGGCACTTACCCCAATCCAGAGATACCCACAAGGGTGCCTCTTGCTGTCACGCCTGAGAACCGTGACAACACAACGGCCAAAGACTCAAAGGTTGTTAACGGCTTTATGGAAAAGGGCCAAGACGGGTATCTGGCTTATAAGCGTCCAGGGTTAGCTCTGAGTTCCTATAGCGTCGCGGCATCCCATGGTTATGGTTTATATACTTGGATTGGGGATACATACGCAAACTTCGGAGGAACGCTTTATAAAAACGGAGTCTCCTTAGGGACCATGACGACAACCCGCATCAACACTTTTGACCAAGTGCTCGGCGGAACCCCTTCCCTATTCATTACCTGCGGCAACAAGGTTGCGTATTACTACAACACAGTAGCGGGTTTAACCCTTATTACTTTTCCAGCTGGCATGACTAACTTGGTGCGAGGTTCTGCTTACCTTGATGCCACTATGTATGTGATGGACGTAAATGCTAACATCTGGGGATCTGGTCTGAACGATCTTTCAAGTTGGGTATCTTCTAACTACATCAAAGCACAGATCGAACCTGACTTTGGGGTAGCTATTGCTAAGCACCTTGTATATGTGATTGCACTTAAGCAATGGTCAACCGAAGTGTTTTATGACGCGGGTAATGCTGTGAACAGTCCGCTATCCCCTGTTCAAGGTGCTAAGATCAATTGGGGCTGTGCGTCCGCTGACACTGTTCAAGAGATTGATGGTGATCTTCTGTGGCTGTCTCAGACACGAGAACTTTCATATGAAGTTATTTATATGAAAAACCTGAAGGCGATTCCCGTCTCCACCAAACCCGTTGAGCGTCTTCTGGCCAAGGCTGTCTTCAGCGAGGTCTACTCGTGGACTTGGAAGGGGGATGGACACTCCTTCTATCTTTTAACGATTGAGGATCTTAACCTTACTCTTGCCTATGACATAAAGGAAAATCTTTGGAGTCAATGGACAGACGCCAATGGAAACTACATGGCAGTCTCCGACTCCTATGGAGCTCTTATTCAAGGCGAAGACAGCGGCAAAATATACTCCATGGCCTTGAGCAACACTGATGATGCGGGTAGCCCAATAACCTTTGATCTGTATACACCTAACTTTGACGCTAACATTGACCGCCGAAAGATTGTAAAACTGGTTCGAGTCCTTGCCGACAAGACACCTGGAAGTGTTATTCAAATTCGCCATAACGATAATGATTATGAACCAAGTAAGTGGACTAACTTTAGACGCCTTGACCTGAATCAGGAACGGCCCTTCCTTGTAGATGATGGTACGTTCAATCGTAGAGCTTACCACATACGTCACCAGTGCAATACAACTTTAAGGTTAAATGCAATTGACCTTCAGATGGATCTGGGGACCATATGACTGTTGTATTTAATCCCCCACCAACCTACGCCGAACCTACGATTGAAGATTCAACTGGGAACGTTCGATTCAATCCTATTTGGCTTAAATGGTTTCTTGATCTGACAAAGTTCTTAACAGCCGCTGGCGATGCTAATGGTGTAGTGCATAATCAAACCGTTGGAAAAGAAGGCGGGGACGGAACTGACTACTATCATCTGGGAGCGACTCTTTACGCAGCGGTTCAGCGAATTGCGGCTACCAGTATTCCTTATGTTGCAGCTTCGGGAACAGGTGATGCTCTTGTAGCTAACTACACTCCGGCCATTGGAGCTCTTGTTGATGGCTTGATATTGGAGGTCGGCCCGTTTGCAATCAACACCCTTACAAATCCTACCATCAATGTAAATGGTTTAGGGGCTAAGACTATTGTAAAACAAAACGGAGCAGCCTTAATTCCTGGTGACATTGCAGGAAGTCTTTGTCGGATGTTGCTGGTTTATAATGCAAGCACCAACAGTTTTAACTTAAACAACCCAGCAAGTGCTTATAGTATTAGTGGACATACCTTTGATATTCCTGGGCCGATAGGAGGAACCGTTGCCAGCACAATTAACGGAACCACTATTACAGCAAGTGTCTGGCTTGCCTCATCAATCTCATGGACGGTAGCAACGCTTCCCACCGGAGTTCTCGGTGCTCGGACCTTTGTTACAAATGCGTTAGCTCCAACGTTTGGAGCAGCTGTAGTTGGTGGCGGGGCTGTAATAATCCCCGTGTTCTATAATGGTACAACTTGGATTGTAGGATGA
>Ga0208110_1000013_pt1 | contig 29349 bp, 29 predicted proteins | sample CryBogCBH13Jun08_FD_185507 | JGI IMG/M metagenome (GOLD analysis project Ga0208110, IMG submission 185507) | Freshwater microbial communities from Crystal Bog, Wisconsin, USA - CBH13Jun08 (SPAdes) | ecosystem: Environmental > Aquatic > Freshwater > Lake | place: Crystal Bog, Wisconsin, USA...
CGATTAGCTGCATCATCCGTGGCTTGCTTATAATCAACGGTCTTATAACCGCCAGCCAGACCTACCGCATGCGGATGACGTTTCTCTACATTTTGAGCCATCAAACCAATTTGAGTGTGGGGATCGCCTTTCATCTTATAGCGATAAATAGGCTGACCATCAAAAGTCTTTCCAATGACTTCCGCATCTTCTTTTAAACGACGATCAGAAAAGAACCCACCCGGCTGATTAGTGGTCGTAGTGCTTCCTGACAGAGCGCCCGTGCCTTCAGCAATGTTGGCCGCAAACTGAGCCGTTTGGAAAGGATAGCTCTGCTCTTGCTGAAATTGATTATAAAGCGCGGTATCACGGGCTTGAGCCGCTTGCTGCTCTAACTGGCCAGCGCCAATATTAGCTGCCGCACCTTGCAGGCCTGCGGTTTGAGCCGCAGTGCCTAATGCACCTAATTGCTGTGCCGTATTAGCGCCCTGTTGATAGCCCAAATTGCCGATGTTGGCTAATTGGTTGGCTCCTGCGAGACCAATCTGCTGTTGGCCCTGCGCGGTCTGCAAGGCATTCTGATAACCCGAATTTAAAATGTTGTTATAGATATTGGCACTGGCCAAATTTTGCTGCTGCTGAAGATTGGCAGCTGCAATACCGGAGCGATCGCCACCAAAAGCGCCTGACGTAATGGCATTGCCTAACTGGCCTGCCATGGCTTGCTGGTTTTGTTGGTTCTGCAGAGCCTCTTGACTGCCCAATACAGTGTTTAAATACGGGCTGAGATACTGCTGAATTTGCTGGCCGCTCAAAGGCGAGGCACTAGCAATAGTTCCCATTTCAGCCGCCGTATTGACCGGCTGAGTCCCCGCATAGGCATTGTTAAGGGTTCCAGTGGCTTGCTGATAGTAAGGTTGGGCTGCTTGGGCGTATTGGCCCGTCTGCTGCATGCCCGTGACCTCTTGTTTAAACTGGCTAGGGTCAGCAACAAATTCTCCGCCGTATTCATGAAAAGGCGTCATTGCCGCCTTTTGTGCCATATCATTGACAGCGTTATATCTCGCCATTACCTCTGGCGGGATCTGTATTTGTTGTGTGCTTTGACTGGTTTTGCCGCCCATAGCTTAATGCTCCGTCCCTTGCCATTTGCCGGTTTCGGCACCGTATAAAAAGAAAGCGCCGCTAGGCTTGCCAAAATGGCGCTCGTACATTCTCACCTTGGCCTCTGTGCGGTGATTGGATAACACGCCAATGATCAAAGGCATCTTCAATTCGTCGGCCACTTTTTTGCTCTGCTCGCACAGCTTGGTAGCCCGGCCGCCCTTAGCGTTACGAAAGTCTTTGTGAATAAAGATGGCCTTTTCTTCAATAACCGTAGAATCCGAATACCACATGTTGCCAATCCGCAGCAGGACTAGGCCTTCAATCCGACCGCCGGGCTGGCCAATGACGTAGCACAGGCCATGATCTCGATGCAGTGCAGGCCAGATCTCTGCCGCCAGCTTGGCTGGGTTAGGGTTGAGAAAGCCGTTCTCTTCGCATGCCATCAGCGCAATTTCCATGACCGCATCAAGGTCTTCTGGCACTGCAGCACGAATTTCCAGCTCGACATCGTCGCTCATTGTTAGTCCCTTTTTGGTCCCGGCAATTTCTTCAGGGTATTGACCGTTTTGGCTCGTTGCCTTTTGACAAACTCGTCTAAAGCCTTGTGGCCTGCGTCTAGATCGCCTTCGCCGGCATACTTAACCTCTTCAGGCGATAGCACATATTCTCCACCAGCCGCGACAATAGGTACACCCTCATCGGCCGCTCCGCCATAGGCCTTGTGGGGCATTTCAGCCCCGTAGGGGCCGCCTGACTGGCCGTAGGGGGTGCTACCACCTCCGTAGGGCGTTCCGCCAAACATGCGCTTCATATGCTCGAATCCGGCCATGGTATTGCCTTCGCCCATCGAGCTAATAATGTCTGCCGGGATCACATAGGAGCCACTAGGAACGTGCATGGGCAGGTGATCGGTTCGACCCGCTACCTTACTGTGGATTGGGCCTGTATGGAGCTTAGGACCGTGCAGGGTGGCCAGTCGGGGGGCATGGAACATCGGCATCTTGTGCTTTTTAGGCGCACCGCCAGTTGCGAATTTGCGGCCGCTGCCCATGGTGTTAAACGTGCCAGCCGGATTAGCCGTAGTCAGATCGGAATGCGCCATCATAGGAGCCTGAGCAGGAGCCTGCACAGCCGATTTGCCGCCCAAATTTGTAGGCATACCTTGGCTGGCATGGCCTTGGGAAGCCATTTGGCCTACGCCCGGCCCTGTGGGTTGCGATGGCATGAAAGGCATCTGGTAAGCCATGCCCGTGTTCATCTGGTTCATTTGGCTGGCCTGCTTAGACGGCAGGGAGGCCTGTGCTTGGCTCTGCATGGCATGCGCTATGTCGGTCGTAGGCTGCTGTAAAGAAGCCGTTTGCATTTGATTGCCCGGGATGTTGGGCATGGCAGGCTGCATTACCTGCGTCCCCGGCGACATAGCACCGCCAAAAATGCCTGTATTAGCTACGTTAGATAGCTGGCTGGCTAATTGTCCCGTGGGGGGTATGCTGGTTGATGTTTTGCCGCCCATGAGTATTCCTTAGCTATAACTGATAGAGACAATCTGCCCGGTGCCGGGAACGACTAAAATGCCCGTACTGACTGGAAAGTTAACAAATTGAAAGCCGACCGTATTGGGAATAATAAAAATAGGGTTTTTATTAGCCGAATTACTGTCGTAAATCACGCCCTCTGTGCTACCCGCCGTCAAAATGCTTACCGTAGCAATTCGACCAGCGGTCTTTTTGACGATTGTAGAGGCTGAAATGTTGGTCAAATTGGTTTGACCCTGAACATTCAAATACGCCTGATAGGCGTTATTTAACGCCGTTACGATATTCTTAGTAGCGGTTAAAATATCCGATAGCGATACGCTAGCGGCTGGCGGTGGAGTTGTTGGCGAGGCCATTAGTATTTACCGTCCTGTTGGAAGCGATAGCGCATATTACCTATACGCCAAAAGCTGTTGAGATCTTGGCTTTCTAGTTGTATAGAAACCAATCGGCCGCGAATGCGGGGCGAGATCCATTCGGTATTGACGGTCAATGGATACGGGCCGTAGGCCGTAGGCGTTTGTCCCGGATAGTCCGTAACGTAAAACGTCAGATTAACCGTTGCGTTCTGATCGCCACCGTAAAGCCCCCACTTCATGTCAGGCCATACTTGGTCAATAAAGGTCTTAACGTCAGCATCCGATAGCGTGAAATAACCGCTTCTAAAGCTGGACACCATCGGCGAATTGTCTGCATTGAACAGGTAATTCCCGTTCTGCTCTTCGTGCTGGTAAAGATACAGCGCACCGGGATCAAAGCCGATCGGCGCACCGACTACAGACTGATCCACCCAAGCCGATCGAGCCAGAGTGCCAAAGTCCCACTCCTGCAGGACGACATTGAGCTTGGCATAGGCGTTTATCTCGCCGCCATCGGTAATGGTGGGGTAGTACCAAGTGATTTCGCCGAACCGAGAGTTCACTGCTACGCGAATTTTCTGCAGGTTAGTCTGGTCTAGGTCTTGGAAAATAACGTCCCAGATCGGACAGAAAACCGGCTGGACACCGTTGCTGGTCAGATTAAAGAACTGGCTAGGCCCCATCCAGTAAACAACACCGTTGATACTGGCGGCCGCCTTCTGAGCAATAAGCCCGCATCCTGTGCCAATCTCGTTAAACGAATAGACGTAGGGCGGTCCAATATATTGCATTGACCAGCAGCTAATATCGGTCCAAATGAGGGTCTGTTGAGGGCCTTGGATACCGCCCACAATGCGCGATCCTTTAGGGATTCGGTACGATCCGGCCTGATTAATAACGGTCGGTATCCATGAGTTAAAGTTATTAACGTCACACCAACTAATTAAAAGGGGATCTAAAATGCCTGTCTGGGTGCTGCCATAGGCAATAATTTGCCTTTGGGGCATGGCCACAAAAACTCCGGTATTGACCGGAGGTGCCTGAGGAATGATGGTTGCCGTAGGGCTAGACCCTGAACCATTCCATTGATAGATAGGCTGAAAAGGCGTGTTAAAGACCGCTATCTGGCCACCCATAGCGGCTAAAGATCCGGTAGCTGACGAAGCAAAAGAAACCGAATTAGTGCTTGATGCGGTTACAACATACGACCCGTTATACGTTATTGGCGTAATGCCAGATACCACAATTTGCGAACCTACGCTAACCGGGTAGCTCTGTGAAAAGGTCACTGTTGCCGTGCTTCCAGTCCCTGAGACGGCCGTAACATTTAAAATGGGCTGCGGCGTCTGTGGGCAGGCAATTAAAATCTCGCCCCAGTTGTCTAACGTCCAGTCGGTGGCTGATATAGGGTTGCCGGTAATAGGGTTTACCGAAGAACCTGTTCCGTAGCCTCCTGCACCGTACTCACCTACGCCGTAGCCCGTCCCGGCAGGAACAGCGCCTACGCCAAAGCTAAAAATGAATCGGCCAAGGTTGCCGTTGATGTAAACACTAGTGCCAGCAACCGCTACCGCATTGCCTTGAATGGTAAAGCTGTTGCCATCGTTGGAGACGCTTTGGACAATGTAATTGCCGTAGATCGTCAAATTACCCAGCGCCGTAGGAACTAAGCACGGATAAGTGCTTCCGACTGAATAGCCGTGGTTGGCAAGGGCCACTGTAACAATGCTAGACCCGGTAGTGCTGGTAAATTGAGCTAAGTCTCCGCCGGTCGTGCTAGACGTTGGCGGGTTAGGGTTGCCTAAAATATCAACCGAATAGATCGTAAAACTATCACTGCTGATGTACCCGTCTTGATCGCAGGCATACGAGCCAAACAGAATAATGCCGCCTACACTGATATGAGTGGCGATATAAACCGAGTCGTAGTTAGTAATGCCTTCGACATCGGTGTTAGTCAGAACCACCAAAGGATTGCCTGCCGTCGTAGTGACGCTAGGGGCACTATTGTCAGTGACTGAAGTTGGCGTGATATCAATTAACGTGCCGTTGGTAATAACCCCTAATTCAGTAACATAGTTGGAATCGTTCTGTGTGCCAAAGGCCAAATGGGACGCTGCTTGGGTGTCTTCCCACGCCCACAGGGCACGAACAATTCGGGTGATTTGCTCAGGGTAAAATTTAGCCCAGCCGCCAAGCTTTTGAACCAGACCCACGCCGTTCTTGTCTGGAATAAACCGAATAAGCTGGGATTGGGATATGCCAGTTTCGTTTAATGCCGGTGTCTCGTTTTGATCAACGCCCGGCCGTAATTTGATCGATGCATGAGGCATTGTTCATTACCTCGTAGGCGTCGCAGCAGGGGAATTAGAACGAGACGACCAAGCAGAAGCCTCAAACTTCTTGCGGTACTCTTCGTTAACTGCTCCGGTTAGCAGGACTTGATACTGAGACTCATAGCTTTGAGCCATCGAAGGATCGTCGCTTAAACGGCCAAAGTTACGCTGGTAGGCGCTGATATAAATCATGCTGGCCATAATCAGCATATCCGGCAGATAGGTGCTAATAAAGGTTGTGCTGGTTGCAGCCTGCGATGGGTTGGTGCTGTATTCGTATAGCGTTGGCATACGAATGGTGCCGGTAATCTGTACTGGGTAATTTTTATCGGGGATCGGGCCTAAAAGTATATTATTAAACTGATCGCCCCCAGTACTAAGATCGCCTCCAAAAAGAGCAAAATATTGTGGTGGTCCATAAGTAGTCGTATCAATAGAGTAAGCGTAGACGTTTTGGATAAATTCTTTGGTTGATGCTAAAAGCGGCGGCAAGATGGGTGTAATCGAGCCGCTACCAAAAGAGCCGGTAATAGTTTGAATCGTGACAAAGTCATTAATTGAAATCTGAAGCTGTTGAGAACCCGCCGTCAGGGCGTAGGTGTTGCTCGTAACTAAATTAAGAAGGTCTAAATCGCGCTGAATTCGCAACTCAGCATAATTTAGCATTTGCGGAATAATGACGTTAAACGCCGGATCCACCCCCGAAACAATGCCGGTGGTGGAGTCTGCTACCGTATTAACAACCGCCATAGTCCCGATTTGGGTGACGTAACTGTTGTACGTTAGCGGTGTGGTATTCGGCGTAGACATGTCTATTCCTTAGTAGGGATCAAATTCTCTGCTTTCTGAAGCCTGCAGGAAGCCACTAGCCGGTCTGCAGCGGCAGCAAGCATATCGAGGCTTGATCCGATGTCGGGGCCGACAGAATGCATCTCAGGGCCTCGCTGAACGCTCCCTCCTTCGGTAGCACCAGAAGCGCCGGAAGGGGCGCTTGAGGGCACGGCTGGGGCTTTGGGGGCTGAGAGGCACAGCCGGATAGGCCCAATAGGATGAGCAGCGAGGCCGTCCTGCAGGCTTGCCAGTTCTTTCTGGTAGTCAGCTTGGGCTGCTTCATATTTACCCCTCCATGAGTCTTCAATGGCCGTTTTTCTTTGCTCTGCCTTTTGGAAGGCAGTTGCATCTTGGATCTGGACTTCTTTTTGGCCAGCCGTATACCCGAAATGATACGACAAAATCAATAAGATTATGGAAAAAATAGCCCCCGCGCCGTAAAGATAGATTTTCATTGGGGTGTATTAATTTCGCGCCGGACTCGCGCCCAGATGGCCACAAAGCCCAACCCGGCTAAAATTAGGTGGTGGTACGTCTCCGGGATAATTAATTTGACCTGCTCCCAGTAGGGGTAGACCGCATCTGGAAGTAAGGCAAACGCTGATATTAAAAGGGCAACGTAAGTAGTCATTTTGTTTTTTGCTAGAGAGCAAAGTTTTTTTAAGTAGTTCACATTTCCCCCGTCAATAAAATGTTAGCCAACAACTTGTACCGATAAGGCAGTTCTTTAGCCGCCGCTGAGGCCAATAGGCCGTCATGCGCTGCTTGCCAATCTTTGGCTTCAACAGCCGCCAAGGTGTTGTGGAATTTTAAAAGCCCTTGGACGCCAATGTTAAAAGCCACATCTAAAAGAACCGATGCCCGAACATCATCCAACCCTTGCATAAAGGGCTGGGCTGATAATTGAGATTTTATTTCTTCTACTTGAGCCTGCAATAATGCAGTGGCCGCATAAACGCTAATGCCTGCGCCTACATTAAAGCCATAGCCCAAAGTTTTATTGCCATCAATGTCATCATAAGCCCGGCTTCTAAAGCCTTCTTCAATTTTCAGCCGCTGAATGGCAATATCAATGTCGCTCATTTTCCGCCCACAAAGCTATGAAGGACATGCGTTATTAGTGCGCCCATCAAGCTGCTTAAACTAATTAACGTGGCAATAGCGCCTTTACTGTGTTGCATAGAAGATGAAATTTCATCAACTTTCGAGACTAAAGATTCAACGGCAAGCGTTAAATGCTGCACTTCAGAATTAAGGCGAGCATTGCTAACCTTTAAGTCAAGAATATGATTTTGGATAGCATTCTCGTCCACGATTTACTCCGTTAAATAGCTGATATTCTTATTTCAGCGGGTGGATCATTGGTTATGGTTACTGAGCCAGACCCCACAGAAAGCCAAACTTGGACTTGATCTCCGCCAGTTAAATTCAAAATAGCCGATGTGCTTAAAGTGTAAGAATCAGCATTAACCGTTGCTGGAAGGCTAACAGTTCCAATTTGCTGCCCAACCCCGTTAACCAAAAAATATAAGGATAAAGAAGATCCGTTAGCAGTAATGGGGACAGAAGTAGTTACTGAATATATTCCGCTAGTTGGAACTGAAACCGAAGACCCGGTAAAGTTAATGCCTCCTTGATAAAAATAATAAGAGTCCCAAGAAATTGGATTTGATATTGTTGCGCTAGCTGAGGTACTAGCATAAATACCAGCAGCAGGAGCAGTTCCCGCAATGGCAACTCCGTTAATATAAAAACCAGTGGCATTAATAGATCCGTTAGAAAGAACTTCAGTTCCTGTGGCCGCACCAACTTGAATTGCCCCGCTTGATCCAAAAATGCTTAAAGCAGGTTGCGGAACAGATCCTGTTGCAGTTGAAATTTGAAAAACAGAATAGGCACTTTCTTTCGCAGCAGAGATAGAGTAAGCCGACCCGCCGCCTTGAATAAGAAAAGTAAAAGATTGTCCAGAAATAGGATTAACAAAAACAACATCTGGTGATGAGGTTGAATTGTTATAACCCTGAACATTTAAAGCTGTTGATATTGATGCGTCATACCCAAAAATATCTAAAGAAGGTGTTAAGGAATTTGTCGCAACAACGGCGGAATTTCCTAATTTAACACCGCCCGTTGGTGACCCTCCTGCTGGCGTATATAAAGAATTAACTGAGGTTCCGGTGAAAGTTCCGCCACCCCCATTAAATTGAATAGACCCGGTAGGCCCTCCGGGAGTTCCGCCCCCTCCGCCGCCGCCAGATGCATTGATTGTTTGATTAGGCCAGCTTCCCGTGATGGTGACGTTAGTCCCTGCTACTAATGCCGGGGTGGAAGTTCCTGTACCGCCGCTGGCTACGGGTAAAATGCCGTCAAAACCTACCGTGACGTTGCCTGTCCCGCCTGAAGGTGATACAGCAATATTGGGACCTGCGGTTATCTGAGTAACTCCGCCGCCTCCGCCTCCGCCAGTTGCGTTAATCGTTACTACCCCTACGCCGCTGGTAGGGCTGATAGTGACATTAGTTCCCGCCACAATCTGAGAAACGCCTGCAATACCGCTGCCAGCGATTAAGGACGCTGGAATTCTAACCGTCGTACCATTTTGCACGGCAGGAATTTGCTCTGTGCCAGTAATGGAGATGGCGGCTGGAAGATTTAAAATAGGTATGTTTGACATTTTAATTATTACCCGCCAAGTAAAGAAATTCCAAAATATTGAGTTGCTTCAACAAGCACATCCCCTGACGTATTGCCTTCAAAAGTGGCTATCATTTCAACGTAATCACCTGCATTTAATTGAACAATTGCAGATCCCAAATTTACATGACTTGATGTTGTGATGTTGCTAAGGTAGCCGTAAGGGAAAATAGCTGATACATGGAAATAATCTCCATTAACTGCAAAATAGCTTTCACTTAAAAAAGCCCCAGTAGCCGTGGTTGGAACCCATCTATATCCCCCAGTTAATAAATAAATTCCAGATACGCTAACCGTAAATCTTGATGGATTTGAATTGTTGTAATAACTATTAGTGTCAAAGATAGGGCTATTTGAACTTCCAGATCCAGTAATATAAGGAACAATAATAGCAACAGGCCCTGACGTATAAGTAGGAGATCCTCCCGTTGCCGTGCTGACTGCGATGGTTTGAACAGTCCCTGATGTTTCTGTTGTATTGGCTAACAAAGCTCCACTGCTAGCTCCACCCGTTGGCGTAGCCCATGTTGTAACGCCTGATCCGTTATTGGTCAAAACTTGCCCGGCTGATCCCGCAGTAGTGGGTAAAACAAATTGATAATCGGCCGCTGTAGATCCTGCATTTAAAGTAATAACGTAAGGCGTAGATGCATTGGCTAATTTAAGCAGACCGGTATTGGTTCCGCTGTTTGGAACGCCAACGTATACGCCATTTTGTGCAACAACATAGCCAGTGCTGGTCGCATCAACGCCAAAGGGAGCCGTAGGTAGTCCTCCACCGGAAAATAGCGAACCGTCAACCTGAATGCTAGCTACTGGAGTTGAAAACGAACTAACGGTAAACATCATAGTCCCGCCGCCGCCGTTCCATTTATTTTCTAACCCTACGGTTTTATCTTGCCCACCTACTGTACCGCCCCATACGTCACCCGATACGCAACTCATGAAGATCGCGCCGCCATAAGCATCTTCAGAACCGCTGTAATAATAACGGCCAACAGTCAGCGAGCCGGTGCCATGATCTTGTCCAAAGGTAGTGTTATAAACGCCGCCATCCGCGCCTTGTGCAAGGCTGGCTCCAGCAAAGCTGCCGCTATTATTGTATTGCAGGGTTAAAGATGCGCCGCCCGGAGAGCCGCCACCGCCGCCCGTGCTTACCGCTACGCCATTGACGTAAAGACCTGTGGCATTGAGGGTTCCTAGACCTTTATCGCCGCCCGTCGGAGCGCCCACTTGCACACCGCCGTCGTTAGAGATAACCATAGCGGCAGAAATCGAAGCAATTTCACCGGCACTCCCATTGGGCATAACATAAAAAGTACAAGTACCGTTGTTCATATTGAGCAACGTGCCGCCGCCTGTGTTGATAAATCTCCAATAGGTATTGTCGTAATATATGTTATTAGTAAAGTGAGTGTTGTTGGGTCCGCCGTAATACCCAGACCAAATAGCTGCTGTACTGCCTACCTGAAGAATTGAGGCGGGGAAGTATGAATTACCAGACCATGACGTATTAGCGGCTTGACCTATACCAACTTGAATGTTGTTGCCTGAGCCATACGCTGGTGCAGCGTAATAAATAGACGCGCCGCCAAAAGCCCCGCTATTATTAAACTGTAATTGCCCACTAGAGCCACCGGGGGAGCCGCCACCACCACCAGAAGAGTTAATAGTTTGATTCGGCCAAGTACCTGAAATGCTTACGTTGGTTCCTGCGACTAATGAAGGTGTTGTAGTCCCGGTTCCGCCATTAACCACCGGCAATGTGCCGGTAACCTGCGAAGCCAAATTAACCCCTGATAAAGCGCCTCCCAGCGTTAAGCTGCCGCTAGAAGTGACCGTTCCGCTTAACGTCAAACCATTGACTGTTCCGGTTCCGCTTACTGAAGTAACCGTACCGCCGCCGCCGCCGCCGCCGGTTGCGTTAATCGTAACAACGCCCGTGCCGCCACTAGGTGAAATCGTGACATTGCTACCCGCAACAATTTGAGAAACCACATTGCCTGAGCTACTAACGTAAGAAGCCAGACCGGCCGGGGTAATTTGGTAGTTACTGCCGGATCGGGCAATAGGGATAGAATCCGTCCCTTGAGGCGGATCACCAGCGGGTAAACCAGAGAAAGTCTGTGTTGTAGTCATAGTTAGGCTACCGTTATTTCTTTAAAAGCATTTATAAAATAGCTCCCGGCTCGTTGATTAGCGTATAGGTCATGTTGGGGCCTAATCGACTATAACGAACTGGGGTTGTCCCGGATGCACCAGAAGTGTTGCCCACAATGGTGTAATTAGCCGGTGTAGACGAGCCTGCCCAAGAACCATTGACCCAAGTATTGGAAGTGAAGGTTGGCGATACGACGACTTGACCGGTGTAAGTTGCTCCCACAACGCTGGTAGGCGTTCCGGTGGTTACACTTGAGTAAACAATTTGCGTTGTTGTGGAGCTTATAACAGAAGAAGCCGGGAACGTGCCGTTAAAGCCTGTTCCACCCACAATGCCTGAAACAATAAGAGGTGATCCATAACCCAGCATGCTAACGCTTCCGTTAACTGCAATGGTAACAACAGTCCCGGTAGACGATGCGCTAGTAATGGGGAAAGTTCCATAAACAAGCTCTGCGCCGTTAGAAAAAGTATCGTATTGACGGCTAGAGGCAACTTCTTGCAATTCAATGTAATTGCCAGTGAATTGAGATGGCCCCGCAAACCCGGCAAAATATCCGTAGGCATCGGCCATGTAAAAGTGAAGACGATTGGTAACCATTCGGTTGCCGCTCATATTCAATCCGCCGCCATAACCGGATGTACCCAAAACCAATGTAGATTTATCGTTTACAGGCGATTCATAATCTGCTGTCGTCGCCGCCATCATGTTGGCTGTAAAATTGTTATTAACTAAGTCGGGCTTGGCCCCGTAATAATACAAGCCACGGGCTGTGGAATTTTGATAAACATTTATTTTTGGATTCCACACGGTGGCAGACTTTGCATGAGTCCACATCATGTTTTGGTAAATATTATTATTTTTAGGATCGCCAAACTTCATAGTTAAGCCATCGGCAAAATTTTCGTAATCATCCAATCCGCCTGTGGCGCTAGGGGCTTGATTACCAACGCGAGAATACGTTCCTTCCATCCAGTTAGAATAAATATTTGCAGCGCCCGTTGAAAGGTTTGGCGCACCCACAAAGCATGACTGTGGGTGGACTCCGGTAAAGTAAATGTTGTTATTGTAGATTTGCTGGCCACCCGGGACTCCATTGGCGGCAACAGTTTCTACGCTAATGGAGGTTGAGTTGGTTGCCCAGCCGTCAACCCAAATTTCATTTTCATAAGTATTGATGGATGGTCCAATGCATATATGCCGTGCAGACATAAATTTATTGTTTCTAATCGTATACAAAACGTCAGCATAGCCAGTCACATAGCAGCCAACGGTTCTGTTTTGGACAATCCATCCATAATCTTCAAAACTGCAATTTTCAACCAAACTTGTGTTGGTTATTGAACATTGTGATATACCCAGCGCGCCGCACGAATAGTTGTTGTATTTAAAGTAAAGGCCGCGCAAATAAAGCGTCGTTGTGCCTAATTGATAAAGTCTTAATGGGCAAGCGGAAATTCCATACAGGCCTTGAACCATATTGGTCGTTCTGCCTGCTCCGTTTTGAATTCTTCCATTAATAATTTCAATGGTGCCTGCTGGGGAATAGGAATTGGCATACCCTATTCCACAAGAGTCAATTGAGTTAGGGGTAGCTGGCTGAACATTAGAAGTGCCGTAGGTCAGCGTATACCCATTAAGATCAATAAGAATATTAGAAGTGCCCGGCCGTACTGATATACACACCGCAGGGCAAGAAAGATCCCCTTGCAAGACGTAGTGGCAATTTGAAAGCAAGCAGGTAAATGGGGTAGTCCCCCCGGGTATATTGACAACGGTTACATAGCTCGTAAGAGGCGTTACGGTTTGCTGCCCTGCAGTAATGGTATTGGGCGCAGTGGGGTACTGGATGGTAAATCCAGAAGGAGCTGTCGTAAGCCAACTAGGAATAGATACAGTTCCAACCGGGGTATTGGCAAAAATAGCGTCCCTTAAGGCCGTGCCAGATAGCGCGGTATATTCGCCAGTGCCAACGCCTGCTGTGAGAACTCCAATAACAAACTCAGTTGTAATGGTATTTGACGCAGAGTCAGTTACCTGAACATAAATAATATCCGCTTCGGTAATTTCAGGCGTTCCAGAAACCACGCCCGTAGCCGAATCAATTGTCCAAACATTTTGTTTAGATCCAACATATCCGGGTGAAGAAGTGGTCGTTGCCTGAGGTGCTTTATAAAAGGAATAAGCATAGGGGGCGGTTCCCCCTTGAACCAATATTGGAGCGCTAAACGCTGTGCCAACATTGGGGTTATTGCCATTGGTGTCCGTTAAGCAATAGCACTGAATAATAGTTACATAGGCATTGGTATAGGTTGGCGTCCCGGTGGGGGCAGTAGGTAACGTGTATTGCACCGTGGTTGAAGTGCCGCCGGTAACAATATAAGTCCCGTTATACCCAGTTGCTCCATCGACTCCTTGAACAGTAACCGTCATCCCAGCAATGGGAGTAAGAGAGCCAGAGTTAGGAGTGCTAAAAACAATAGTTGCCGTGCTTCCAGAATAGCTAGCAGAAGTTATTTTGGGAGAAACGGCAGAAACTAAGTCGTAAGTTTGCTGGAATATTAAATCGCCTGTAGAAACAGGATTATTAATGGCAAAGTTTATTGGGGAAGACGTTCCTCCGCCCGGAGCCGGATTAAATACTGTAACCGCAGCAGATCCAGCGCTAATTAAATCTGCCGCAGGAATGACTGCCGTTAGAGTTGCTGAATCAACATAAGTTGTTGGGAAAGCAACAGATCCGTTCCAAAGAATAATGGAATTATCTAAAAAGTTACTTCCGCCAACCGTTAATGGGGTATCGGGTGATCCAGAAAAAGCATTGGCAGGACTTAATGAGCTTAAAGTAGGGACTGGGTTATCGGCCGTGCTTATAGTAAAAGGCAAAGCATTGGACGTTCCGCCTCCGGGTGCTGGACTAGCTACCGTTACTAACGCAGTTCCAGTGCTTGTTAAATAATTTGAAGGAATATTGGCAGATAAAGCTATTGAACTTACATAGGTAGTAGATAAAGGTATTCCGTTCCAATTAGCTACTGACGAAGGAATAAAATTAGATCCAACAATGCTAAGGCTAAAAGCACCGCTATTTTGCAAAGCCCCACTAGGAATTAAAGTCGATAGAGAAGGAAGTGGATTAGGCGGAGTTGGAACAGGGACAAAGCCAGCCTCTGTAACAAAGAAAGCTGCGCCATTTTCCGTGACAAAGTAAGTGATCCCATCTTCTTCAACAAAGTAAGCACCAAAAGTATTTTGGATATAATCCTGCGTGAGCGGGATCTGCTGGTAGTTATACGGCAGGCCAATTGACGCAGTAACAAATTTAGTTGAATCGGTCAGCAAGCTGGCTGCAGGGATTCGGCTGACAACCTGATAGGTAAATGCCGTAGCTGAAATCACAACGACGCTGTAAAAACCTGTTGCTAACGGGTTTAATAAACCTTCAACCGATATTTGAGATCCGGTAATGAGGTTATGCGGTGACAAGCAGGTCACAGTAATAAAAGTTGTACCATCAGAATTAATGGCCAATACCGGAACCGGGACATCGTAATGCACCGTGCCAATCAGCGGCATAATGGCTGACTGCGTTAGGCCATTCCCGCTAGGAGTGCCGATAGGCTGGGTCGTAATATTTTGCAGATCCTGCGTCACCAAGGCCGCCTGAGACGGGATAGGAATGCCGGTCGTAGGGTCGGTAACTACAGGGAAGTTGGCCGTCAAATCGTCTACAGAGGCCGTCACAAAGTCTTGTGTACGGGCGTTGATGATTGGCGTAGGGTCTGCCGGTACAACAATCGCACGAAGCTGTTCTTGCGGTTTGTCGTAGCAAGTCTTGCAGACCAAAATACGCAAATTCTGCAAGGACGCGCCGCGCCAATCAAATTGCCAGCGAAGGTCTACCCAGTTATAGCGAAATCCACAACGATCACATATGGCATGCGCCTGCGGGTTGGAAGAACTGGTTCTTGCTCGACCTGATTTGGACGCATAGCCCATAGCTTAAGGCCTAAAATAAGCGGCTACCATAGGCGATATGTACTGCTGCGCGGTTTCAATATTTTGCGCCGCCGCAATATCGTAGGACTCATCGGCCATAGGTTTTAAAATAGCGACCTTATCGGGTGCCCATATCATGGCAAGGCGATACGCCATGCCGTAAGCAAAAGCCTCCAAAAAGTAATACGGAATTTCAACTTGCTGACCGCTGGTGAAATTTGAGTCTTGGATCTGCCGAACCCGGTAATAATCAAACGCGCTTTGGCTGCCGTCTGGAACGGGCCACAAAGTAACGGTTGGGGAAATAAGGCGATCAAACCAATAGGTAGTTGGGAAGCCTTGCTGCTGCGGGTTAGGGTAAGACGCATATTCAGTGCGACTAATTGGCAGAATTAGTCGATTAATAGCTGCGCCGCTGCTGTTTTGGACAACGTAGGCATCTAGCATGACAATCGTGTTAGAAGGAACGGAATAAGTCGATACCCCCTGAATCAAAGGTATCGACTGTAAGTCCACGGTCCAAAGGTTAACGCCCTGAGAACTCCACCGGCCTAACATCATATTAGCCGCCATGCGAGCCGATTCCATATGCTCCTGCAGCAAGGCCGTGTTTCGGACCCCGCACAGGTTATAGGCATATAGAGTCAACTCGCCTAGCGACGGGTTGTATGCATAGGTTTGTGAAGTGCTAATGGCACAACTCCTTAGTTAGAAGGCGTCGCCGAAGCGTCAGCAGGGGCTGGGGCGTCTGCCGAAGCCGAAGCGTCAGCAGGGGCTGGGGCATCTGCCGAAGCCGAAGCGTCGGTAGGAGCTGGTGCCTGCTGAACAGGGAAAGCCGCCGCGAGCTTGTTAAACACGCTAACAGCCTGAACCACGAACCCCCAGTTGGTGCGATCCGCAGCCAGCAGGGAATCCAATACAGCCTGAGCTTCCTGAACAGATAAATCAATCGTTGCCATGATAAAAATCCTCTAATTAGTAGTGGTTGAATTTAATGCGGTAATGTCTGCCTGAACTGCGGTAACCATAGCAGGCAAGCTTGTTAGCGTTGAATTTACCTCATTTAATGCCGTTTGAAGCGCCGTTATTTTACTGCTTAAACTTGACAAAGATGTGCCGATTTTTTGCACATTTAAGATTTGCCCGGGCTGTACGCAAGTAAAACTATGTGGATCATCCGGTAAAAAATTCAATATATCGCCAGCATTGGCCGTAGTGTTCCCTTCATTCTGAGTTGTTACGGTGAATTGACCCGACAAAACCACCGTAAAATGAATATTATCGTCCGTGTGATCGTGAGTTGGTAACACGATGCCTGCCTGCTGGAACGTATACAAAATTCCTACAGTGAGAGGCATGGCGTTTAACACGGACGGGTCATTAGGCAAAGCCGCCATTGCGTCAGGACTTAACCGAAACAAACTAGGATCAACAAACTGGGTCATGGGAATCCCGCTCCTAAAATTGATGTGCCGCCCGATGGTAGGTTACTGATCGTTATTGTGGGGCTGAATGTACCGCCACCTAGCGAAAATCCCGGATCAGCCGGGAAGCCCGTAAATTTTCCGGTGGACGTATTAAAAGTTACTGTGGCCGTGGGGCTGTAAGTTCCACCCGTAATGGCATTTCCAAACCACGGATAACCGCCAGATCCGTTTGGAACCGTGACAGGATTTAATGGATTAATTCGATTAACTGTTCCGGTAAAAGTTCCCCCGCTAATGACGTCGTAAGGGAACGGTATATTTGCGGTAGCTCCGCTAGTATTACTAGCCGTAATATATACAGAGGTTGCTTTTAAATTAACAGTACCTGAAAAAGTCCCGCCGGAAATAGTTCCACCTTTTTGCCCATTATCAACAGACGTACTATTGCCTAAAAAGTTAACGGTTCCCGTAAATGTTGCGCCCGTTGCTAATTGCAACCCAGCTCCTAATGTAATGGTTCCACCATAAGTTCCAGCAGAAATCACCACATTGCAGCCGGTTCCATTGGGGCCGCCCGATTGTAGAGCGAGAATAGCCCCGCTATACGTTCCTGTTGGCCCTGATGTTAAATTAATAGTCTGTCCGTAAGTAGATGATCCATCGCCTTGGGAAACCAAATAAACGGTATCGCTGGCTGCATTAGGTAATCGTCCTAACGGTGTTCCGGGTGTAATATTGGCAGATCCACAACAGCAGTTATAACTACCAACTGATGAATACCAATTTCCTACGGTATTCCACGCTCCCGTATTAGTGCTTACTCCGTCTCCAAAATATACGTTTGCCATTGTTAGTAAGCTCCGATGAACTGAACCATCTGCCACTGACTGCGAAGCGCCGAATACTGCACGATAACGTGATACTCCTTGCCAGAAGTCATGGTATATGGCCAGCTAATAACGGTTTCTAATGAAGGCAGTTGATAGGCGCTCATGGTCAACGTGTACGAACCACCGGAGCTTAGGATTTTAAAATAAACCGTGTCATTATCGCCTGTGTCTGATGGAGCGTTAATGGTCAAGTTGCCCGTGGCCGTAATCGCATAACGAGTAATGGCTTTGGTTACTGTTGGGGTGATCGTAGATGAATACGATAGCGTGCTGTACGCATTGCCACCGGACGGTACGTTATTGGTATTGACTACTGTAGTGACATTAGACCCTGCCGAAGGCGTGGTGACATCACCCGATAGAGGGCCGGAAATTCCGCCTGAAGCCGCCGCCCAAGTGGTAACACCCGATCCATTGGTTTGCAGAAAATAGCCGGATGTGCCGCCAGTCGTTGGTAATGTAAGTGACCACGTTCCGGCTGCTGCGGCTGATTGAACCGTAACCGTACCGCTACCGCTACCGGGCAGTAAAAGCGAAGTGAATGACCCTGCTCCTGCCGTAATGCTCTGGCCGGTAGCCACCATTCCGGCGGTTCCCCAACTGACATTAGCCGGAACAAAACCATAGCCGCCCCACTGAGCGCCAGCCGTACTATTGCCCCAGCTATAAAAATAACCTGCCGCACCCGGTGTTCCAATGGCTAACGTGGTTCCGGCATTATTGGTAATCGTGACATTGCCGGTTGAGTCGTTGTCTACAATATAGGCCGTGCCAATCGGGATAGTTGTTTCATCAGGCAATTTGATGGTTTGCGTCGTCGTTCCGCTGATGTGCTGATAAAACGTCGAAGCCACGGTTAACGTGGTAGTTCCTGCCGCCGCAGTGATTTCCGTCAATGCGGGATAGCTGTTGTTCCAAGTCACATTGGCGTTGGTATCTCGCAAAACCACACTAGATGCGCCTGAGCTAGCTGTAACGCCCGTGCCGCCGTTAGAGACGGCCAGAGTACCCGTCACCCCTGTGGTGAGTGGCAGACCCGTAGCGTTGGTTAATGTGACCGATGTAGGTGTCCCCAAAACTGGCGTTACTAATGTTGGGCTAGTAGATAAAACATTGCTACCTGATCCAGTGCTAGTAGTGACCCCCGTGCCACCGTTAGTAACAGCTAGAGTACCTGTCACGCCTGTAGTGAGTGGTAGACCCGTCGCGTTAGTCAAAACCAGTGCGGTTGGGGTTCCTAGTGCGGGAGTAACTAATGTAGGTGACGTAGCCTGAACAACCGATCCCGTTCCGGTAGTGGCCAAATTTCCTAACGTGCCAGCGTTATCATAAAGAATATAGCCGGAAGTTCCTCCAGAAACGGTGGTGGTTCCTACCGTTATAGAAGAAGAGGCCAATGCATTGATATTGGCAACCGTTAAACTGTAGTTGGATCCGCCGCGAGCAATAGGAAGTAAATCAGTCGATTGAGCCGGTGCGCCTGCTGGCAGATTGGAAATGGTTGAATCGGCCATGAACTAGGCTCCAATAATAATTTTTCCGCCGTTCTCAAGCAATAAATAGCCAGCACCGGCTTGCAATAACAAATAAGACAGCACAGGGATAACGGAGCTATAAGTTGCTACAACGCCTGCTCCGCCAACGCCCTGTCCAGCACCGCCGCTAGAAGAGGTATAAGCCACCACACGAACGGCCGTTGAAGGACTCGTGTTTGCAAAGTTGGCTACGCCAGATCCACCGACAGACTGTGCCATTAGTCACCCGATTGAATGATCGTTAAAGTGGCTGTACCGCTACCTGCCGATACGTTAAGACGAATAGCCGCCACTTGAAATGCATAGTTACCGTCTTGGTTGGCCGACAAGCTGGCCACCGTAGGATGATTAAACCAAGTAGGCGTGATGTTAGGGTTTTGGATGTCGTCAAACGTGTGCTGAACGGTGTACGTCACCGTGCCAGATACCACGCAGCCAAAGCCCACATTAAATGGCGTAAACCAATAGTCGGCTTGAAACGGTCGGCTAGAGCCTGTACCGGTTTGAGAAAGGATTACTGGAATCATTGCAAAGGCTCCTTAACACTTAACGTCCCAGCGTTTCAGCGCTAAATTGATCCGACTGTTGGGATCGTGCGCGGTCTTCGCTGAAGTCAATTTCTCTTTCATGCCACACATTCTAGTCCTAAAGTTCTCTCGCCGTTGGGCAGAAGCAGGACTGTGTGCAGCTTCGCTAGCCGTTACCGGCTTTTTAATGTTGTGACCTTCAGCTCGCAAAGAAGCCCGGCCCTTTTCATTAAGACCGCCTTCAGGAGACTTTCCAGCTTTTCGTGTCCAAGCGCCAGACATATGCACCTCTTAAGGAAAAACGGGGGCACAGAGGCCCCCGCTTAGTACGACCTTATGCCGAAAGGAATTTATTCGTATTCCATTTCAACATTGTGGCCCGTTGGAGCAGTTCCCTTACGAGCGCTCGTAAAAGGGTTCATGTCCGAAGTAGCGCGACCACCCGACTTGCGGGGCTTGCGACCCGCATGCATCTTGTGCATTTCGCCGTGGACCTTCATTTCCATCTTCTTAGCCTTACCACCGTGCTTACGCTTGGTGCGGCCACCGTGCTTACGCTCTTCGGCCTCGCTATCAATGTGTTTAGCATTGGTGCGAGCCTCTGGGGCTGTGCTGAGATCCTCAGCCTCCTCGTTAACGCCGCCCGTCGCTTTGTGGTGACGGCCCTTCATGCCTTTATGACCTTTCATTAAAAACTCCTAAATTATGCGGTGTACTGGCCGTTGGTGTAACTGTTAAACGCCTGAATATAGCGAACAACTAAAGTTCCTGCCCCCGTACCGGTATTGGTCGAGGTAATAACTAGCTCAACGTCAGTGGTTCCAACATTAAGCCAATTATTAATTTGAGTAAGACCAGTACCGGGCGTGACAGTAACTTTGCCTGCCGCGCTAGCCGTTACTGCGCCAGCCGTTGTCAATGCCGTAGCAGATGCCGTTGTGCCAATGCCTAGCGTAGAAGCTACTCCAGACCAAGCTGCTGTGGCATAAAGATCAATTGCAGTAATAAAGCTATTAGCCGGAATAACGATTGACGTAGTGTATACGCCAGCCACCGATCCGTTAGTCGCCTGAGTAATTGCTTGCGCTTGAGCCATCTCACAGAAACCGACGTTCTGCTGACCGGTGCTACCACCAAGTCCAGCAAGAACGCCTGTGCCGTCGCTGTTAAGGACGTTCCCTGCTAATACTGGCCCAGTAAAAACTGTTGATGCCATGTTTTATCTCCTGAGATAATCCCCCATTGCTGGGGGATATACCGTATTACGACGTTGGGAACGAACCAAAGATCGAGCGCCAGTTGTAGTACCCAAACGAGTACCGCTCATAGCCCTTAACCAACAGGTTGTCGGTCACGAAATCGACCTGCATGTCCGTTTCAAACTTCATACGGCTCATGTATGAGAGACCGTCGATGTTGGTTAACAAGAACCATGCATAAGGCGAGGTCAAGAAGTCGTTGACCATGTAGCCTTCTGGAAGACCACCGGCCGTTGACAAGATTGCGTTGACATCGTTGTCTGCAGTACCCGGACGCAGCTCAGTCTTAACCAAGCGAATAGCCACTGGCTCAAGCTGTGGTGGGATAACTAACTTACGACCGCGAGCAAAGATCTTTAAACCAGCCTGATCACGGAAGTTAGTACGAATACCAATCATCGCGTTTAACAGGGTTGATTCGTTCAAGTCCACTTGAACGTAAGGCGTGTTAGCTACCGTGCCACCATCAATAGGATGGCTGTAGTTACACAGAGAAACACCATCACCACCGATCTGAGCGTTATACGTCGTTGCGGTGTTGAGAATGTTTGCGCCATAGATCTCTTTGGTCTGATGGAACGACTCAATCAAGCCAAGGTTGCTAGGATGGAACTGCGTCTTGTAGAGGTTGTCATCGATCGCCTTACGGGTGATCGCATAACCCAACGCAATTTCATTATGCTCTTGGTTATAAACAAAGCGCTCGCCTGCGCTGTTGTCAAACTGAGTCTGACCACCTTCCGTCTTGAGCTGGGCAAGACCCAAGTAACGCATTTCAGCGGTACGCTCAAGAGCCAGTTTCGAGTCATGTTTCGTGAAGATCTTGTCGTACTGCGACGGGATCATCTCGTACTTGCCTTCTACCCCACGCAGGCCGGGGAGCAGAAGGTCTTTAATCGCACTAAGATTAACGGCCATTTTTAACTACTCCTTAAACTGCGGTGAGAGACTTGGTCTCTACGGCATTGAACGCTACGACAATATAGTTATTTGCAGCCGTTGAGCTGTAAACAACCGCGCCAGCGCCCGTAGCAATCGCAGGTACGTTAGTTGATAAAGAAACAATACGGAAAGGCAAAGTAGCCGTGGTGTTTACACTGGAATACAGTGCATAAGCACCGCTGATGCCGTTGGCCGTATTGCCAGTGCCGACGTTATACCCAATGTTTAAGCCGACCTGAGCCTGCGTGACCGGACCTGCGCCCGAACCGCCAACCTGCACCAAGAACTGGGCATTAGGATCGTTGATGTAGTAAGCCTCAACCACCGTGGCGCTATCCGAACCGGGCCAATAGTTGGACCAGACGGTACGTTTCTGCGAGACCGACAGGTACTTGCAGCCAACGAAAATACCCGCAATCGGGCTGGTGGTGTCGTTGTCACCCTGAATCAGGTAACCCGACGAAATGACTACAGGATCGTTGAAAAAGATCGCCGTAGCGTTGGTGTAATTGATTGCGCCGACGACTTGTTCATAAGTCGGGGCGGAACCCGTTCCTTTTAGCTGCTGGAACCCAAATGGCGCGAAAGTATTCGCCATGACGGTTGTCTCCTATTACGGAGGCCATCATCGCGCACCGGGGCGACTTAGACCGGAATTAAGATTCAACCCTGCCACCGGGGAGGGGTTGCGACAATTTATTCAGAATTTTAGCTATATGTCAACAACCCCCTTGATTTTAATATTATTTAGGGATTGGGATCGACTCGTAAGACCGGTTGACCTTCACCAAGGAAGAATCCTTGTTGTTTCGGCCAAATTGGTTGTTAGGAGCCTCGCTCAGTTGCCGTTCTTTCTGGCTAACCTGCATCCGGGCATCCCGCAACTCGCGCTGGCGAGCCTCGTCAGTAATTTCCTTAGGCCGTTCCATGAGGATTTGGCCATCTTGTAGGATAACGGCTGACGAAGAATTGACCGGCATTAGCTCCGGGTGACGCTTGGTTGGCACCGGCTCCCACCCATCACGAGCCAATTTGACCGCATACGCCGGGTCTTCCTTGCCTAAAACGGTGTGGCGCTTCCATTCATAGGTCCATCCGTCAGGAATAACCTCTTTAGGAATGTGAAACTTGTCTACGCCTTCGGATATTTCGCTGCGATGGTTACGCAACTCCGCTGTACGCCGTGCGGCACGGGTCATGGGGTCTTCTTCACGCATAACAGGACGCATATCAGGCCGGTAGAGGTCTATTTCAGCCTCTTCTGCCTTAATTTCCTCAGCTTCTTCGTTCACTTCAGCAAGAAACTTGCTGTTACGCGCCGTAATGCGCTTTTTATCGTTTTCGGTATCCATAAATTACTCCTTAATGGCTTTCGCGCTGCACTTTTAGCTTCATTCGGGCATATTCTTCGTCAGTCATACCGCTAAATTGAGCTATTTCACGCTCTGCGGCACTTAAACGAACCACGTTAGGACGACTACCAGTCCCTGTACCGCTACGGCTAACCGGCGCAGCAGGCGGTGAGGAGCGTTTCTGCGTGGCTTTAGCCGCTGTTTGTGACGGATTGCTGTAATCCGATGAAGCACTGACACCTAAAATGGACTCTACGCGATCAAAATAGTCATCCGTGTCCGGTGTGTAGTCATCAGAAACCACTAACTGGTGGGCTGCGATCATTTTTTGATACAGCTTAGGGTTAGTTGCGTACTGAGGATTACGGCGAATCCACTCAGCCGACCGTGGGGTGAGCTGAGAGGCCAGTGCCTCTACCGGATCGGATGGCGTATAAGCCGCAGGAGCCTGCGCCCGTGGCTGATTTTCTAAATCAGTCTTTCCTCGCTCCAAGTCCTTTAGCCGATCGTTGTTAATAATCATATCGTGCTGAATACGAGCAGCACGATCATGATCGCCTTCCGATATAGCATCACGATAATTAGAAATTAACACTTCAGAATTTTGTTTAACCGACTCTAAAGCATTGCTAATAAGGTGATATTGGTTCTCGCGCACCTCATTGGTTGCTACGCTGGCTCGCGTAGACGCTTCATAGGCCCGTTTTTCAGCATCTAAACGAGCAGCTTTTTCTGCTTCTAAATTAGCCTTTAATTCTTCTAATGCATCGTCTGTAGAAGACTTTTTAGGCTTAGTACCGGGTTTTTCATCCGATAATTCAACTTTGATCTCTTCCGTTTTAGGAAGGTCATCAGGAATTTCTAACAAAATATCGGTTTGCTCAGGGGTCTCAGACATGGCTTATCTCCTTACCAAACTTTATCAGGATCAATAATGCTGCCCTTGACATCCACATCATCAAGGATTCGGCATAAAGTGCCGTCATCGCCACCCGGTAACGTGATTGCCCAGCCATCAGAAGGTCTGAAAATAACCCAATTAAGCAACTCAATGGACATGTTCTTAAACCATTTCTGGCTAGAGTCCACAAAGGCATCCGGTCCCATTTTAATAACCAAACCTACCTTGCCTTGGTTGCGGTCTTCCTTAACGTAACTAGAAGGCAAAGCAATTCCGCCCTTAGTTAACTCAGGCCGAACATAAACGGCCACTAAAACTTGATTGTGATAGATCTGGACATCATCAATATTGCCAATCCGTTTAAGGATGGCATCTTTAGGATCGATATCGTGCTTCATTGCCATAATGGGCATGGACTTTTTCTCCGTTAACGGTTATCGACGTTTTTATCTGCTTCTTCAAAATATCCAATGGCTTTTTTTAACCCTTGGATCTCGCCTACCGCTTTTTTATATTCGGCATAATCAGTAATGCTCATGCCTAACGTGAGGTTTTCTGCCAGCCTTTCAATCTCTGCATGAAGTAACTTTGCGAGTTCTCTTGCAAAAGCCGTAGAGTAAGTCTGCATATTTAACCCATAAAAAAAGCGGGGCGACCAGATTACTCCAGTCACCCCGCTTATGTCATCTTAGATTAACCCCGATGTTTTTGAATTTGGGTTTTCTCTAAGCGCCCTAGCCCTCCACCCGAACCGGCATCCATGTCTTTGTATGAACGATAGCTACGGTGTCCGACTCGACCGCCACTCTTACGCCCCATCATAGGGGGCATGCCGGGAGGCGGAGCGCCTGCGCCGGGAGGCATCCCGGGAGGCATGCCGGGAGGGCCGCCAGCACCCATAGGAGGCATGGGCATCGGCATTGCGCGAGGCGGTGGCGGCGGTGGCATCATGCCGGGTGCAGGAGCGCCCATGCCGCCGTGGGGCTTATGATCGGCAATAATGATATTGACGTTCATGCCCTTACCAGCCTTACCACCGTGCGCCCGGGCCATACGGCCACCTACGGGGCGGGTGCCCTGCATCTGGCCGTCTAGCGAGCCTCCAGAGGCCCGACCCTTGCGGCAAATGGGGCAATCGCACCCCTTGCTGTGAGCGCTGCCGCCGTGTGCCTTCTTACGGGCAGCGGCTGCATTGTCTACCAAGTTAGGGTAGGGGCGGCCTGCCGCCTTGGCCATTGCCTTAGCCGAAGCCTTCTTAGACTTGCTTAAGGCATGAGTCTTATGGTCTTCAGGCGCAGATTTCTCCCAAAACGGCTTTTCAGCTTTGCCGCCGATCTTCTTGCCCATCCGGCCGCCCATGCATTTGCCGCAACGGCAATCTTCTGGATGACCCTTCATGGCAGAAGGTTTAACCATCTTTTTGATTAACTTGGTGTCTTCAACCATATCCTCGTGCTTATCGGTCTTGCCGCCTCGCTTGAAGGCTCCAACATGCTTAACGCCGTGGCGCTGCTCATTGGCCTCCACCATATCTCGATTGAGCAGGCTATCGGCCGTCAGGGCACGGCCGCCCGACTTGCGGGGCTTGCGGCCAGCGTGGTGTTTGGCCATTTCACCCAAGACCTTGCCACCGGCCTTAAACCGGCGCATACGGACAGGCCGCGCTCCGGTCTTGGCGGTGGTTTCTAGCTGCTCCGGCGGAACAAAGCTTGAAGCATCGACTTTGGCGTGGGGGTCGCCTGAAGACATACGGGTTGCTTTTTCCCGTAATGCCTTCCGGGCAGCTTTTGCTGTTTCGGACATTTCAATTCTCCATGAAGGAATTACGGGGTGCCCCGTTTTGTTAACTGCCTAGCGAGCATCACGGCACCGGGCAGTGACGGGCCGCTCTTATGTGAAATATTAAGCGCTTTTTTAATTAAATTTCCATGAGAATGTTTAATTGGCTCCCAATAGCGCCGCCGGGACCCGTCATCTTCGTCATGGTCGTAATGCTCTAAGTTATGGAATTGGCTTAAATAATCGTCTTCTTCCAATCCATTGACCGGATCGTGAACCAAGCCGCCTTTGGCAAAATGATCCTGTGGCATACCACCAACAGCATTTTCATCATCGGCAGGTTTAAATTGCGATTCTTTTTGAATTGGAATCTTTACTTCATGATTAGTTGCATAAGAAGGATTCAAAATTGGACCTAAAATGGGATTGCCTTTTTTGCCCAAACGAGGCTTCCCCGTTTTTTCATCTAATGGAGAAGGCCCTCGCTCGTAAGCGTCTGGCTTTTTAATTTGCGGATCGTAATGGACAAAAAATCCTTTTGCGTCTTTTGCCGCTTCAGACATTTTTCCAGAAACTTTTTTATTACGAAGACCAATAATAACGCCTCGTTGGCCGGGGGCTTGTTTGTCCATTGGTCGATAATCATGAGTATCCCCATCGATTACATCATAATATTGCCCAGTTTCTTCATCATGAACAGTTTTAGGCAAAAATCGTTTATGACTAAAAGCCATTGCAACATTATGGCCGTTATCTAGAACAGACCTCATGCCGTTTTTCCCAGTCCAATTTTGGTTAGGGTTATGAACGTGATAAGAATCAATGACGTTGCCTTTGTTGTCTTTGTTTTCAATATCTTGAGAAAAGCCTGTTGAAGAAAAAGTTAGGTGATGGTTTGGCAAAGGATTGCCTTTGTCATCAAGCAAAGGTTTATTAGGCAATTTGGTGTAATCGTAAAAACTAACATCCGGGTGGGCAGTAATTAATGATCGATATACGCGAGGAGGAATGTCTGATAAAACATTTAATCTCACGCCTTGCAAATTGCCATTGGCATTGGCCTGCTCTTTAGCAGCTTGAATTTCATCATGCAATTTAATGGCAAAAGCTTGAGGGTTGTGCAAAAAAGCCAAGGTTTTTATAAGGCTATTTAATCGAGGCCCTTTGATCGCCTTTAAATCAATTCCGCCGCCCAATTTGTGATAATTACCCGAAGTAAGTCCAAGGCAAAGATCTTTGCAGGCAGCATGATTAGGACAGACGTTAAAATTTCCTTCTTGATAAGCCGGGGATAAGGGCAATCCAGTCGTTTCAATGCCTTGTCCATTAGGCAAGCTAATAGGTTCTGCTCCCTTGTAGCCTTTTTCGGATTTCATTAATTTTTCGTTTTTTCCTAACAAGCTTTTAACTCGACCATTTTGGCCTCTTCCTAAAAAAGAGGCCAATGCGTCTTCTGCTTGTTTGCTATTTTCAATTCTTTGTTCTGGCGTCAAAGAAAGATGGTTAGAAATAGCTTTATCAACTGAATTTGCCAAAAAAGAATTAGTAATTCGATGAGGGGAAGAAGGAATATTCCCTGATTGAATTTGAGAAATTAAATTGTCATTGCTATTTAAAGAGCGAGTAGATTTAGCAATTTTCATTGCTTGTTGCACCGCAGGGTTGCTCGCGCCTTCTCGATTAACAATATCAAATGACATTTTTTAATCCTTTAGATATTTTAAGAGCTTTGGAAACCATGTCGTTATTGTTTTCAACATAGCCCCCTTTCTTAAAAGCTTTAAATCCGTTTTTTAAAATGCTTTCTCGCATTTTAGGAGTAATGGCTAAAGACATATGACCAGCCACCTTTTTGTCTTTAGAAACATGAGGGGTAATGGCTGCGTCAGGATTATGCTCTTTTGCCAAAGCTAATAATTGTTTTGGAATAATATGGTCGTAATAGGTTTCCATGCCGCGAGACCCAATATCAAGATCTTGGCCGCGCAATTCGCGTTGCCCAAAACTATTAGGCTCTGTTTGCAAAAGCCTTTCAGCCACTTCTTGCCCCAAAACATTGGGCAATTCATGCTCTTGTGTAGGCCTATCAACAACTCGATTCCCATAACTATCCCAACCATGTAAATGATTTCGATTAAACATGATTCGATTAACTACATTTGACAATGCGTATCGATTAGCGTGAGTTTTTCCGGGAGCAATAACTAATCGATCGTAATTGCCTTTAGCTGCTTCAAGAAGAGCGCGTTTTAATCCCAAATCAGTCCATTTTTCAGTGTTAGTCACATAAGGCGCTTCAATTGGAAGCGAGTGTCTTTTTTCGTTATTAAATAAATTAATTGCACTTTGCAATGCTTCATTTTTTTTGTCAGGGCTATCCCCGTAATTTAAAAAAGTTTTGTTTTTATTGCGATAATCTAAAAAATTAGCAGGTTGATTGTTATGTTCTATATTTTTTATTTCATATCCTTTAGGCAAAGCTGTTATTGGGCCGGTATTAAAACCGCGCATTCTGCCTAATTGGCCCCAATCGCTTTGCAACTCTTCTAAGTAAAGAGTTTTTTCTGGCACTGGCAATGGCTTTTTGGATTGAGAATAAATTTTAGGAGGATCAGAAGGAGTTGAAAACTCTTTAAAGAGTTCTTCCCTTTCTTTAGATCCGGTAGAGAATTTTTTAAGTACGTCTTCTTTATTATTAAATTGATCCCAATTTAAATGTTTTCCTAATCGCGCAGATAAATCTTGAGCCTCATGAAAATCTAAATTATCTCCCAAATGATTGGTTTGACGAAGTCGAAGGCCCGTAGGCTCATGAGTAACTACAAAATGTTTTTTGTTGGGGTTTTTATGAACAATTAATCCCGGAGTTTGCGTATCCCAAGAAGGAATTTCGTAAGATGATCCATCGGTATTAGTAATAGTAGAAACTTTAGATGATTTGGGAATTCTTCTAATAGGTTTAGGTATAGGCCTATCAGACAGTCTTAAATGAGCCAAAACATTGGGATCTTTCCAATGACTACTTTTAAAAATAGTTTCTTCAGGATTTATGGTGTCGTCACCATTTTCATCGCTTTCTTTACCTTTAATTTCTCCTGCATAAGGAGCAAATTGACTTGGTTTATGTCTTAAAATGACTTCGCGGTAATTTTCATGACCCGGAGTAACTAAAGGGAAGCCTCTATAATTAATGTTATATTTTGCATTTGAACCCTCATAAACATTTTCGTTTATTTTGGGGATATTGGATTGAAAATAATCAGCCAATTCTTCTTTGGAAATTAATTTTTTTCCCATAATTGGCCCAAAAGGCGATTGAACGCCAGACCAACGAATTTCATCAGGTTTTACGCCTTTTAGGGACGCTATCATTTGTTGGGGCGTACCTTTGTTTTGAGGCAAATTTCTAGCTGCTTCAGCCGCTGCGCTATATAACCCCTGTTCGCTTAATTGACGTTGTGGATCTTGGGAAACGCTTAAATCATCGGAAGCGTCTCCTCCTTTATCATATGTTTCACGGTTATACACAGCTCCTCCGGTCGCAAAACTATCAATGCCATTATTTGAATAAATTCCCGTATTGGTTTTTTTATTTAATTCTGTAAGTTCATTTTGATCAACGTATTGAGGAACAGGCTCACCCATGTTTTTTAAACTTTTAGCAACATCTGACTCAGGATGAATGGCTTGCAAATTAGTATTTTGCAAATCCTTAACGCTACCCCATCGCCCTGAC
>Ga0208110_1000018_pt1 | contig 26287 bp, 11 predicted proteins | sample CryBogCBH13Jun08_FD_185507 | JGI IMG/M metagenome (GOLD analysis project Ga0208110, IMG submission 185507) | Freshwater microbial communities from Crystal Bog, Wisconsin, USA - CBH13Jun08 (SPAdes) | ecosystem: Environmental > Aquatic > Freshwater > Lake | place: Crystal Bog, Wisconsin, USA...
ATCTAATATTCTTTTTCTTGTTTGTAATGATACTTCTTCATCATAATGTTTCTTTTTACATTCTTTAAATTTAAAATGGGAGTTTAATAATTCCAATCGTTCAAAGACTTTTTCCCATCGTTGAACTTCTCCTCTTGGCCTACTTAATTCTAAAAACATCATCATACGTAACATATTTTCATTTGTATAATGTAATTTATTTATAACTTTAGATGTATTAAAAAAAGTAGTATATAAATTCTTATTCATTTCGGTAATATCAGCAACTGCTACAAAATTAACTAATATTTTTTTAGTTCCTTCATGAATACCTACACGATGAAATACATCTTTAAAACCAGCATTTTTTAAATCTGCTACTAAACTTTTTACATCTTCATCAGAATTAGGTGTTAAAAAATCATAATCGGGAAGATCATAATTTGGATCATAAAACTTATCTTTCTTTGGCAATAAAGCATTCATCGCAGTTCCACCGTAACATACTCTTTTTTTACGAATAATAAATTGTTTCACAATATTTAATGCTTGTAATAATTCTATATTATGTGATGATTCAAAATTAATAATTTCTTCAGCCTTTTCTATAGCTGAGCTAAGTCTTTTTTCAACAAATTCTTTTGGTTGTAATTTTTTTTCTAAACTTGAAGTATATATATCTTCTTCCATAACTATTTATTGTTGTGATTTTGTTTTATATGTAGTATTTCCATACAATGATATAATATCTTTTGAAGTATTCACATCAACACTAAAATAATCATATAATATAATATTTACATTTAATGTATTTAATAAAATATCAACTTCATCTTTAGAAGGATGTGTATCATTTGATGGTTTTACAATTATGAATTGATCTTTATGAATTTGAATAAATTTAGATATTTCTTTATCATTTAATTGTAATAAAGTATCAATATTATAAATTAAAGCATTTTCTCTTGTTGTAGATGTGTTTGGTATTAGAATTGCTGTTGAATCTACATCTTCATTTATATCTTCATAATAGTGAAAATGTATTTTATAATCTAAATCATTTGGCAATTCAACAGGATTCTTTTGAAACAATGTTGTGTCAATATTTGTTCCAATAATTACTTTATTTCCTAATGATAAGAAATCTCCTTTGAATAAATCATTTTCTTTGGAAGCACGATAATATCCTCCAGATAATAAATAAGGATTCAATACTTCAAGTGATCTTGATACTTTTGATAAATATTCTTTATAATCACTATCAGTTGTTTTATAAGGAAAACGAACAAAATGTAATAATATAACAATAGGATATTGATAATTTGACACAGCATTCATAAATCCATATTCACCAATTGATTTAAATGTATCTTGAAGATTGGCTGAATTATTTGAAATTAGTTTTCCAGCATTATCTCTCCATACTAAACAAGGTTCATACAACTTACAAAATTTAGTTTGATCTAAACTAGCAGATTCTATATAATCAATTTGACATGTAAAAAAACGACATCCTGCTTTTAATTGTTGTAAAACTCCTTGATTAGAATCAAAAGTATGATTTCCTATATAAGCCATTTGTTTGAAAGCGGGTACTTGTAGATTTATTAATTGCATAGGTGTTATAGTATTTGTTGTATTTATCTTATTACTCGCTAATTTTGCTGTTATAAGAGTATTTGTAGTATTTATAGCATGTTGTAATTGAATTGAACTATCTATAATAGCAAATCCTTCATTTGTTTGTTTCTTTACATAATTATATAAGAAAAGCATACCCGTAATGAATAGTAAAATTAATATTGAAATACATAGAACTTTCATTACAGTAAAAGGATTCTGAAATATATTAGAAATACTAGTCATCTAACTAAAGTTTTCTTTTATTTTTTATTTTTCTTGTTATTGTTTTATTTCTCTTTCTTTTTCCACCAGAAAATCTATATTGATAAACTTCAGAATTATTTAAACGTTCAACAGCTTGAATTGCGATAGATCGATCATTCGTATTTTTTGGTATTATTGTAAAATTTTTCCTTGCTAGATTAGTATTATTTGATATTTGTAAATATGCTATAAATTTATTTGAAGCTCTCATTGATGGAAGTGATTCTTGACCAGTTCCAGTTCCTCCAGAATTTAAAAACATTTTTGTTTTAATTATAAAATTAGTTCCATCATATTCAATTGGAAAAATTGTTCTATTATTAAAAGTCGTAAAAAATCTATTAGATGATGTTACATAGATTTTTTTATGTAATACTCCATCTAAATCTTTATTTTCTATTAAATTTTTATATTCATCAGTTTTTTTATTTTCATTTGTTGTATTTATACTAATTGATATAATATCTAAATTTGTCTTACAAAATATATCATTTGTTGGACATCTTATTGCCGGTGCTGGATGAGGATGAGGATGTGGATGAGGATGAGGATTGGGATGAGGATGAGGATGGGGATGAGGATTGGGATTCGGTGCTGGATTTGGGTTAGGTGCTGGATTTGGGTTAGGTGATGGGTATATATAATTACCATTGACATCAAAAATAGGTGCGGGTTTTGGGATCATATTAGTAAATCCATTATTTTGTAAATAATTTTCAATTTTATTATATATATTTTCTGGTGTAGTATTCGTTCGCATTAAAGGTTCTAATTGTCTAAGTAATTCTCCAAATGATTCATGATGATTAATAAAAAAATAATCTAATGGGTATAATGTTCCCATATTTTTACTATAAATATTATAATATTCCATCCAAAGTTGAATACCATTAGATATAGCATCATCTGTAATAATAAAATAATATAAATCATTTACCCAATCACTTGGACTTGGACTTGGACTTGGAATCGGTGCTGGATTTGGATTCGGATTCGGATTCGGTGCTGGACTTGGACTTGGATTCGGTGCTGGAATTGGACTTGGATTCGGTACTGGAGATGAAATACAAAATATATTAGATGACCAATCAAAAGTATTATTTAAAATATCAGAATTTAAATTACTTAATTCAGTATTCTCTGTAGAAGGATATAGAGTACCATAACTATATTTTGGCTTTCCTAAAAAATCTTGTATATTGGGATTAAGAGATATATATGGAGAATAGTGAGTATTTGATGTTAATTGATAAATTCGTAGCATTGATATATTATCATCAATAATATAATAATGTAATAAATTATCTCTATAAATATCATATGTTTTACTTTTAGTTACATTTAAATAATTTGTATTATCATTAATTATTGTCGTTATTCCAATATGATAGTAACAGCCTATTTGTAATGTAGGAGGATTCTGATTCGGTCCTAAAGATGAGAAACTTGGACTAGCTCCACCAGATTTTTTTATTTTATTTTTTCTAGATTTCATCTAATAATATACTATTTTATTTCATCATATATTGTTCCATTGCTTTATCAAAAGCATGAAATTGTTCTTCCATAGTTAATTTTTTAGTAGTTTTCTTTTCAACCTTTCCTTTATTTTTTAACATTTTTTCTAAATTTTTAGATGATACTGAAGGGTATTGAAGAATTTCCATAAAAAATTTAGGACTTTGAGATACAGCTCTCGATAATACAAGAGGATCTTTTATTAATGGATTGGCTGCTGGAACTTTCCATCGAGGAACTTCACATAAAATTCTAGCACACAATCCCAATAAATTTTTTCTAAAAGAATTTGTTATTCTTGTATCTTGTAATTTGAAAATATTCACAATTGCTATAAATTCTTCATGCATCCGTATTTGTTGTTTATTTGCTAACTCCTTGTAATATTCAATAAATAATTGTAAATAATAATATGATATGTTTTTACCTCCATAACCTCTATCAATAGTAGTTAAACTTCCTTTAGAATTTTCTTTTTTAACTTTTGTTTCTTCTTCAAATCCCCATTTTATCCAAAATAACGCACGTTCTAAAGAATGTTCCGCCAAGGATTTACAAATATTATTTCCAATTATTCGTAATATCATTAAATCTCCATCTCCTTTCCATACTTTATTTACAACTTCTGTATCTCCAATCATTGAAATACTTTTTATCCACAATTCATCATGTGTTTCAACACCCACTTTTGGCCATACAAGTTTTGGAAATGTTGGAGCATCATGAAGAATAATAATAATCTCAGCAATTTTATTTTGAAAATCTAGATTATTATAAAGAGTTTCATCTGGATATATTTTTATTAATTCATCAAGTTCTGTCATACGTTTATTCAAATACATAAATATACGTAAAGATCCAATATTAATATGATTTAAAGCATAATTCCAAATAATTTTAAAAAAACTCATATATCCTCCAGAACATATTAAATCAATTCCAAAATGAAGACATTTGCCAATAGCGATTCCACCAGAATCCATTAAATTCTTTTCAAAAGCATGAATACACTCACTCGGTATATAGCCACACCGGGTGCGAAGATTTTTAGGATCATCATCTAATACACTCATTAATAATCTATAATTTTTTATCTTATAGATTAATACTTAGATTTATTTCTTGATTTTCTTAATTTTCTTGATTTTTCTGACTTTTTTGTTTTTTTTACTTTCCCTCCAACAGATGTTAAAGCATTTAATTTTGATACTAATGTAGCACAAATTGATAATAACGTTGAAAATTTATTTTGTATAATATTTTTTAATTTATTACTAAATGTATCTATACTCATATTAATACGTTTTATAAAAAGACCTTTACTATTTATTAATTGTATATTCGTTATAAGATTATTAATAGAAGCACTTATTTGATCTTGAGTATATGCTCCATAATTATTTATTAAATTTTTTAATATATTAATACTAGTATCAATATCAAATGATGATGGAATATGTCCATATAGAGTAACACCAGAAATGTCATAAACTAAATTTAATTTTTTTCTATTATTATATACATAATTTGTTATATCATTTACATTTTTAGGATATATAAAATATGAATGTGTTCCTACAGCACCATATATATTATTATTATCAGAAAGATCCCAATAAGTAGCAGTTCCTGCCAGATTTTTAAAATTTATACTACAATATTGATTATATTTATTTACTATACCATAATCAATCGTATTACCACTATCATGATAGATTAAGTATAAATATATAGGATATTCAGTACCTTTCGTAAATGATTTACCTAAATCACTAGTATCAGTAGTATTCAAATTCATATGTAAATCGGTACCATCAGTTTTAGCACCATTTCCAATATTATAAAGTCCAGGTTCTATATTTTGTACCCATTTATTTGCCATATCATTCGTAGATGGTGGTATATTTACAGGTATCAATGGCATAGGAGGACTTCTCATCATTAGTGGCATATTTGATAATGAAACTGATTTTGGCGGATATGATTGTATTAATGGCAATACGGGTGATGGTACAAAACTTCTCATCATTGGTGGCATATTAGATAATGACATATATCTTATATTTCATTAGATTTAGTTTTATCACGTAATCTTACTTCTGGAAATCCAGATTTTTTAGTAAGATTCAATGTAGCATAATCCGGAAATGTTTTTACCATCCATTTTGCTCCATCCATTACAGTTTTCTTAGTTCTAAATTCTTGATTTCCTCCTTTCTCAGTATAATACGCAGTTTTAGGAGCATATCCACGCATACGAATAACTCCTCCATCTGCTATATAAAATCTTACAGATCTTTCATAATCTTCTTTATCCATTTCTAATTCTAGCTTCACGCCTTTTGATCCTTTTGTTCCAGGATTAAACATTCCATTAAAACATCCAATAATAAATCGTAAATCTGTATCCACTTTATCATTCATAAAATATCCATTTGGTGTTGGATATATTCCCCATAATCTCAAATTATGTTTCTTACATTCATTAAATCCTTTTTGTATCATTTTTTCTAGATTTACTAATGGTTTCTCATGTCTTTTAGTTGTTGTAGTATATTCAATAAATCCTTTAATATCATCATCCATATGAATAACTGGTTTTCCAATTGGATAATAGTTTGAAATGAAATTTCTTTGAGGGCCTATTTTTGGAACTCCTACAATAATCTTATGATACGTCTTAGGATCTAAAATCTTTTTATATTCTTCTTCTTCATCTTTATTTGCTACAAAAATATCAACACATTTAGGATCAATTTTATATTCTTTTAAAATTTCCAAACTTTTATCCCGTAAGGTTTCAGCCCGTTTATATGATGGTATAGCAATCACATAACTGAACTTTTTATTTTTTAAAGTTTTAGATACCATCCTATTAATCTTTACGATTTACTTTCGTTTCCGTAAAGATAATTTTCGTTTTCTTGATAATTTACTTCTTCTTTTTTTTCCTCCAGCAAAAATTCCTACACTTGGTTGTAATTGTTGTGTTTGTTTGGGTAAAACCGCATTTCTAACTAATGGAGTTTCACCATGATGCATTTCATTTACATGAGGTGTAGCGACTCTTACTATATTTGTAGAATGAGGTACTTCGGAATTTCTATGTTGTGGCATTGATTGCATAGCAGCAGGTTCTGGTTTTTTTCCGAGTAACCAATCAAACATACCTCCACCAAACTTAGGAGCACTTACATTAATACTATTATATACACCATTGAGTTGTCTTCCTACATTATTCTTTTTAGCATTAGAATTAGAATTAGAATTAGAATTCATAGCATTCATCTGTCCTCCAGTTTGAGGAAACCCTAATGGTGCGGCCATAGAACAGCCACATGAACCACCATTTAGCATATTTTTATTCTTATTTTTTCTCGTAGATTTTCTTTTCATCTAATAAGATTAATGAAAATGTTCTTACCTAAGAAATACTTTTCTGGATTAAGTAAAACAAGAAAACTCCAAAGAAAAAAAGAAATTAAAAACTTTGGTTCTAAATCTTGGAAAAATAAAAAAGCATATGTTGGTTTTAAAACAAATATTGGAGTAAAAACAAAAAAATCAAAATATACATCAAACTGGAATAAAAAATTTCCAAACGCAAAAAGTTTAGAAGAAAGATCAAAAGTTACTAAAGTTCCTTTAAAATATATTAAAGAATCTTTCAATCGTGGTATGGCTGCTTGGAGAACAGGTCATCGTCCGGGAGCTACACAGCAACAATGGGGTTATGCTAGAGTTTCTAGTTTTTTATTAAAAGGGAAAACATATTATACAACAGATTCTGATCTTGTTGAAAAAGCAAAGAAAGAATCTAAATCTGCTACAAAATGGTGGGATACATAATCTAAAATTCTTCAAATACTAATGGAATCGCAATATTCAAATCCCAGAACATTTTCATTTTCTTATTCTTCATATCAAATGCTTTATAATTTCCATTATGATCTTCATACATAATTGCCTTCTTTATTTTATTGCTGGCCATTGCGTATCCAATTATTAAATCTTCTTTTATTAAATTATCATTCAAATCATATTCATCAAAAATAATATAATATATATCATTATCACTATCATATATATATTTTTTACAATTTGCTTTATAAGAACTATTAATTTTCTGAGTATAATATTTTTCAAAAATTGTTTTATCAATACGAGTATTTATATTATGAATTGGTTTATCATATGATTTTGGTTGATCTAAGATTTTCATATGACCATTTAATAAAAACATAGGAACTTGATGTAATTGAATTGAAGGAGTATTAAATTGTCTCTTATCAAGAACTTTCCAGCGACTATCATTCATTCCCTTAATAGTCCATGAAGTAGGATTATATGTACTATCTTTTGAATTTGTTATGAATGAATATCCAAATAATTCTTTTTCTTCTAGAGTTTCTAATATTATAATATTCATATCTTTTTTAATTAATTTTGTTTTAATGAATTTATGATTCTCATCAAATAATTGTATTTGATTTACGAAGAATTTATTTTTGCTTTCAAATGATATATAATCATATGAAGACTTAATATAATTTGTAAATCCTGATCTTCCATATGCGGATAAACTATTATAATTTGCGGTTAATACATTCGATGAAGTATTGAAGTTAGTAGGAGTTACTGTTAATAATTCACCTATAATTATTGGATCAAAATAAGAATAATATGTATTAATTGTATAATTATTATTTATAACAATTACTTGAATATTTTGATTAATATCACTACATGATATTACTTTACTTGTATCAATGCCAATACTATATACATATGATTGATAATATGTATTTCCACTAAATAAACCAATAATATAATCAAATGATCCACCCAATAATGAATTATTATTATAATATCCTATAACTTTCGTGTATTGACTTATCTCAACATTATTATTTAGTGCGCTAGTTAATACACTAATAAATTTAGGATTTGTTGCAGTGAAAGGTGTTATACTACAATATGTTTGTAGATCAAAACCAATTTGAGAACCACTTACACTATAAGGAATATAATTTGATAAATTAATCATTGTTTGAACATTGCTATTTGAAATTAACGTTGGAAATAAATACGAATCACGATCAGTTGGATACTGAGAATAACAAGCTATATCATAACGTATATAATAAATAGTATAATCTCCAGCAGTAGTTGTTCCATCAACAGCAAATAAATATGAGAATAATACACGTGTTGGAGTATCTATTTCTTTATAAAATCTCGGTTCTAAATTTAGTGGTAAAAAATCTGAAGGAAGATATGAAGTAATATCTGGAATATTATACGATGGACCACCACCACTGCCTATAGGACCACTACCTCCACCACCACTATTTGTTATGAGAGATGTATATGTAATTCCGTTATCAGATAATAATGATGGTACATCATTCACATATGGAGTATATCCAGTAAAATTACTAATAAGTCCATTAAAAGAATCGTCAAATCCAATATGATCACAATCTATAAATGGACCCATGTGAAGAAGCCATTCAACTGTATAATCAGATGGTTTGCTATTCTCATAAACATTTTGAAGAGAATCATACACTGTAATAATGTAACGATAGTTCAAATTTGATAGATCATCTTTTGTATAAAGTATAGAAGTATATTGTACAGCAGATAAATTTGAAAAAGTAGGAATATTTGTTAAATTTTGGTATGTTATTAATGATTTGATATGAGTTATAAATTGATCTGTTGTAGGAGTAAAACTACAACTATTAAAATTAGTTATCATATCAGATTCATATGTAACAATAGGTAGATCGCCAGAATAATATTTAGTATATCCATTCACTGAAGCATAATTGGAAAGATTTGTTGTAATTCTACTAATACTTTGTATCGTTATATCCCATGTATTTACAGTAGTTGGATCAACAAAGAATAAATAATCATTTCTGTCAGTAGGTTTTACATGATATGGGTTATATACAATTTCTAAATATTGATTTTCAAAATCTATATCTCCATTATAGTTTGAATTTGGTCCATATGAAATAATATTTACAATATAAGAATATAATAAATTATTTGTTGTTACTTTATAATATAATATTCCTTTCATATCATTTGAATAGAATCCTTGGTTTGATAAATATGATACTAGAGTTTGATCTGATAATGTAGTAATTGTAGTGAGAAATGTTGTGTAATTTAATCCATTTGAAACTAATAAATCAGATGTTTTATAATATGAAGTATAAATATTTGTGTATGAGAAATATTCTGGATAATTTAAAGAATTTTGATTTGATAAATAACCTATAGTATTAATAGATGTATTTGATAAATAATCCATGTTAATATAAGTTAAATTTTGATAGAATGATGATGTTATAGAACCGCAAGTACATATTATATTATTAGCAGCATCTGATAGAGAAAATGAAACAACAAAACTTTTATTGGTATCATACCATCTAGGATTTGGTGACTGTGTATCAATATGTAAAAAGGCAATATCTCTAGGTGAATAATCATTATAATAATATATTGGATTTCCTACAGCATGAGTATCATTAATATATGAAGTAGTATTATCTGGGTTTTCTATTTGATATTGATTTGCAAAATATAATTTTCTATATTGAGGTTTTATAATGAGTGTAAAAATAAAATTATCATAATCAATCTTATAATATGTTATTGACAAGTTTTTATCCATTCCTCCATATGTAGTAGCAGAAGGTAGTGATGATATAATAGTAGTATCATTATCTGAAGAAAACTGTTGTAAGAAATATATATCATTAAAAATAGGGAAACAATTATTTCTAACATATGCTTTATTTGATAATACATATTGATTGAATGATGGAGAAAGAGTAATTTGAGTATAATTTGGATTTATACTATTTAAAATAGATATAGGTGTTCCAACATCATTATGTAAATGATTTGTTGTTACAGAATCATAATCTAATGTTTTGATTGTAAAATTAGAACAATCAGATATAAAATTATGGACTAATGTATATGCCACATTTACATTTGAATTACTAGTAGCACCAGCATTTGATGTTATAATATTGATAATATATGAAATTGTATTTTCAGTAACATTCGACATTATATATGATACATCCATTGTATCATAAAATATTATAGTATCAGCGGCAAGAATATTAGTATATAAATTATTTGAAAGATTGTTGGTTTGAGTAGCATCAAATCTATGAGCATAAATATCATTTACTATACGATTCATGAATACATTATTATTAACTTGTATTGGTGAAGAAGAACAATATGCGGAAATTATTTCACCAATATGACTTGATTTAATATTAGTATAATCTGATGGCACAACTCCATTATGATCTATTTGAACTACATTTGATATTACAGGATTCGCACAATCATATATATCATCAATCGTTACAACATATTCTATTAAATAATTGTCATTTTGTGTAGGTGATACATAATAAGGTTGGTCTTTTAGTTGTATATTATTAATTTTATATACTCTATCGCAATTAACATATGTATCATAATCAGTAGTTCCATCAACATACCAAAGAGTATAATTTGTTCTTCCATAGAAACTAATAGTATTTGTATAATCAACATTATATCCATAGTCAAGAGATTTTAAATCATATATAAATTGTTTCATATATATTTGCGTGCTATAGTCATTTACATCTATAGTTCCAGAATCATAACTACTAAAATTACTACCAATTGCTTTTGCTAAGAATTGATCTGTAAAATGAATAGGGCATTCTCCAAATGATTTTGGATGGATAGGATTTTGTGGTAAAGTGATAGAAACTTGAGAAGATAAAAATGAAAATAGAGGTAATTGATAAAATTTTGATGGATAAAAATTGACAATTGTATAATCCAAAGAAGTATAATCAGATATTAAGAACCAATTAATACCATCAAAACTTCCTTGTAAAGTCCATTGTCTGATATATTTTGAAGTGTCATCACCTGATACAAATGAATATCCATTAAGTTGTGTTGGAGTATTAAGTGGTAATATGATTACTGTTCCATGTGTATTATCTACTACTAGAGCATTTCCTCTAGTTTGTAAATTTGTAGAACTTGTTAAAAATGACATAGTTTGATCCAATGATATTAAAGAATTTTTAGAATTACTATCTCTATATAATTGAATTTGAGCGAGTTGATAATCATATGTAAGATTTGAATTTCCAGTGAATTGTATAGAATTATAATAAATATTATTGAATACAGAATCTTTATTTGGAATATTAATAATACTAGTATTTATAGTATATGATAGACTATTTGTAAGATCTACTTGTGTTGCTATTGATATAGGATTATAAGGATATACATTTGTTATACTTGGGGCAGATACTTCAGTATATTTCCAAATAAAAACATCATTTGTATTTGGTGACGAAGGAGTTCCATATGTACTATCAGTAGATTGAGGAAGTTGCCAGAATTTTACTTTAAAATATTTAATATTATTTAAATAATCAACATTTGGTGGCAAAGAAACAATAGATATACTATTGGTTGGGTCATGATATAACATGTGATTTGTAGAATCATAATAGTATATAGACACACCAAAAGTGATTGTTTGATCTCCAATATCAGGTGTTGTATAACTATAGAAATTAACAATATGAGAATTGTATGGATAATTGGGTGTTTTGAATATAGAATTATAATATGTTTGGAAAATAGTCATTAAATTATTTATATTTGCTGGATCAGGTATATATCTATAATAAGAAGTATTTTCATTTACTAGAGTATCTTGTTCTAATACATATATATTATCATCGGATTCTTTATATAAATCAAAACTAAAATATTGTTCATTAAATGATAGAATTTCATCAGGGCTATTAATACTACAGTATAAATCAACATGAGCACCGAATGCGTTTGTAATTTGATGAGCAACTTTTATTTGTGATACACCAGTAATATAAGAAAGATTTGTTAATGTTAATGGAGGCATTAGTGTTATAGGATACCAGTTAATCGCATCAAATTGAAAAGTTAATGATTGTATTGGAGTTAAAGATGTTGTAAGAGAACTAAATGATACGCTATATTCTTCATAAGTTCTAATTTTTTTTGTAAATGTTAATATATAGCCACTATTAATATATTGATAAGTAGCCCCATTATATAGACTACCATATAATTGGCATTGTACAACATTATCAGTAACATTATATATAGTTACATTTAAAGTTTTTGGTAAATAACCATTATAAGATAAATTATTTGCGTATTGTAAAAGTACATCATACCATAATTTTTTACTATTCACATTTATACTTGCTCTAATTGAAGGATCTAAATATGTTCTAGGATTTGGAATAGGTAAGAAATCATCTAATAAATATTGATTTGGTTGTTGTAATTGAAAAAGTTCAACTGTAGGTGCGAGAAGTTGTGTATAATTGAGTGGAGTTCCAACATTTGATATTTGTAGATTTGTTGCTGGTAATGAATCTGATACCCATGAAGCAGAATAATCACATAATTCATCTGATGTAATATTGATTTGATAAATAGCACCCGCTGTTTGTAAATTGTCTGGATGAGCATATAATTGTTTAGTATATACAACTTCTACATAACGATTTACAGGATCTTTTATTCCAACACGAATTATATCTACCATATGGCTATCAGTATAAGGATATGAAGCAAAAAATGTATGTAGAAAACGAGGATTATTTTGTATTCTATCAGACAAAGTATTATAATCAAAGATTAAAGATCTACATCCTGGATTGGGAAATGTAATAGTTTGTATTTTACCCAATGAATCATATGTTAATCTTCTACTATAAGAATACGCATTCCACATATTGCTATTTAGAGTTACTGCGTTTGAATATAATCCTGTAAAAATATTACTGAGAGTATTACTGAATCCTCCTAGAGTATAATTGACATACTGAAATCCTGCTAAGTGTGTATCATTACTTATAACATATGGAGTAGAATCACTAATAAAATATCCAGTATTTCTTAAATGTCCTTCAGAATTTTCATATGAAGCAATATAATATTTACATGAATCTATATCTTGTCCAATAATAAATGTTTTTTGATCTTGATATACATTTGAAGCAGGATCTATAAATTCTGCTTTGATATCACATTGATATTGATTTGGAGTAAATGCTTTTAGAATTCGTAGAATTTTATCTCCATTTGGATTGTTACTATCAAAATTATAATAATCCATAATTTGTCCCATAACAAGAGGGTCTGAACATGGATATTGTGTATCACCGCACGCACCATATGTATTTGTTAATGTAGTTTCTTCTAATGGTTCTCTTAAAATAGGAATATATTGATTTTGTCTCCAAGTTTTATAGATTGCTAATGTAGCAATATCATTAGCACCATACGCATCTTCTTCAGCTTGGCAATAGAAACTTGTATTACATCCTTGATTATTAAGTGCTGTTAAATTTCTAATATTTGAAACAGAATTACTATATCCTATAATAAATCCAGAGTTTGCTAATAAATTATATTGATATGTGAAAGGATCTAATAGAATATTAAGTTCTCCTAAGAAACTTGGATCAAGAGTTGTTAGATTATTTATAAATTCTTTAGAACCACTATCGATAAAACCATTAAATTGTATTACATTTTGTGTAGTAGTTCTTTTATCAATAAGTATTAAATTATTTATTGTTGTTACAAGATAATTTAAATTGCCAACATAAAAAGTTCTATAAGTTAATATTGAATTGCTTGTCTGATTATATATACTAATTATAGTATCTATAGTATCTGAATTTACTAAATTACTATTAATTGGATCTTGAAGAAATGTAAAATAATTATTAGTTGTATCAACATTGTCACCATATTTACAGTAGCTAATAATATTGCTATTATTATCAAAAATTTTTAACATTGTTAAATTACGAAAACTTAGATTAGTTGGATAATATATTAAACCAGTATCAGGATCATTGCTCATAAAAAAATCAACATTTGGGTGACGGGTGAAATCAACACGAGTTTGATCATTACCAGGATATGTAATTAGATTAGCATAAAACTTAATAGTAAAACTTATATAATTATAAAGTGGAATTTGTGTAATTGTATTTGAAAAACTAATAAAATTCGCAATACTGAATGTAGGATCTAATATAAGATTATTATAGTTTTTCCCAGTTCCAAGAAAATTTTGTATTAATAAATAATTAGATTGAAGTTGTGGTAGTATGGCGGCTGTATTATTGCTATTATATGTATTTTGTAAGAATGGTATTAAAGTGGTATAAGTATATGTTGTTCCATATACATTGAATTGTAAAGAATTTATTGTATTATTAGAGAAAGCACTCAATATTTGAAAGTTTGAACCTATATTTGAATCTCCATATAAACTTAATAAATAATTATACGATTCATTAGGATAAAAATAACTTACATTTGTATTATAATTATTTACATCAGATGAATGATCTGTAGTTCCATTCATAAATGTTGGACTTATACCCAATAAATAATTACGTAAAGAAGGAGCATAGAGTATTTGATTTGCTAGTATAAATCGTAAATTATCTCCATATGTTTGTACGTTCGCTAAATATGTAATATAAGGACTGTATGTAGTTTCATTATTATTTTGTATTCTTAATTCTGGATCAAGAGAGCTGCCTGTTGTTTGATACCAAGGATAGTTATCAGCATTTCCAATCGATGTTGGTGTAATTGAAAATCCATTCGCAATTGTATTATCAATCATTAAAAGAGGATTTTGAAAAATACTATTATCATATTTAAAAGGTATAACTACATTGACAGTTCTATTTACATTCGCAATATTTGTAAAATAATCATATTGAACTTCATCCCATGTAAATCCACATTTATTAGGTCCAAGATTACTAAATCCACGTATTCCATCTACACGAACATCTCCATTACTTTGTTGATATGTATTTGATGTAAAAGAAGATAAATTATTAAAAATACCATTCATATATTGTTGCGCAGCTTCTCTCATAAAATCAACATCAGCACAGTTAATAGATTGGATAACATTATCTTTATATTGAGTGACTGGAGAATAATTTACATTTCCAGATGAATTGCCAATATCCATTTGTAAAGAAGCATTATATGCTGGATTATAAGATAGAGCCGCATTCGGTCCGAATGCCATACCATTAATTTGTATAATTAAATCACCATTTGTATCATTGCCAGTCCCAGTATAAAAAACACGAGCAACATTTGTTAAAATACCAGATAATTCATTCGATAAAGTATTTATTAAATCAGTATTTGTGGCGATTTGATTCTGTATAAATGTAATATATGTAATATTAGCTGCTGAATATCCTTGTGATACTGATCCAGAATTAGATAAATTAGATAATGTAGCAGGATCAATACCAGTATTTGCAATAGTAGCCGCAGCAATACCGCTCAATGGATTAATACCAGTTGCTGCGGCATTTCCTTGAACTTTTTCTGATAATAATTCAAGATTTGAATTGAGATATGTTAAATAATTAATTGTATTGGATAAATCATTTGGATTTAAATTTGAAAGAGGATAAGTAGGTGTTAAAATCATAGAGATATTACTCTGGGCCATTTCTAAATCATTTGTATAATTTGAAATATTATTAGAATATATTACAGCCCATGTATTATCAAAATACATATTTAATAATGTATTGTATTGTTTCACTTGAGGAGCATATTCAACTTCTAAACTTCTAACAATATTTGAATCTAATCTCTGAAGTTTATCATAACGTATATCAAGCATATTCGATCCAATTTGAAATACATCATAAATCATAGTTACTTCGTATAAGCCTTGTGATTTATCATAAATATATTGGGCAATCATATTTAACATAGGTTTATTTTGAATATTTAGAGTTTTCGATGCTCCATAATCAACAGGAAGTTTAAATATAGCAGAATCATAATTGGCCAACATAGAAGATAAATCATCTTGATTATATGGTCTTGGTAAATTACCAGAACGTGTAAAGTAATAAACACCAGCAACCACACTAGTTGGAGTTATGCTTGGAGGTGGAATTGTTACTATAGTTGCTGGAGTAGTATTGTAATTTCTAGAACTAGTATCACTAGAACCTATATTTAAAGCCGGATTTGAACCAGCAGAAAAATATAATGTATAATTTAAAATAGCATCTGGACCTTGAACAGATACTGTTCTTACACTTGGTAATAAGCATGCCATATATTTTATAAATTGTATATTTACTACACTTTGTGGTATATTACTAAATGTAAATAATGTCACAGATTCATGCATACCATCACTATCATTAATAGATACCCATGAACTACTTTTATAAGATATAATTCCATCGCAATTTGATGGAACTGGATACATACTTAAATAATCATAAAATGGATTACCATTTGATTGTGGTGTTGTATAATAAATACCATTTGAATCATAATATTGATTCGCATAAGCACAAGAATAAAGGAACGCAAGTTCTATAATTGTTCCATATGATATTCTTTGCCAAGCATTATTTACTGCGTTTTCTACATTTGTTGCAGAACCATACTTACTTAATAAATTAGTATATGTTGCTGAAGTAGTAGGATATGCTGGTAGAAAATTATTAGTATATACAGTATTTGAATTAGCATTACTAATTACACTACAATTATTATATATACTATAAGTATCAGAAGGATCTCTGCCATTCGCTACCCCACAATTTCCATAATCATCTAATGATTGTACTAGTGTGAATTTTTGGGTAGTTGTATCATATGATGTATAAGTACCACCAGATCCATTATTTTTTCCAGTTAAAAAAGACTCATCAATATATAAATTATAAAAAAACAAAGAAGGTACTATACTATTATAAGCAGCAATATTAGAACCAGAGTTTGTATTTGTTGCCAAATTATTCATAAAAGTATTCATAATAGATTGTGTGCGATTATATACAAAACTTATAATATATCTGCGTTGTGTTTGTGGCATAAGAGCAAGATTTTTAGCAGTTATATATCCAATAAATTGTTGTTCTAATGAATTTATAGTATCATTAGGAGGCACTGGATAGGTTGATGCTATATGAAATGATGGGATTGGGTTTGGCCATTTGCCTATACCATTTGAATCATATGTAATACCAGGATCAAAAGTAGTTGGTATTTGTATTGTTGTTCCTTGATTTAATGCTTTTATTTGATTATTCCATAAAGAACCACTAAGATCTGCTACATAGTTATACATTTGAGTTGCTGATTCTGATCTTAATTCTGGATAGAAGAGACCATAACTATAGAATGATGTAAATCCAGAAAATGTATTATTAAAATATGGAACATTAATATACATATCAATGTAATTTGTATTACTGAAATTTAAGGCAGAACCCCAATGAATACATAAAGAAAAATCATTTGATTGATTATTGGTATATGAACCATAAATATTTATTTGTTGTAATTCGGAACCACCACTAGTAATTTCTGTTGTTTTATTAAGACGAGGTGATACAGATGTTATAATACCAGTATTGTCTGATAATTGACAACTATTACCACCATCAAATTCTTGATGTAAATCAGATTTATAACCATTTAATTCTGGCAATCCAGCATAATTACTAATATATGTATTTAATGATATTGTATTCCATAAAGATGTTTTTAAAAATTGACGTTTTCGTATATCAATTAGACTTGCAGCATGGCCTCTCCAGTCATAATAATCTTGTGGAAAAGAATCTCCAGGTATATATGTAAAATAAAATCCAAAATTTTGATCCCCAAAGCCAGGATAATCAGCACCACCATTATGACCACAAACGTTATATATTTCAATATTATTTGTTATATTTTGATAACCACCATATTGACTTAAATATCCCATGAAATTTGACAATTGACCTCCTCTATACGTTGTCAAACTACTCATATACGCAAGTTGTTCGCTTTGAACTCCATATAATGTTGAGAAAGATTTTACTGTAAAATTAGTATCTGGAGATATTGTTGGAACAATATAATCTGAAGATATATATACTGGACTTTGAAATTCTTCAATTTTTTGTTCTCTATAAAAAATAAAATAGCAGGCTAAGCCAAAAACAATAATTCCAAATAAACAAAGAATTATTGTTTTATATCTCATACTTATCTAACTATTTTACCATATTCTTTATATCGGACATGTTTCTCCAGGATGTGTGATGCCATATAAAGCACATCTTTCTGCGGTAGCAAAATTAGATGAATTATATGCTAGATATTGTAAATTATCTTGTGATATTAAGAAATTTAATAAATATTGTAAAAGATCCGGAGATAAATAATATGGTGATAATCTTTCTAAATTATATGCTAGTTGTTGTGTATTTATTTGGGCAATATCTCTATAAATATCTACATTACTATCTTGACCAAATTGTCTTTGGTTAGGATCATTATATTTATGGACAGTTATATTTGATATGTTTCCAGTATATGGAGATGTAGAGTCATTTAAAGTAACAAATGTATTTGTACATGCGTGTCCTCCAGAGGATAATAAACAATTAGATGCTCCTTGTAAATTATATGTAGCACTAACATCACCAGGTGGTGTAGGACATTGTAACATATTTGCATAATAATTTAATGTATTTAAAGCATTCGTCATACTGTCTTCACTTGATAAGAGATTGAAGTTATACACATCAAGATCTGATAATACTGGAAACTCATATTTATCAACGGATGCTAATAATTTACATGCTTCTTTTTGAGGATCTCCATCGGCTAAACTTAAATAATCTTTACATCTCTGTGTAAATTGATATTGATAATTCATATTTTCATTTTTCGCATCGTATGCTTCATTCATAGTAGTTACAATATTTTGATTAGGATTTCGTAAAGTAGTAATTTGTACTGCCAATTTTATTCTATTATTTGTTAATTCATTACATGCTTCTTGCCATCCAAGAGTTCTTGTTTGAAATGTTTCTGTTGAATTATTATTATATATCAAAACTAAAATCAATATAATTATAATACATAAAATTATTATAACTATCATCTCCCTAAAATGGAAGAGGAGAAATATTTATTGGAGCATTTATAGTCGTATATGCAGATGTAGGAAGAGGAGGTGTAGAATCAATTGTAATTAATGGAGAAGCATTATTTGCTTCACTACTAATGTGTATTGAATATTGTACAAAATTATTATAAAAAATAGATGTTCTATCATAATTCGCAATATTTTGTGTAATATCTCCATATACATGTAATACAAAATTACCCGGTGTATATGTGAATAAAGAAGAACCACCAGAACTATAATATAATGGTAAATCATATGTTACACGAATAACTCCATCTTTCCATAATGTAGGACTTTGACTGACAATAGTATGTCTTACACCACGAGAATCTGTATAAGGGGGATTTGGAACACGAATATATTGCGAAACTCTATAATCAGCAACAGTTGGTGATATTTGTATAGCATAATCTAGACTTACAATTTGAAATCCTAATTTATTAGTATAATCATGTAATACTTGCATATACAACGCACGATCTAGAAAGGGGGCTTTTGGAAGAGGATTCACGATTGGAGTAGTATATGGATATGGTTGCATAGGAACAGAATTTATAAATGGATCATTTGCGGGAATACGATTATATGGTTGATTTTTTTTTGGATAGAATACACAAGGACTTTTTTCTGCCATTTGAATCTCAATAAAATCAAGACGAGAATCATTTGATAAAAAATTAGTAGATGATCTATCTGGATTATAATAATCAGCATATTGATTTAACTGATTTTGAACCATAACTCTACAAGAATTATCATTTGTTGTTCCAGATTGAATAATAGCCATTATAGTACTTTGACCTTGATTAAATCTTCCTTTTGGAGTAAAATCTACATTCATTTGTTCTAGAATTCGTTCCATAATTTCAGGATCTGAGCATGTATTTGTACATGTTTCTCCAGTTCCTCCATGTAATGTATTTAATCCATTTAGTTTTGTTTGTAATTGTTGTGTTTGATTAAACATATCTTTCATGCTATCAGTATAATTATTGATTAAATTATTATTAAAATATGTAATATTAGGAACTATTTTAGTATTAAATACATCCATATAAGCATTATTAAAACCATATCCATCTAAAAATGGAGTATCTAAATAAGCAGTATTCTGTTGAATATTTAATCCTCCATTTGAATTTGATATAGCATTGTAAGTATATGGTTGTATATTATAATACTGAGAAGTATTAAATGGTGCTACATTTGAGTTATCTCCATGCCTTGGTTTTACACCAAAACAATGAATAGCATTATTTGTTGTTGGATTTGTAGCAACTAAAGTTGGTCCAGATTTATAAGTATTACTATTATCAGCAACCCATCCTCCAATAGACCAATTTCCACCAGATGCTGAAGAATTACTCATTTGACTTAATGTTGCTAATGAACCATAATTATTACTACATATAGATGCTGCTTGGCTTCGTGTATAAGAACCATTTAGTAGATATACTTCTTTATTTTCATTTTGGAAACCTTCATATGTTTCTTGTGCCATAGTATATGTAAGTGTTCTACGTTGAACTGTATTATTAGAAAACATTACATCAACTTCGTAATCACATGCGTTTGAATCAGATGTATATGCTCTCATAACTCTAAGAACTTTATTACTATTCGCAGGATTTCTATTATAATCTAGTAAGAATTGATTAATTGTATTTGGATTCGCACATGTATTATTTGAATTTGTACCAAGATATTGTTCTACATATTGAGGATACACAACACGAATGGGTTTATGAGGACGAATTAAATCTGGTAAAATATTAAATGTAAAAGGATAATATCGTGGTATATAATCAACATTTGTTATATTTGTAAATCCTGTTAAAAGATTATTTGACATGATAGGTTTATTATAAGAAGCTTGTTTGTATGCTAGAGTTGTATCAGGTAAGTTTGGATTTCGTGTTCCACCTACATAAGCTGCACTAATATTTGATATACTATTTTTATTCATATAAATATAGGATGGAATAGTAGTATTCACATTTCCATTTCCATAAAGAACATTACTTTGAGGTAAGCAGAATGTACAACTAGATAAATCTATTTGATATAAAATACCGGTTGTAACTGTATGACTTGATGCGATAGATTCATCAGGATTAATAGTATCTTCATCCCATATATATTCACACATATTGTCACCTTTTGGTTTAATGCTTTTAATAGAACGAATGCGTTTATTTGGATTTTGTAAAGCATAATTATACACAATAATTTCAATATTACTTGGATCCATACATTTTGTAATATTCATATTTGTTGTTTTACATAGTTTTAGATAAGGTCTTACATCTAAATTTACTCTATATCTTGTATCATATTGATATTGTGTAACGTCAGGATCACAGCCAGCACTCGCAGTTTGATCTAATTTTGTACATCCAGCGACAGTATATTGATTATTTACCAAAGGTACTAGAGGAGGGCGTTGTTGTAAATGTAATTGCCATAACGCATTTGAGTATCCCACTACTGTACTTAGATATGATTCAATTATATTTGCAGCATTTGAAGAACCAGTCGCTGTATTAGGTTGGCCTAAAGCAGTATCAAAAGATCCAGATGATGATGGTTGTGGTAGTCCAGCATTACTAAATAGATTTAAATAATTTATTGTTGCTTCAGTATATGTTTCATAAAATTGATACATAGTCCAATTTGCTAAAACATTTGAATCGGTTAATGAAGTTCCAGCAACTCCTGATCTAAAAATATTACTATTTACTTTAATAAAATTTGTAGCAGCATTTACGAATGTATCATAGGATTCATTTTTTTGTATATATGCTGTTAATAGAATTTCAGCAGAAACATTAGAATTTTGATCTACATGTATTTCATTATTTAAAGCATACAATGCCATATCATATTGATCATCTAGATTCATCCAAGCAGTATTGCTTGTATTTTCCCAAAAAGATGGAGGAGGAATATTTGAATCACATAAAAAGTAGAATCTTCTATCATGATCATATGTTACCACCTCTGAATAATTACTTCCTGTTAATGGATCATATGTAACAGTTGTTATTTCGCACATAATATCAGCACTATATAATGAAGAAGCAGCAACATAATTAATTTTACTAATATAATCAATAGATACAGTACCATCAATATTTGCGGTCAAATCACGAGAAGAATAATCATAATAAAACTGTGCCATTTGAACTAATATACTAGGTTCGCTAAAATCACAAAACATGAAATTTTGACGTGCTGGAACTGGAATACTAGGATCCTTTTGTGTAGGTGATAGTAAAATATATTCTTTAGAATAATTTTTAGTAGTTCCTTGGACCCAAGTCATTGTATTTTGAACATAATTATTAGGATTTCTCATAATATCATCTAAATTTGTATAATAACCTTCTCCTCGATTATTCCAATCTGGATTTCCTCCTCCATTGGCATATTTTCCATGGATTGGTGAGTTTCCGCTAGTGCAATCATAATTTGGAAATTGTATAAATGTTGTAGAGCACCAAGAATAATTTAAATATTTTGGAAGAGTTAGTGATTGTTTATAAATAAGTGTTCCATTATTCGCAAAACACATATATGGATAATAAAAACTTAAAAGATCTCCTAATACTGGAACAAATCCAATTAATACTGTAGCCCATGTTGGAATTAATGAATCTAATGATTGAGATCCATCAGGACAACATCCTTGATTATCAGACATTTTATCGAGAGCATTTGTAACAGTATTTGATAGAGATAATCCTAACACAATAGGCATGATTACAAACCCATAAAAAACATCAAATATTGTTTTTGCTGCGCTAGCAGGTCCCGCAGCAGCAGGGCCCATAAATCCTACACATATAAGAAATACCGTAGCATATATAAAAAAACCAGTTAAATTAAACCCTTCCATAATTTTTCCAAAAACCTCTCCTATCATACCTAGAACTTTTGCAGCAGCACGACCAAGAATTTTTTCTGTCAATGTTGCCTCTTTAGCAAAAGGATTTAATATACGAAGTTTTTCTGTTGTTACTGCCTCTTTAGCAGCAGGATTTTCTATAATAAGTGGGGCAAGTGGATTTTTTACTTTGAAAGGAAATACATCACGAATATCTTTATAAGCAGCTCCAGTTACAGGTTTTATAGACTTTATTACTCTAAATACTCTAGAACCAACTGCTAATAATATAGGTGTAATAAATAATATACGTCCCAATCCACCTAATAATTTTCCAATACCTTTTATTGTTTGTGTAAATCCTTTTTCAACAGCATCTTTAATTGCTGTTAATATTCTCGATTTTAAAACTACCGCCATATCAGCTTTTGCAGCATCATATTCTGTTCTTGCTGCTGCTAAAGCATCTGCATCCAAACCAGCGGCTGCTTTCTCGAATGCTTCTTTTGCGCTATTATATCTAGAATTTATTTGTTGTATTTCAGTATTTCCCACTGCTGTTGCTTCAGCATTAAAATGTTTTATTGAACCCATCATTGCTGCTAAAGTCATTGGTATCTGCCCCCAATTCATTGTTTCATTTGCACCAATCATAGCATTAATAGCAGCTTGATCGTTTGTTTGTATATCAAATAAAGGATCTGAATATTTATATGAATTTCCAATATATGGTAAAGTATCAGGATTATTTATTTGATTTGTCATATATAATTTTTTAAATAAAACAGCACTTGCTGAAGATGGAACAATACCATATACAGCAGATTGTAATGAAATAGAAGAATTTTCAGAATCCCATGGAATTTGACTAGCATCAATATTACCAAATGAACCTCCAATATTTAATATTGTATCATCTGGAGGAATGCTTGGTGATGTACCAATTTCTTCTGGAGTAAAATCATAATAATTAGAACTTAAATCAAAAAATGCTGTAATAATATCTGAAGTTGAAGTTGTATTTGCTGTTTGGAATGATTCAGATACTTTAATATTTTCTTTTTCTTCTTTTTTTAATGCTAATAATAATAGTACTATTATTATTAGTATTCCCAATACTAATAATTTTATAATTTCTAACCATTTTTTCATTTGTAACTACTACTATTGAAAGAATAAAATTTAAATCTATGAAGATTCCATAGATGCTATTTGTGCTTGAAGTGCTATAATATCACTATTATATATTCTAACATTTTTCCAATCACCTATATCTTTAGATTTATCTCTTGAAGTTATATGTGCTGCTAATTGATTTTTATATACTCCTAATTGAAAATTACTATCATTTATATCAGGTATTGTTACTGATGATGATGTGGAAGCCGTAGAACTATTATTACTTATTGCTTGTGATATTGTAGATGCTGTTATAGATGAAACATCAATATTTGATATATCAATATTATGTAATGCTGCTAAACTTGTGATAGCACCCGAAATATCAACATTTGATAAATCTGTAACATTCACTTGAAATCCTTCATTTCTTTTCGGACAGGTAGAACATTCTTCTTGTGGAAAAATTAAACTTTGAATTAATTTTAATTTTGTATTATCATTCATATTTTGAAATCCTTCTTTTTTTGTAATATTTTGAAATGCTTCGGATTGTGTTAAATCATAAATTCCACTAAATCCTTTATATAATATTCTTCCATAGAAAAATAAAAATATTAATATGCTTACTAATACTATTCCTAATAATATCATATACCATTTCATATTGTATTTCTTCCTACTATTTATAAGAAATTACTACACATAAAACCAACGTATGCTTTATCAAAATCTATCTTTTGATTTACTAAACTAGTATAATTATTAGATGCTGTATTTTTAATATTTTGAATATTTGAATAATCAGATTCAATATTTGATAAATAAGGAAGTGCTATGCTATATTTACTAGTATCTGATGTTCTCCATCCATTTGCGACACTATCAAAATGGCCGTAAAAATCATTTACTATATTATATTGTTGCGTTAAATTACTATTAACATTAGCGATATTGCTTAAAGATTTATTATAACTATTGTTTGTTTTTGCTAAAATAGCACATACTTCATTCCAACTATCTACAATATTATTACTTAGTTGAGTACTATTTTGACAATCGGATGTTAAACATAATGTAGGATCAGTTGGAGAAGCAGTCATAATATTATTAAAATTTGATCCTAATAAAGAACATTTTGGAAGACAATATATATTATCATTTAATGATTGTTGTATTTTATTAAAATAAGCAATATTATTAGCTCCAATTGATGTTTTATTTGATTGTGTAATTGGTCTAGTTATTGGTGGTTTTACTCCATAACAATACACACCCGCTGTATCAGTAGAACCAGAAGGATTTTCATATAATTGAGCGTTTGTAATTAGTTTAGGACCTCCTGTAACTTCTATAGCAAGCCCTGTACAATCTGGATTTGTTGCTCCATTTCCAAAATCTAAATGATCATTGATTGGCATAAAAGTTAGATTTGCTCTATCACTTACCCATCCTTTAATACATACATTCATTGTATTTTGAAAACTATCTGATAGTTGTTGATATGTTGCTTGAACTATTCCAGATCCTAAGGCACTACATACGCTAGCCGCATTTGCTTGAGTTACATTTGAATTTACAAAAAATACTTCAGGATCACTATTATATGTATAATTATAACTTTCATAATTAGAAGGACATTGGGCATTTATTGTAGTTGGTGCGTTCGATCCAACTGGTAAAGCAATATAATCAAATCTATCTATCTTATATTGTTGCTGAGGATCAGAACATGTATTATCACTACGTAACATTGTATTTGTAACTGTTGGTGGATTGTATGTGAA
>Ga0208110_1000021_pt1 | contig 25374 bp, 36 predicted proteins | sample CryBogCBH13Jun08_FD_185507 | JGI IMG/M metagenome (GOLD analysis project Ga0208110, IMG submission 185507) | Freshwater microbial communities from Crystal Bog, Wisconsin, USA - CBH13Jun08 (SPAdes) | ecosystem: Environmental > Aquatic > Freshwater > Lake | place: Crystal Bog, Wisconsin, USA...
TGACTTCGATACCTGATGGCTTCAACCCAACCGTGGGTGCCTCTTTGGATTTGAGTTCGCTGACTTCGATACCGGAGGGCTTCAACCCAACCGTGGGTGCCTCTTTGGATTTGAGTTCGCTGACTTCGATACCGGAGGGCTTCAACCCAACCGTGGGTGGCTATTTGGATTTGAGGTCGCTGACTTCGATACCGGAGGGCTTCAACCCAACCGTGGGTGCCTCTTTGGATTTGAGGTCGCTGACTTCGATACCTGATGGCTTCAACCCGACCGTGGGCGGCTCTTTGTATTTGAATTCTGAATCAAAATACATCGGCGCAACAATTTCAGCTATCCAAATAAACAAAAACTTTTTTTGGAATAAGGATAATAAGCGATACGCTTTAATAGACGATATATTTTGCGAGATAATTGCAGAAAGAGAGCATACTATCAAGGGCGAAACTGTTAAGATATATTCCGCTAAGAAAATAAACAAGGACGAATCGTTTTTTATCGCCAATAAGGACAATTGCTATGCTCACGGAGAAGATATTAAAAAGGCTATATCAGACCTGCAATTTAAGATAATTGCCGAGAAGATAAAGAACGACCCGATTACGCCCGACACGATTATCACCAAGCAGTATTACCGCATCATAACCGGTGCGTGTGAGTTCGGCACTAACTCATGGGTAAAACAAAACGGGCTATCTCATTTAGAAGAAATTACAGCTAAGGACTTATTGAAGCATCTCGAAAAGACTAACGCTTACGGTCTTGAAAAGTTTAAATCACTCATAACCTTCTAACAATGGAACAAGCAGCACGAATCAGCCCGTATGGGAACGGGAACGGGAGTAATCGGTATAAGGAAACGTTTAAGGACAAGGTTGTTCTTGGTGATAAGGCACCGCATGTTTACGCTAAGAACTACGCACAGACCCCCGACCTTATCCAGTATAAAAAAGCGACTGACTTAATTGTATCGGGCAAAACGGACGCTGAAATATCCAAAGAACTAAGAATCGTTATTTCTCAAATACCCGTAATAAGAGGACTTTATCGGGAATATTTAAAGCAATATCATGAAACCATCAAAGACAAGACAACTGCTTATAACCTCGCTGCTATTATCAGGTAAGAAAGGATATGAAGTTGCTGCTGAGGTTGGCGTAAGCACTTCTTATGTGTCCAAGATTAAAAGGAGGTTCAAAATTGAAGCGGTGCGGAAATCAAGAACGGTAACAGAATCGAAGAAGATAGAATTACCCAACGGGAGGACTGATTACAAAAGCAAATATACCCGGCTATCTCAGGGCGAATTTAATGGAGCATTTTAAACAAAGGTTATGAATCAGGAAACAGTCAACAAACTATCCGCATCACTATACCGGCAACTATTCTACATGAAGATGCTGGACATGGAATATAATTTCTACGCGAAACTACCCATGCCGCCAAAGTTCAAAGGAATCATGTATCGTGGAAAGAACGCTTTTGCAAACTGCACGAATGAGTTGAAAGCGAATCTGCCGACTTCACACGGAACGATTAACCGCGTCCTTAACGAAAATAATGAGAAGATAAACGCGATGGCGGTAATCATTGAAAAACTATCTCTACTCGACACCGCCCAGGTATTAGAGATTGAGCAACAATTTGAGGCGATAACGGTAAATTATCAGGGATGAAAGTATTGAACTTATACGCCGGTATCGGTGGGAATAGAAAGTTATGGGGGGGGGATATTGAAGTAACAGCGGTTGAGTATCGGAAAGATATAGCCCAAGTTTATATTGACCACTTCCCTAATGATACAGTTATCATAGGTGATGCACATCAGTATTTACTTGGACACTACCATGAATTTGATTTTATATGGAGCAGCCGACCATGCCAAACACATAGCAGGGCAAGATTTTGGGGCCATAAAAATAGTGATGGAGTGGAAAAGAAGTTTCCTGATTTTGGGTTATATGAAGAAATAGTTTTCCTGCAACATTATTTTGATGGGTTATGGGTAGTTGAGAATGTAAATCCATTTTACGAGCCGCTTATAAAGCCAACAATACAAATGGGTAGGCATATATTTTGGAGCAACTTTAAAATAATGCCAACAGAAATTAAAGAGGCCGATATAAAAAACGACACAAACGCAGAATTAAAGCGTGTACATGGTTTTGATTTATCTGGATATAAGTTTGAAAGTAGAAAAGACCAAATATATAGAAACTGTGTACATCCTGAAACCGGGCTGCATATTTTAAACTGCGCCAGGGGAATAATAGAGCAATCAAAATCAACACAAACCGAACTATTCTAATGATACCCAACCCTAAAACCCTCACCCCGACCCGTTCCGTAGAGGTCTACCTGCGCGAGATGCGGAGTGATTCGGGGCGGTATGACCTATCGTTCCTGACCGACCTAATCGGGGAAGATACGGATAAGAGGTTAGTTGAGGCGGCTAAAATCAGGTTGGTCGAATTGAAGTGGTGGGCGGAGAATTTTTATTGGGAGTCGTAAATAACTTTGCAGAATCAGAACACCTGATTATATTTGCACTGCCAGACATTAATAACGATGAAAGTAAAACAACAATATTTATAGGATACGAAGCGGCGGGCTAACTTTCATCGGGTGTGTCTGGCGATACATTGCCCCCGCTTCACCTTTAATTTTTAAACTTTAACCGATGGAAGATTATCAGGAATTTCTACGCCAAAAACAAAAAGCGCACATCGAATCAGGATTTGATGTTGACGATTCAAAACTTAACACTCATTTATTTGACTTTCAAAAGTTCATTGTTAAACGGGCATTAAGGGCCGGTAAATATGCAATTTTCGCTGATTGTGGATTGGGTAAAACATTAATGCAGCTTGAATGGGCGCATCATGTGAATCAGCAAACCAATAAGCCCGTATTGATATTGGCACCATTGGCAGTTGTAGGCCAAACCATTAAAGAGGGGGTTAAATTTCACATTGACATTTGCCGGTATGATGGCAGTAATGCGCCGATACAAATAAGCAACTACGAGCAACTGGATAATATTGACTGCTCTATATTTTCGGGCGTTGTGTTGGATGAATCGAGCATACTGAAAAACTTTGAAGGCGCAACTAAAAAGAGTATTCTTGAATCGTTTATCTATACCCCATACAAGTTAGCTTGCACCGCTACACCTTCGCCTAACGACCCGATGGAATTAGGGAACCATTCAGAATTTTTGGACGTAATGAGCCGGAACCAAATGTTAGCCATGTATTTTGTCCACGATGGCGGAGAAACGGCAAAATGGAGGATAAAGGGCCATGCATTTAAGTTGTTCTATCAGTTTATCGGCACATGGGCTATAATGCTCAATAAGCCTGCGGATATTGGCTTTAAGATGGACGGGTATAACTTACCCTCACTTAACCTGATTGAGTGTAAAATAGCTACCCCAAAACGCGACAACGGGCAACTATTCAACGATGCTATTATTTCGGCCACTAACTTCAATTCAGAGTTACGGTTGACAAAAGAATTAAGGTTGCAAGAAGTAGTAAGAATCATTGAATCTAAACCGGATGAGAATTTTATCATTTGGATTAAGCACAATGACGAGGGCGAAATGCTTAAAAAAATGCTACATGGTTCTGTTGAAGTAAAGGGCAGCGACACCGACCAATGGAAACAAGATAAACTTTTGGGATTTGCTGAAAATCAATTCAGAATCTTAATCACAAAAACTAAGATAGCTTCATTTGGCATGAATTACCAAAATTGCCGCAATCAGATATTCGCCTCATTAGATTTTAGTTTTGAGGGGCTATACCAGGCAATCAGACGCTCGTATCGTTTCGGTCAGGAAAATGAGGTTAATATTTACATGATAACCACCGACACCATGAGCAACGTAAAGGAATCAATTAATCTTAAACAAAAACAATTTGAACTTATGCAAGACGAAATGAGCAAGGCAATCAATCAAAATTTGAATGGCAGCCAGTTAACCGAAACCAATTACAACGTAGAATCTGAAAGTAATGAGTGGTATACTATCAAGCGCGGCGATTCATGCCAGCTTATACGCGACATGGAAAATGAAAGCGTTGGCCTATCTGTGTTTTCGCCACCGTTTGCATCGCTTTACACTTATTCATCGCACGTTGAAGATATGGGTAATAGCAAGGACTACAATGAGTTTGTTACCCAATTCTCATACCTTGTTAAAGAGATGCACCGTGTAATGATGTCGGGGCGCAATGTTGCCGTGCATTGTATGGACTTACCTATCCAAAAAGGTAAAGAAGGATTTATCGGCCTGCGCGACTTTAGCGGAATGATTCTAAAGGCTTTTGAGGATGTTGGATTTGTGTATGCTTCACGTGTTACGATATGGAAAGACCCTGTTGTCGAAATGCAGCGCACAAAGGCACTGGGACTGCTTCATAAGCAAGTGAAGAAAGACAGCACCATGAGCCGCGTGGGTATTCCTGACTATGTAATGATATTCAGAAAGGATGGCGAAAGGAACAACCCTGTAACAAATACAGATTTGCCGGTTGACCTATGGCAAAAATACGCTTCACCGGTTTGGATGGATATTGACTATGGCAATACATTACAAGGACGCGATGCCCGCGAAGATGCAGACGAAAAGCACATTTGCCCGCTTCAATTAGATACGATTGAAAGACTGATACACCTGTATAGCAACAAGGGCGATACAGTTTTTACGCCGTTCTTAGGCATTGGCAGTGAAGCATACCAAGCAGTTAAAATGGGCCGTAAAGCGATCGGATTTGAATTGAAGGAAAGCTACTTTAAAACTGCTGCTTCAAATATGAAAAACGTAGTAAGCATGAAAAAACAACTTTCTCTTGTTTAATTAAATAAATAATTAGTATATTGCAGTCGCTACAACACATAATCTTTATGGCAAGAAAATCAATAGTCATTTTATCATTAAAATAATGGAGCGTTGGGTCGCGGAGCATCTTGCCGATGTTTGTTGTAGCGACTTTCCCGACCTGACCTCCAGTTTTTAACTTATGGCTGAAAATAAAAAGTCATTCATTTTGTATGCTGACCTAAAAGCAACACTTGATAAACTTCCCAACGAAAAGGCAGGAGAATTATTCAAATTTATTTTAGACTATGTTAATGATTTGTCACCAGCAACGGATGACCTTTTGCTGCAAATTGCTTTTGAGCCAATAAAACAACAATTAAAAAGGGATTTAAAAGATTGGCAGGACGAATGCACAAGAAGGTCAGAAATTGGCAGATTAGGCGGTCTAAAGAGTGCTGAATTAAGAAAATCAGCCAACAAGGGTCAACGTAAGTCAACCGAGGTTAACCCAAGTCAACCAATTCAAGCTGATAATGATACTGTAACTGATAGTGATACTGATAATATAAATATATGGCAGACAGATATGCTGTTTATGAAAACAGACGAGATTTGGTGGGATAACATATGCTTGAAGTTCAAAGATAAATTAAATCGCGAGTTTATAACAAAGCATCTTGAACAGTATATACTATCACTGCAAAAGGCAAACTGGAAAGGAACACTACAATCGTGTCGGGCAGGTTTTAATAAATGGCTAAATACCGTATCCAGCAATACAGACCCAGTTCAAATACCCAAAAAGCCGACCACAAAAGCCAGCCGAAAGCAGATGGAGGACGATTATTTTACGCATGGCATGGCATACTGCAAAAAATGGCATGGAGAAGATTTTGAACCTGAACCAGATTGGGTAACGTTTGCACACAAACCAAGATAAGATGATAACGATATTCAATGATGTTTTTGATAAAAAGCCCAAATACGTTCCGGTGGATTATGTCATCGGCGGTATAAGGGATTGCAGAATTGGGGATTTAATTAGCCGATTACGTGAATTAATTGCAGCAGGTGAACCTAAAAGCGTAACTGATGAATTAAAAAAGAAACTTCCGAGCATCCTTTTTTCGGGCGAATTTGGAAGCCGTGAAGATAAATCTCAAATATCTCACTCAGGTTTGGTTATTCTTGACTTTGATAAAGTTGAAGATTCGGTAGCTAAAAAAGAATCGCTAAAACAATATCCGTTTGTTTATACCGCGTTTATCAGTCCGTCAGGAAATGGAGTTAAAGCTGTTGTGAAAATACCGCCAATCATTGCCGACCACCGAGCGCATTACAACGCATTACAACTCGTTTTCCCTGAATTGGATGGAACGTCTATAAATCCTGCAAGAATCTGTTTTATGTCAGCAGATAGCGAAATTTGGGTAAATAAGGACGCTATCGAGTTTACAGATAAGGTTGAGGCAAAACAAGAGGCGGTTACATCAGGTTCAACCGAAATGATTGCCACTGGAACCAACTATGCTAAAATAAACATCGCTGTTAATAAAATCAGGCAAAGCATTACGGGGCAGAAATACTCAGAACTACTGAAAGCGGCCTATTTGATGGGTGGATATATTGCCAGTGGTCAGGTAGAGGAGCATGAGGCGGTAAGGATATTGGAAGCAGAAATAAGCAAAAAGGATATAGCCAACTTACAAACGGCACAAAAGGGCATAAAGGATGCTATCGAAGCGGGTAAGCTAAAGCCATTGTATGAGATTGAAAAAGAAATATTGACCCCAACTAAATCAAGCGGAGTTCTTACTGTTGATGGCATTTGGGATAGCATGAAGCACACCTTCAAGCATGGTAAAAAACGCGGCACTACAACACATTTTATTGAGTTTGATGATAGGTTCACTTGGAAGTCAGGAGAAATAACCCTAATCGTAGCGCGTCCGAATTTTGGTAAGACTGAATTTGGTATGCAGTTAATGCTTATGAAGTCGGTATTTGATGGGTGGAAATGGGCGGTATTTAGCCCTGAAAATTACCCTGCCGATGAATTTTACGATTCACTTATTCATTCCTATATCGGCAAGACTACCGACCCGTATTACGATGTATTACAAATGAGCATGGAAGAATATGAACGCGGGTATAAATTTGTTAAAGAGCATTTCTTTTATGTTTACCCAGAGGTTCATTCGATGGAGGAGGTTGACGCGAACTTCTTACACCTGATAAAAGAAAAAGTGATTAAGGGTTGTTTTATTGACCCATACAATCAGCTTGAAATGGACTATGGAAATCGCGATGATGTTTTCCTAAGTAAATTCCTGCGCGACCGTAAAAGATTTGCCATTGAATATGACTTGCATTACTTGGTAAGCACACACCCAAAATCAATGAGCAGAGATAAAAATGGTCGTTATCCTATACCCGAATTTTATGACATAGCTGGTGGGGCAATGTGGGCGAACAAGATGGACAATATCATTGTAATTGACCGTCCGAATTATGTAGATAATCCATCCGACACTCAGGTAGATATACACGTTAAGAAGATTAAGAAGCAGAAGTTAGTAGGAACACCTGGAGTTCAAACATTTCACTTTAGCAGAAAAACAAATAGATACTCTATAAACGACTATAATCCTTTAGAGAAAATTCACCCGAAACTACCCGAAAGACCATACGGTTCAACCCGCATTAAACCACCCATCGAACCTGTTAAGGATATAACTATATCGCAAAAGGAGCAGGAGTTTGCCCCGAATGTAGATGACCCTGATAATTGGCAGAATCTATACGGGAATAACCAAATTTGAGATTCCATTTTAATCATTAACGGAGTATAAAATAAGAAGCATGGCAACAAGAATAAACATAAAGCCGCTATCCGTAAATTTAGCTTGGCAGGGGCAAAGGTTTAAGACACCGCACTACAAGCGGTTTGAGCGCGATTGCCTGCTGTTGCTCCCCAAGGTTAAGATACCGGCTAAACCGCTTCAAATTGCCTATCGCTTTGGGTTTAGTAATAAGTTAAGCGACTTGTTGAACCCTGAGAAGTTGGTAACGGATATTCTTTGCAAGAAATACGGATTTGATGACCGCGATATTTTTAAGATGACCCTTGAAAAAGAGATAGTGAAGAAAGGACAGGAATACATCGAATTTGAATTGACCACTTACTTTAATTAACCACTAAATAAAACGAAATGAAAACATATGGATTCAATTAGACATATAGGGCTATTTGAGGGAATTGGAGGGTTTAGCCTCGCAGCGAATTGGATGGGTTGGAAAACTGTTGCGTGGTGTGAATGGAACGAGTTTGGACAAGAGATTTTAAAATATTACTTCCCGGAAGCAGAGGGATTTGGAGATATAACTAAAACAGACTTTACAAAATATGCAAACACTATTGATATTCTCACGGGAGGATTCCCATGCCAACCATACTCTGTTGCCGGCCTTAGAAAAGGCAAAGAGGATATACGCCACCTGTGGCCCGAAATGCTTAGAGCAATACGAGAAATTAAGCCACGCTACGTTATCGGGGAAAATGTTAGCGGCCTCGTTAATTGGAACAAAGGGATGGTATTCCACGAAGTGCAAACTGACTTGGAAGCTGAGGGGTACGAGGTCTGGCCGTATATACTTCCAGCTTGCGCCGTCAACGCTGAACACCAAAGGGAAAGGGTCTGGTTTATTGCCCACGCCTTGCAAAAACCTTGGGGACTTACCATTCAGTCCAAAAACAATGGCAATCATTCAGGGGGGGGGCAAATCAAGAAAATCGGGAGCGAAAATTGGGAAGAGTTTGAACTGGCATCCAATAGCATTTCCACACTTACGGAATGGGCTAATAGACCCGCTACTCCTGAATTTTATGATGGGATTTCCTCCCGACTGGACATTAACTCCTTTTTTAAATGGTCAAATAATGCCTACGGAAACGCTATCCAACCACAAGTAGCATATCAAATATTTATAGCACTATCATCCTTAATTAACCCAAACCCACAACCATGAATGAAGTAACCAAAACATTTAGAATCGGATTTGGCGTTATGGTTCCGACCATTGCCAAGCAGTTAACAAAAGACGGATACAAATTCAATGAAAAGATAAGCGAATTGGAAGAAGAAATTTCAAACCTTAAACCCTAACCCATGAGCCAATCTAAACAAGAACAACCGATATACCTATTCACCGAGGAGCAGCTGATGGAGTTGCTGTATGAACAAAATAGAGTATGTTTAATCGCATATGTAGACTCTATTGGACTAAATTATCATGCCCAATATGAAAGAATAAAAAACTGTAAGCACCCAGACCTCCCCCCCCCGTTGGTGATTCCGAGTGAGGAGGAGATAAGTATCAATGCTCACTTAATATTAAAATCTAAAGCATTTGGCAGGCATAAAGATTTTCACTCAGGCGCAACCTTTATTTTAACCCAAATATTAAACCAAGCAAAATGAGCGACAAGAAAAGAGAAAGCGGATTCTATTGGGTAAAGTTTGACAATAGATGGTGTGTTGCTGAGTATCAACGGTTAACTACATTTTCAGTTATTATGCAAGCAAGTTCAGACCAATCGTTTTGGACATTACCTGCCGATACTTACTGTTATTCAGATTCAGACTTCACCGAAATCACCTCACAAAAACTAAACCCGCCGCATGAAAGCTAATGAACTGAGAATCGGAAATTATGTGAATAGGGTATATGCTCCTTATGGAAATAGAACGGGGCAGTCCTTTGTTGAAAAAATAGAGTCAGGAAATAGTATTGACAATTTAACCTTACCATCTTCATTCTGTGAGGGCATCCCGCTATCCGAGGAGTGGTTGGTGAGGTTCGGGTTTAAAGAACCAGAAAGGGGATATGAAAGAGAGTTTTTCTATGAAGGATTTTTTTGTGTAAGAGAAAATAAACGCGATAAATCTATTTATTATTGGGGGGATGTAAGATTGCTATACGTCCACCAACTCCAAAACCTTTACTTCGCCCTGACAGGTCAAGAACTAACCCTTAACAACTAAACTATGAAAAACATTGAAGCAACATTTCACCAATCAATCGCAGGAGATACGAAAGGACTTTATCTTATTCCGTCAATCAATATATTTTGGTCTGATTTCTACTTCCAACTTGAAATAGGTTGGCTATTTTGGGCAGTAGAAATTATCAGAGATAAGTCAATTTTTTAACTAACCTCCGTTGAGGTAGAAAGCCCCGCTTGCAGGTCAATGGTATGCAAGCGGGGACATGTCATATGCGGAGGATATTAGCAACATTCTCCGCATTAATTAAGCCCTATCGGGTATAAATGCTTAATATTTTAAGCAAATAACCCCTTTCGGGTATAAACTATTACGCATTACTGCGATACCTTCTCCGTATCGCTGTCATCCTCATACTCCTCCTGCACACTTATCAGCTTCAAATCATCGCCAGAATCAATACCTGGTAGCTTCATTTTAAGCACCTTCGCCAACGCTTTCGGGTAAGTCTTTTCTAACACGGCGTAGAACGGTTCGCTGTTTTCGATGTTGTCAATAATCTTTTTGGTAGATGACGGCTCGAATGTGAAGGTGTATATTGATGCCATTACAGTAGTATTGATGATAGGTTTGCAATATTGCCATGTTCGGCATCCCATATAAACGCCTCAGCACCTTTTAGTCCCTGAACATATCCTTTAGCATAATGCCATGCGTCCGGTGCGCTCAAACTCCTTAATATCCTTACTTCAATTCCTTTATGGCTATCAAATGCAAGGTATTTCACATTACGCTTAGTATGATAATGTCCGAGGTGCCACTCTCTAAATTCCACATCATGCCATTCCTTTTGAGTTTCCCGCATCATGATTAAGGGCAGGTCAGCATGTTTCTCATTATGCCCATGCGCGAAACCAATACCGCATTTACCAAAACGGTAATATTTCCGAACCTTCACGCTGTTATCAACATGCACATTCGTATTGTTGCGGAAATAAGCACCCATAACCTCCGCAAGATAAAATCCGGTTTGCTCATCATGGTTCGAGGGGCAGTGCAAAATATCCACCGGCGCAACCTTTGAAAGTATATCAGCAGTCTTTATAGCTACTTCCGAGCCTTTCCTAAACATCTTCTGCCAACGGCTATCGCTGTCCTGTCTTGTGCCGCCCGTAGTAGTTATCTGTAAATTATCGTAGTGGAAAAAATCATTCCCAATAGGGTAAAGTATCTTCTTTATTTTGTAGTTCGATGCCTTTTCGAGCAGATCATAAACTGCGTTAAAATATCTTTCTTCGGCTATTGCCAAATCATAATCTTCGCCCGTTTCCGGTTCCCATGCAAGTTTGCCAAAGTGAGGGTCAAATATGTCAATCTCCAATAACACACCATCGCTTTTATGATGGCTGTAAGTTTTGATAGCCGGGGATATTGCTTTAATTGAATCAAGTAATTCAGATTTGAATGCCTGTAATGATTTTTTAGGACGGCGAAACCATATTTTAACCTGGTAGTTGGTTGAGGTCATTATATTGTCGTTCTTTCCCTTCATTGTAACCTCCCAAGAGTTGAACACATGCCTTTCAACTTCCCATTCGTTTAGGTCAACCTTACTGAACGTTAATGCCTCTTGTAAGTTGGTTATCCGTTGGGTGCCTTTATACTCAAACGTAGCCGAGTTATCGCTTACATCAAACTTCTTTTCGTGCTTTTCAGTTGTGGTATCTGTATTTTGCTCCTGTGGCTTATTCTTAGCCCGATTTATAGCGGTTCTAACTCTTTGGTGTAGTTTGCCCCATTCAGGACATTGCGCCTTAAATAACGGATGCAGCTTGTCAGTTATCTCTTTCGGAGTAAGCCCCTCTTTATGTAATTGCTCAATCTGCTTAACAAGGTCTGTTTTCGAGGCCATTGGGTTGGTTGAGTGAAGAAAAGAATAGGAACGGCACTCCTTACGGGTCATGCCGCCCTAACCAAAATGATTACTTCGATGCCAACACTTTGATGTCCTTGTAATCAGCGATAACGTCCGCGATTACAGGAAATACTTTGCCAGCAAGGGCATCTTGTTCCGTCTTTTGCAGATCAGCAATAAGAACGGTTACTTTTTGATTACCAATTTCGGCGGCGATAGCATCAGCCAGTCCGAAAGAATCATCAATAATTTGAGCATATCCAGCTTTACCCGCAGCAGCCTGAGCAGCATTTGCCGCGCCAAGTGAAGCCGACACAGCCGCCTCAACCGATGCAACATCAGCCGGAAGTAAAGAAAAGATACCTGAAAGTAGTTTAGTTGAAGCGTCTACTATCGCTTGTTGGTTTGCAGTCAATCCCATATACTTGTTTAAATTGGTTACTTACTTAATATTCAACTCGTAATTAATCAGGGTTGAAATGGTTGCCTGTTGTTCTGCTGTCAGGTCTTTAAAATCAATACTTATCTGCGACATTATGAGTGCCTTTGAGAATCGCTCTCTGCGGCAAAACCTCTTACATATCCGTATGCGCCTGTCCATTACGCGCTGAACATGAATCGGTAGTTCTGCTGCTATCCATGCAATGATTTCGGGACTTAATTTCTCGATAACACCTGCCCATTCTCCAAGTGCGGTAAATCCTGCGGTGATGCTACTTTCGTATGGCGAAACTGTCATTTGATAAGGTTTAAATAGTGCTTCAATCCGTTCAAATAAATTTGCTCGTCAGCTTGGAAATAGTGATTCAGCTTTAACCGCCTAACATAAGTTTCAATGTCAGTAGCGTCAATCGGTCTGCCTTCGGTATTCCAGCTAAATTGAGCGTGAACAATACGGTGAAAATCATTAGCCCAATCCTGGGGTGTAGCAAAGTGCGCGTAGTGCCCCGTAGGACTGTCAGCAATCGGCATCTTCGTTCCGCATGTGGCATTGCGCTGCCATCCCGCGTTAGCCCAACTAATGCCCGTGTAATTGTTATCTGCCAAAGCTACCGCACTATCGAAAGAAGTGCTGCCGGATTCGAAACACGCCTGAGCCAGTGCGAACTCTATTGAGTTGTCGGGGAACCCTGCCTCTTGTAGTAAATGTAAAACGCCAGTTAAATTCATTTCTTCTCCTCCTCTTTATTTTCAACCTTCAATGATTCGGGCAGTATCGCTTCAAGGTGTGCCGCCATAACCGCCACTTCCTTTCGCCTGTTCTCAAGAATGTTTATCCGTTGCTCATGATTCGCAATCAATCCATCCTGCGTTAAATTCTTATCATGGTCTTGTTGCATCATGTTCCAAATAGACGTAATGAACAACAATGCAATACCACGCCCTATCCATGTGATAGTTTCTTTAATCTCATTTATCTGTGTTGGCATTGTCAGGGGTATTATCAGTTATCGAATCAGTATCTATTCCTATTACCTTATCCACGCCTTTTAAAAAACCCGCGAATGAGTTTACACACAATAGCAAAAAGGCTTTCATATCGCTTGATAAATACTCCGTTGGTATGCCGAAGATTACTGGTGATACAAACAGCGTAACGAACAACACCAATACTGTTGTTACAAGTGTGAACTTGCCATTATTAGCTGTCCATTGATTAAATCCTGCCTTGATTGCCATATCCTTACTTTATATAGTTTAACGTTGTTGGTATAAATCCTACTCTGTCGTTGAATCTTGGCAAAGTTGGGTCTGTATACCCATAATATAAGCCATCTTGTTTTTTCCGAATCCATAGTAGTTGTATCATAGTATCAACCTTATTTCAATATAACCGCCAACGAATCGCGCAATACCCTATTCCAATTAGCTGATTTCGGATATACAACCCAAAGCAAACTATCAATAGAGGTATTATCCCCGTGTGCGTATAATTGTAATGGCTGCGATGAAATTGTTAAGTATGTTCTGAACTTTGCGCTATCTCCATTTAGATAATTCTTCACCAAAGCATCGGCCCTAATTATGTTTTTTGGCCTCTCAACTATCAAGTTGTAAAGGGTGCTGTCTGGGTAGCATACGCGCCATTCAAATTTCTGTGCTGTTGCTTTTATATAAAAAACAGTAAGAATTATAAATAGTATTTTTCTCATAATGTTCTTACAAAGTTTATTGCTGACGGGGTTACATAAAAGTCGCTTGAACTTGCGTTTTTTGTATCTACGATTATTGTAATGGTATGAGTTCCTGCTGGAATAGAAAGCCCTGTATAAAGTGGTGGTGAAGCGGTAAATCCCAATAGCCCAATAGAGTTAACAAGTGAACTATTATATCCGTCAACTTTTGAAGCCAATGTGGTCTGACCCGCCAAGCCATAGTCAAGTATAACATCAAACTTGCCTCTGTTGGGGTTTGTCTGATAACTAAGAAGCATTGAATAAGTGCCACCGCCAAAACTTCGCGTCCACGTAATGCCATCTCCATTGCTATGATTTGCATTATATATCTGCGCTGCATATGCTCCGCTCGTTATGCTTTGCCATACCCATGTAGATGTAATCGTAGATGTGTAAGTTTGGTCTGCACAAACAATGATTATAGTTTCTCCAATATTGGCCGTTAAGTTAGCACCCGTTGCTCCCGTTACCCCTACGGCTCCAGTAGCACCCTGACTGCCAGTTGGCCCCGTTATGCCTTGAATCCCCTGCGAACCCGTTGCGCCAGCCAAACCAGTGGCACCAGTATTGCCATTAGCACCTGCACTTCCAGTAGCTCCGATTGCACCCGTAACGCCCTGTAAACCTGTTGCTCCATTATTTCCTGTTATACCTTGTGAACCGGTTGCGCCGGTAATGCCTTGCAAACCTGTAACTCCAATCGCTCCTGTTGGGCCAGTGTTTCCGTTGCTGCCTGTATTGCCCGTGGCTCCCGTAACCCCCTGATTACCATTTGAACCTGCTGCGCCTGTTGGCCCAGTAGCTCCTGTGTTCCCGTTAGTTCCATTTGATCCGTTTTGTCCTGTTACTCCGGTGGCTCCTGTCGGGCCTGTTATACCATTTTGTCCTGTCGCGCCCGTTGCTCCCGTTGCACCTGTTACGCCTTGTGAGCCTGTTGCTCCTGTCGCGCCCGTTGCTCCCGTTGCACCTGTTACGCCTTGTGAGCCTGTTGCTCCTGTCGCACCCGTTGCTCCAGTGCCGCCACCCCCACCGCCTGAGTTATTCGCTAATATCGTCCGAAGATAAGCCAACAAGCCCGCCTGTGTTGTAAATTGAGCCGTTTGGGATGGTGTGAATATCAAACTATCATTACTATCATCGAACACTTTAACCCTGCTTAAACTCAAGCTATCAACGCGGGTGAAGTGCTTATTGATTGGTACCGTATATATCCCCGCCGACAAAGTTATCTTCGTTACGTTGCTATACCCGCTAAACTGCACGACCTGAGCCGAACTGAATAGGATTAAGAATAATAAGAGGGTTGATAGGGTGAAACGCATTAATATTGCTCGATAATGTAATCAATATAAAAAATGAAATACCCATGTCCGGTTGTGGGGTTAGCTGTTTGGGTGTAAAATGTTAACGGCTTATTGGCAAAAGTAATTGATTGAACATTTGATAGCGGCAAATTAAGAATAAACTGATTTGATGTTGGGTCTGTTATGTCTATGGCAGTGCTTGCATGCAGAGTATCGCCCATGAACAAACCGCTTAAATTTGAACTTACATAAGCAGTAGAATACATGTAGTAAGATGAAATATTGATAACGTGTATAAAATATCCCGCCCCCGGTGCAGCAATCAAAGTAACGGGCGAAGTATAGCTATTTAATATTTGCGATGAACTTATCGAATCTCTTACATGCAATATGCACCCACAAGGCGAAGTAACTACTGCACCTGTTGCGCTATGCCCCAATAATGCCGTAGCGGTTGTATCTACTTTGCGATTAGGCAAATAAAAGCTATCGGCAAATGAATGAGAACCGCGCACCACGGTAACATAATGCCCCGTATCGGCGTAGCTGAATAAGCTACAAAAAGAAATGAATAATACAATGATTAATCTCATATAGTTGTGGGTTTTGAGTAGGTTACAAATAAGGTTTGCCCTGCATCCAGTGAGCAACCGATAAGCGATATTGTCCCCACCGTTGCGTCAAAAGTATACTGTGAGCGGAGCAGTGTTTTTATTTCAAGAATGACTGAAATAATAGTTCCGTCCTGCAATGGTGTAAGGGTTACAACTGTTTCTCCGTCAGTGCTTGCGGTATATGTTGCCTGTGGTTGTATTTGGTCGTAATTTGCCATAGTTGGTGATTGTTGTTCAGGTATACCGAACCCTAACAGGGTCGAATATACAATTTTGTTTGTAGATATTAAAGTGAGAATTGATTGGTCGGCCACTAAAGTGTTATCCCATATCATTTTTTGACCTGAATAGGGTAAGTCTTCGGGGCTAACATTATTATCGGTTAGCAACTTGATATAATAGTCCATCGTGCCGTATGTATTCATACATACATCACTAAAAGATTGACCGTTTACGCAATTATATTGTAGCATTTGGATTGATTATTAAGTTGCCCGAAGTATCAGCGGTAATACTCGGATTATTTACAGTGTATGCGTCCTTTTCTAATTCAATTCTAATCTTTTTGGCTATGACCTGTTTGTCAACGGGCCCGCCTAACCACGCGGCAATACCTACGCCATCCATCGGAAACTCTTTCCACCAACCAGGGAAAGCGTTAATTGTATCTTCAATGTGCTGTTCATCGCTGGGCGCGAAGATAAAGTCTGCCGTGTTATTGTCAATTACAAGGTCATTTCCATCTATCGCTAAATCAAATCGTGTTGCCATTAGTCAGGTTTGCCGTGTGTAATATAATCCGATTCAATGTCTGAGCGTTGCGTTATTGGTGTAATCAAAAACCCTTGCACGTTATCCGGAAGCGGTGCCGCACTTACTGCCCCCGTTACCGGTATCGGCAATCCCCCCACATAATTTATAAGCCCATTCAATGCTTGCTCCAACTGATTTATTTTCTTTAAAAGTCCTTTCGTTGGGTCGTTAGGGTCAACACTTTTTATCCAACCGCCATAAGTGCCATCATTATACTTCTGTTTCCCGTCATTGGTATATAGCGCACTACTACTACCTACCTGCAAATATAACTTATCTACGTCTGAATATAAAGCAACAAACGGGTCATTGTTGGTTGATGTTACTACCATTACCGTAGAGCCAACCACAGGCACAATAAGCAAGCCGTCACACACCGCAGCCTGTAACATTACATCGGGTATTAAAACATCATTTTGCCCCCTTACAGAGCATGTGCCCGCGTTTTCGTCCACACTCTCAACTAACCCGATATACATTGTAACCGTATCGGCTTTGAAAGTGCCAGCCATCCGCATCACGGCGGTTGTTATATCTCTTTCCGCGCTCATTGTGGTGCTAATTTAGGTGGTGGAAATGAGATTGGATTGTCGTTAGCATCAAAAACAAGGTAATCTAAAGTAATCTCTTGCCGGTGTCCACTTACACCGCCCTTATAAGTTACTCCCCGCACAACGTATGTGCCGTTACGGTCAGGCATTAACCTGTCAGTTATCCGCACGTAATCTCCAAATTTAACGTAGGGTATGGCAAATGTTGTAAACTTACCCCGAAAACCGGAGTAATAATATTTATTCATTTCCTGTGCGCCACGTGTTGCCAGGTCAAAGGCACTCGTTGCATCATTGATAAATATCTTTCTCCGTTCGCCCTCGTCATTGGCCGGAAAGTCTACATTCTGTTTTTTAACATTATAGAGATAGTTTCCGTTTTGATCCGGATAAACCAAAACCATTAACCGTTCCTTTTTAGTTTTCTCCTGCCCTTGTTTATTTAGCTTCCCCGTATCTTTTACATTGATTGATTCCGCAACAATGGAGAGTTTAATATCCTCCCTCCGTTGAAAGTCTAATGAATCGCTGATAATATTCTGCTGAAATACGAAATTATGCTTTACAGCGTCAGTAGGCACATAAACGATGCTACCAATACGAAGTTCTGCCCCGCGAAAATAAGCCTCTAAATGATAGTCCTTGCGAAGCCTCATAATGATTTGCGCCACCGATTCATTCTGAATAACAAAATTGCCTATGGTTGTTTCGGTTAATGCGTTAACTGTAATCTGTTCGCCACCGTAAACGGTTACACCGGCCAATAATGAGCGCATTAAATTTTCTACCGTTCCCATCTTGGGCCATGTCTGAGGCTTTGCGGGCACTTGTTTTAATACCCACATATTATCCTCACATTCTAATTGAATCGGTTTTTTGCTCGTTACTTTAGCTATGAACCCCTGAAATATCGGGGCGTTGGGTAGTTCTAAATGCTGATTTCCTTGCTCGTCATAGGTGTAATAGCCATAAGTCAACTCCACCGCATCCCCGCGCTGGAATAGTTCATTTACCTGCACCGGGCTATTGGTGCCGCCCAACAATACCTTATTTCCCAGCGAATCGGTTACGTAGATATTTTTGGGGAATGTAATTTTTAGAGTATTAGTAAGGTTCACCCATGTATTTGTTGCCTCAAATTCATGCACGAAGTCAAAGTGAAACGTTTTGTTTCTCGTTAAATCCCCTTTATTTGGTCGCTGCTGAAACTTAACAAGGGTATAGCATCTAAACATGTAACTCTTTGCCATATCATTGCGCCGGTTGTGTAATTTTCAATTCAACAGGTGTATCACTTACCGCCTTAACTGTAAACATCTGATATGAATAACCGCCCTGCACCTGGGGGAAGCTGTAAGATTCAATTACAATATGCGAGATGCCTAAATTCTCCAACCACCACGCAGTTATTTCTTTCGCTACCGGTGCATCGAGCCACCTTTGAAACTTCTTAACCTGCTCACGCGGATATACACCATTTTTGCCCGTTATGTAGCCGTTTATGACTATATCCGCATCGCCCTGCCCAATATACTCCTTAACTGTTCCATCGCGCCCCTGTATCTCTGTTTTGATTACTTTGATAGGCTGGTCAACTGTTATCAATACGCTTTCGAAGTTCATATAAAATGCCGCGCCGATACCGATTTGATTGCCCGCCGTTGATTGCGTTGCACCGCCGCTACGATACATATCGTTTTCAAGATTAACCTTCCGCCCCGTAATGTTGTCAATGTATGAACAACCCAATATTGTAAGGTCGGTGTAAATTGGTGTGCCTAAACTGCCAATGCCGATAGGTTCATCTTTTGGCTGTGTGTTGCTTGCTGCTAATTCAACTGAGCCATCATAGGGGTTATTCTTTGGCGCCAGCCGCTTTGCGTTGATGATTTGCACAGTTAGAACACCGGCAAATAAAGCCAGCTTCTCAACCGGTGCCGTTAATTCATTTGGTAATCCTATGTGAAATTTATCTGCCATTATAAATGCCCTCCCGTTCTCATTATTGCATCATTGCCAGCCTGTAAAAGTGTGTTGGCCACCAGCTCTTTAATCTTTGCCGCGCTTTCGCCTACTGTGGTGCTGTTTACGCTGAAATGGTCTATCATTTTATTGATATTCATCGTAACGGTTATACTGTGCGCCCCTTTGGCTTTGTCGGGTGCAATGTCGGCTATTGCGCCCGCCGCCCCAGCCTTACCCTCTTTGCCTGTTGCAACTACCTTTTTCTTATCCCAAGCCTCCTTATTTAAATTTGCCAAGGTGCTTGTATATGCGTTATTCCCAGCAATGGCTGCTTTTGTAAATCCTTCTTCGGCGGCTGAAATAATACCGCCAAAATCGCCACCAACTTTATTCCACTTACCTGTTAATATATCTTCAAGTATATGAAAGAAACCCATTGCCATATGCCCTAATGTTTCAAAAACTCCACCCACAAAAGCACCAACCCCAGCCATCATTGCCTGAAATCTAAATGAATGTTCATACAACGCAACAAGCAAGCCAATAACAACGGACGCGCCTAACGTAATCGCCCCCCACATGACCGTAGCAGATATGCCCACGTATTCAAATGCTCCAGCCAAACCAAATACTGCTATTGATTGCACAAATGTAGCTGCCGATGCTAACGCTGATTTGATTGCGATAGCTGCCAAATAGCCCTCATATAAAGCAAATACGCCCAATGTAAGAGATACTGCAACCTTTACCCCATCCAATGCGGCTTTATTTTCTCTTAGCCAGTGAATAAATGTTTTAACAGATTCCGCCCCATCCTTAAAACCCTTGGATATGTCGGTCAGTATTGGCTTTAATGTAGTAAGTATTTCCAATCCTATTTCGCCGATGGTTTTTTGAGCCGCGCCCATGTCCTTGTTGAATTGCGCTAATGGGTCGGCGTTAAACGCTTCTTCTGCTGCGTTCTTTACTTTGCCTTCTACTATTGCCAATAATTCAAGTCTTGCTTGCGCCTCATGCCCATTTTTTGCAAGGTCTTGTAAATGCTCCTGCACTGATGGATCAATCTTTAACTGCTTACCCAAACTACGCAACATTTCAGGTGCATTAATAGCTTTTGCAAGCATATTACCGGCGGCGCCAATATCCATAGTTAATTTAGTAGCTAAATCAGCACTAACCTTTGTAATTCTTTGCATTTCTTCCTCGCCAATACTACCAACTAAGCCCAATTGAGATTGTAATTTAACGATGTCGGCAGTGGAATAAAGAACGCCTTTTGATAATTCCTTTGCCCCGTTTACCATCTTCTCAAATGCTTCCTCAGAATACGTGCCCATATTCTCCATAGTGTTCTGCAATGCAACTTCGGCGGTGTGTAGTTCATGCGCCTTTTCAATGCCGCCTTTAAAGAACTCAATGCCCTCAAATATCGCAAAGCCGATACCAAGCGCGCCTAATGTTTTTTCGACCATGCCCATAGTCGTTTCTAATTGCTCCGCAGCCTCGTCAGCTTCGTGCAATTTAGCCGTTAGCATGTCCTTTAAACTAAGGGTATATTCAACTTTACCATCACTCATTCCACTGTCCTGTTTTTTGTAGTGCGTATCTTAATCGTCCGATATATGTTGCCAATTGTTCATCTGTTAAGCTATCCGGGTCAACTTTGAAGTGATATTGAACCAATGCTTCCCACTGCGTAACATCATCGCTTTCCTCAGTTATAACCGCGTCAACTATTTTTTTTTAAACATATTCACCGCCAGCTTGATACTTTCATAGGCCGCCAATGATGCACCCATGTAAAAATTATCATTCTTCGGTTCATCTGAATATATACGCGGGTCTGATTCTTCTTTTATCATGTAAGCATCAACAATATCGGATGCTGCTGTAAATGGTTGCGTTAAACCCTTATCCATCACACGCATCTTAACAGTCCGTGGCGGTTCTTTGAAATATCCGACAAGTATCTCGCCGGTTTCGGGAACACCGAAAACTAACGGGTGAACCTTACATGAAAATCTTTGTTCTAATTCAGCAACTTTTGCGCTTGCTGCTTCGCGGGTGGCTTCTAATTTTGCGTTATCTATCATGTTTACAAAAGTAACATTTTTTTAAATAAAAAGAGGCGGTAAAATACCGCCCCCTATAACCCAAACTAATACCACCCAAGTATTAATATTTATGCTCGATACTGCCGATAATCAAAGGCAGGTCAATCATTACTTTTGTATCTCCCTGTCCAATGGTAAACGGGTCTTCCAAGAACTCACATGCGTGAAGCACGTCTAAACTTGTTGCAACCCTGGTGCCGCTAAACGATACCTGTATGTCGAAGAAATCAATAGCCAACGGATCACGGTTAACTGATGCTGCAATGATAGCGTTCCACTCGTCTTTATAAAGTGTAATCTTCCCTTCATATTCAACATTGCCGTAACCACGCGATACGGGTTCTGTTCCCATACCGTAGTGATTTTCTTTCTTCTGTTTCTTTTTGTATTCGATTTTGGTAATGCCTACAACCGGAACACCAAACAAAACAAGTTTGATGTTAGCCCAACTGTAATTCACTCCATTTATTAAAGGTGTATTTGCCATTGTCTTAACTTATTGAGGTTACAAATCCAATATTTACCTGTATGTTATTCGCAACTCCCACCGGCAACAACTGAACGGCTACAATCAATAAACCTGTTGACAATACATTTTGAGTAGGGTCAATGGTTACTTTGAAAGATGACAATTCAGCATCGCGCTTCATCTGCGTTAAATTAACTTCAGCCAGTGAAGTAAAGTAAGCAACTGAAGTATCAGTCAATGTGCCATCGCTGTTTAATACGATAGGTGAACCTAAAGCCGGTAACAGGCCAGCATACACACCGCGAATAGCTTTGTCAATGGTTCTGTTTCCTTCGATTTTAGCATAATCAGATGTGCTTGCAACGGCTGTATAGCTGTTGTTGAAATAGCTGCCCGCCTGACCTACATACTTAATCAAGAAGATATAACGCAGCCCATCCAAAGTTTGCAATGTGCTTTGTGAAAGTGCGCTTAACAGTTGACCGTTACCAAATGCCGGGGTATCACACTCGGTGCCGTTGCTGATATTAAACTTAGCCACCCACTCAATCGAATCGCTTACAGAGGCCAAAGATACCGCACCAAGTGCCGCGCCTAACGTTGTAATGGAATAGCCAAATGTTGAAAATAAGAACGCGCCATGATTTGCACCGTCCTGGCTGATTACCGCACTCGCCTTATATGCTGTTAGCGTATTCAGGTCGGTTAACGTGGTTAAATCGGAGGTGGTTGATAGATCGGCTGCGTATAGTGCGGAACATGGCTGATGATTGGCATCTAAGTTGTTCACTATCTCTGCATGGATAGCGGTTAAATCGCCGGTAGTGAAAGCATGGCATTGTCCACCATCTAACCATATACCAAATTGGCGAATCTTACCGGTTGCATAGGTTTGCATCAAAGTTAACTCGCTGAAATCGTAAGCCGAATTAACAGCGAAGAAACCAACAAATAAACGGCCTTGAGGCTGTATGCGGAAAAATTCAGAGATATGATAATGCCAAACAGCTTGTAGTGATTGTGTGCCGGTTGTAGCCGATGCAGGTTGCGTTAATGTTCCCGCAATGGTTCCCACTTTGGTAACTACTACCGGAGTAGAACCGACAATCGTGTTTGTTCCGTTTGGTGCTGTTCCCTGTGATTTAGGGAAGATGATCGTAAGCGTTCCCGTTGCTGCGGTTGCGCTGAATCCGTGGCTGTATGTGCCTGAGTTAATGAATACAGCAAGTGCGGCGGCGGCAGTAGTTGTAGAAACCACATCGGCAGTAACCAATGTATATGTTCCCAGGTTAACCGTAACCAATCCGATTGACTGTATATTGTTAGTTGTGACTATATCTACCGTTTTGCAGCTAATTTGAACCGTGTTACCGGCTGCGCCTGCGGCAGATATAGCGTAAGTTGCTTTGGCTGCGGTTGCATCGCTGTAATCGTTCTTAATGCCTAAATTTTCAGCATCAGCAACGGAGCCAATAGACTTTATGCGGGCAGAAGTTGAATAACCGGAAGGTAAAGTTCCATTTGAGGTATATACACACAAACCAGAAATGAAATCTTCGCCGGTCAACGGACGGCCTAAACCGCCCTGCCCTTTTACGAATGTGATATTACCTAATGCCATTGTCTTTTTTCTTTTTTGGTTTTAGTTCGACTTCGCTCGCGGTTGTATTGGGGCGGTCAACCCTTACGCAATCTTTACGTTCAACTAAGTGGACTCCTCCATCTTCGTCAACCCATACAGTCTGCACATGTTGTAAACCGCCCCAAATAACGCTCGCAAATTCTTCGTGAATGGTCATTTTGTTAGTCTTGACTTCTACCTACTTCACACCATTTTACACCGTCAAATACAAATTTAATTGTAGACCTGCGGGATGCTGTTGGGTAAAATGTGCCGCCGGTGGTGGTTACTGCCGGTGCCCAATTTGGCCCAGCCCATTTAATTGCTTTACCGGTTGAAGTATTGGTAACTAAGAATACGATTTCATCTCCGCAATAGCTGTTTTTCACTGAGGTAACGTTATAAGAAACGCTATCCAAAAGTGAATCTACTGCGATAGTAGTATGGTATTGAATCGGAACCAACTTAACGGTATCGGTTCCCACTGCATCCTGACCTGAAAGAATGTAAGCACCGGTTAACACACGGTATGAATTATCCTGCCCCGGCAAATTGCCGGTGCGGGGGATTGAAGATTGCGCGTTTACTGCTATGGCAAACGTTGCTAATAGTATGGCGAAAATTATTTTTCTCATTGCTTCTAAAATTTAAGCGGTTAATGTTGAATAAAGAACAAACTGATCAGGGAAACCGATTTGGGTATCCATTTTGAAAAGTCCTTTTACGAAGAACAATTCAGAGTTGTTTTGCAATCTCATTAATTGCAATTGGTTGTCCTCTGTTGAGTTGATACCTAACCAGGTATTTGAATCAACATCGGGCTTCTGAATGGCCAAGTAAAAAGTATTCTCAGGCATACCGGCAACCATTTCGATCTCATAACCTCTGAATTGGTCATAGGCTTTTTCATCCGAACGGGTGTTTTTGTATGTGTCAGTTCTTAGTGCCTCAGCGTATTTCTGTGCATCAGCGTAAGAGATAACAAACTTCAACCCACCTTTACCGAAACGGCCTAACAACGCTTTAGGAACGATTGCAAGGGCAGCCGCGAATTTATCCCGGATATTCGATGCGGTAAGTGCTACCGGCGTAGCTACGGTCAATGTCGGATATGTTGGGTCGCTCGCTGCATCCAACAGTTTCTTAATCAAACCATCAAAATAGAAATAGTTTGCTGCGTCTGCTGTTTCTCCCTTAGTTGTAGGGTCAACATTTGAGCCATCCGGTGCGTATTGAATACGTGAACGGTGGATAGCGTTTTCGAAGAATTCATTAAGACGCTTCATTGTCTGAATCATCATGAAGTTCTCGGCAGTAACCGGCAATTCACGGCCTAACAGTTTAGGTTGTAACTGCTCAGCATAGAAGTGCTGTTCATAATCACGAGGGTTAAACTCGTAATACAACATCAAATCGTTCGGAGCCAACACACGGCCATCAACGTTAACCGTTCCCTGTGATGTTGGGGTGGCTGCACGTCTTTGTATGAAGTTGGTAACTTCGATTCTTGGAATAGTCTTTTTCTTTCTGATGCCATCTTCTACGTAGATGCAACCTTTTTCGATTGTGTCAGCACCGACAACCGCACGAGTTATCATGTAACTTGCGGCAGGGCCTGACCAGCTGGTGTCTTGTATGTTTAATGCTTCTGACATTGCTTTATGGTTTTACTTTTTGTTTACTAATTATTTACCGGCGTATTTGTTTCTCAAATCAGCCATTGCGGTTGCGGCTACGTTGGTCAGCTTCATTTCGTTAGAAACGGCAGAAACTTCAATCTTTGTAGCGGTTCTGTTAACCGGTAACGCTTCAATCAGATTCTTAACCTTTTCTTTGCCGATAGTTTTGAAGGTATCGACCCAGGTATTAACCGAATCAGCTTTAATGCGGCCCGATTCAACAAACTTATTCAGCATGTTTTTACAGTCTTCTTCTTCTGCTTCGGCTTTGATTTTGTTCTTTTCTTCTTCTTCTGCTTTAGCCTTATCTTCCATCTTGGC
>Ga0208110_1000023_pt1 | contig 24935 bp, 27 predicted proteins | sample CryBogCBH13Jun08_FD_185507 | JGI IMG/M metagenome (GOLD analysis project Ga0208110, IMG submission 185507) | Freshwater microbial communities from Crystal Bog, Wisconsin, USA - CBH13Jun08 (SPAdes) | ecosystem: Environmental > Aquatic > Freshwater > Lake | place: Crystal Bog, Wisconsin, USA...
ATCCCATAGTAATAGCTTTTTCAAATTCTTCTTTCCATAAATGAATAATTTCAGAGTTTTTAGGAGCCATTAAAAACCAACTTTCAATAACTGGATATTCTTTATTTGTATTAAGTTGTACAGCATTAAATCCTGACAATTCGCTATTTATTTCAATACTTTTATTATAAATATCATCAAAATTTTTATTTAAAATAATAGTAATATCCATCCATACTCCTCCATATTTTTCTAATAAATATAATCGTATCCAATCAGAATACGCTTGCGGGCCTATATCACTTTGTAATATATCTTCATTTAATATATATTCATTAATATTTTTTGGTGTTATTAGTATATAATTCCATTCATTTAATATTTTTTTATTATTTTCTACAATTAAAGATATATTTTCGGGCAATTCATCTTTATCCCAATAAGACCAAACAACTTTTGGTAATATATAATATGTTTGATATTGTTCTTTAATATTTTTAAAAAGAAATAATATACATATTATTATTAATATTATAATGAAAAATAATATATATTTTTTATTCATCTATTTATTGAAAAGGATATAATGCGATATCACCAGGATCAGAACCGGTCATATTTGTAATTTCTTTTCTAACAACCTTAGGATAGACATTTATATAATAAAATAAATCTCTTTCAGTCGGGACATGAGATGATTCTAGTTGTACTAATGTTCCTGGTGATGTTGCTCCAAAATATTCTTTACTATTCGTAGCATAATAAATTGTTACAATAATAATAATTAATATTATAGCAATAAATAATTTATTATTTTTTTTCATCTATTAATAGTATTTCTTAAAACTTAGCTCCAGGGAATCCCACTAAGTTAGCACCTAATCCAAATCCAGCACCTTGACGAGTTGATACAGCAATAGAAGGAGATACTAAATCAAGAAGAGCAAAAATTACCGCAGCAGATACAGCGAGTACTAATATTTCTTGAACCGGTAAGCTCTTTTTAGGAATAAAGATAGCAATCGCAGCAATCGCAAGACCTTCCACTAAATATTTAATTACACGATTCACAACTTCAGTAGCAACTTCCATTCTATATTGCTTAAAGGTTTTATTTCTCATTAATTTAGTAATGAGTGGAATAGAAGAAAGAGAAGAGCATTTTTTGCGTGCGGATGAGGAAATACCGGGACAGAAGGTTTGTCTTGTAAGTTTTTTAAGTCCTGAAGATGTATTGGAGCGTAAAGATACTTTCTTTTTTAATAATTTTGTTTCATCATTTGAACTCACTATGAAGAATAAGTTACTAGAACAATTCTTAGCAACAACGCTTCAAAATATTAATGACTCATTAGAGAAGAATGCGGTTGAGTTTGAAAAGAATGATCTAAGTGGGTGTGCTGATATTTGTCGTAATTCTAAACTACGTATTGATACTACATTAAATAATTTACAAGAGTTTGTAAATACTAATAAAAGTGCTCTTACAACAAATAATCTTGAAGAGAAATATGGAGATTATATGTATTCTAATAAAAGACGTTTAGAAGATGAATTTTATCAGAAGAATAAGTTTCACACAAGTATTCGTGGATTAAAGATTCGTGGTGTATTTGGAAGTCAAGAAGAGGCTCAATCATATTCAAAACATTTAATTAAGAAAGATCGTATATTCAATATTTATACTGCTGCTGTCGGACAATGGGTTCCTTGGGATCCAAAACCATCTGAAATAAAAAATCAAGAATATGCAGAAGATGAACTAAATGTATTAATGAAGAAATATCAAGAAAATAATGATGATCGTGAGAAGTTTTATGCTGAAAAGAGAACAAAAGCTAAAGAGCATAATATTGATAATATTGTTGGCCCTACTAAATCCATGTTTGATACGGTTGGTGATCTTGCAATTAGTAGAAAACTAAACAAGGAGTAAAAGAATATTTATAGTAAATCTTAATTAAATTTTTATTATATAAAAAAATAATTACGAAAAATATTTACATATATTGATTTGTTACTGGAGGATAAATCTGTTTGCATACATTTTCTTGGCAAAATTGTCCTTCTGGGCAAGTAATACCATAATCACAACGATATGATTGAAATCCCTCATAGTTTGTATAAGCATAATATGAAGCATACGCTATTACTAAAACTAAAACTAAAACAAGTAATAAAGGAGTCTTACGCATTGCCATCTAATAGACTTAAGGAAAAACCGGAAGCATTGTTGGTTTAAGATTTGGAGGATTTGTAGTCTCACAATATCCATTCAAACATTTTGTTCCATTTATACAAGAAGGCATACCAACACCACATTGAATACTATTACTTCCATTTGTAAATGGTTCAATTCTATATACACGATCTAAGATTAATAACATAACACCTATTACTATTAGAATTAATAAATCACTTATAGTAAATAAAGTATTGTTCATCTAACTACATTTTACGAATATTAATTTGAGGCCCCTTTAGTTTTCTAGCAGCATTTGGATCATAGGTATCTTCATTATCTCTATCTTTTTGATAATTTGCGGAATGTTGCCAGAACTCTGGAGCACCAATACGAAAATCTCCATGTTGATTTGCTTTATACCAGAACATAGAATCTTCTAATTTATTACTTTGTGTTGTATTATCAATAACTAAACATTCATAATTTTGAGTACATTGATCCATTACTTGACAGAAAAATTCAAAAGATGGAAATGCTGATCCATAGTTCTCATAAATACGTTTGCGATTTGATGCGTATGGTTCTCGTAGAATAAAAACATAATCAACATTTGTTCGTAATGCTGGTTGAATACCAAGAGGATATTGCATAGTAATTAAAAAAAAGACTTTTAACCAACGGCCGTTCATGAAAAGATATTTAATATTTTTATCATGTGTCCAAGAATCATCATACATACAATCATCAAGAATCATAAATGAACGAGGATCTATACGACTTTGAACTCCAGATTCTTTTTCTTTCATTATTTTCATCATCATAAGTTTCTGACGCTTACAAAAATTTGCTAATATAACCGGGTTATATTCACCATGAATAAAGATAGGAGGAATCATTTTACCAAAAAATCCATTTGATTCTTCTGTTCCAGAAATAACAGTTCCTAATGGCATATCTTGATGATGAAATAGTAAATCTTTTACTAATGTTGATTTACCAGTTCTTCTTCTACCAATAAAAACACATACTGAATCTTGTTGAATTTTTCTCATATCAAATTTTTTTAATGATACATTCATTGCTCCGGCCATTTCTCTTATATTACTTTCAACACAATTATTCTGCGGAATTAAACACATCTTTCATTTTTAATCGCAAAAAAGATGGAAACAATCCGGGGCATACAATTACCAGATCTAAAATATACACAATTCAATATGCCATCAAATTTAAATAATATAAAATATTATTCAAATCTTACAAGTTATATTCCTCCTATGAAAATACTTTTTGGAAAAGAAGATAATTCTATTATTTTTGAAAATAATTATATAATTCGCAATATTGATATATCTAAAAATTGTATGTTAGATATTTTATATAATAATACTGAAAAAAGAATAAAAGCACATATGAAAGTTACGCATATTTATGATCCAATTCATTATTTAAAAAATAATTTAGAAGAAAATATTGAAAAAAAAAATGATCCTTGGAATCAAGCATATATTGAAACTGTAGCAAGTTATATTTTTGGAAAATTAAAAAATGAAAATATTTCTCCACATTTTAATTTATTTTATGGTGCTTTTTCATCAATTGCTGATAAATATACATATAATATAACAGATGAAGTTGAAAGTTATCGTATGTATAGATGGTTCTGGTCAGCATTAGATAATAAACATATGTCAATTGAGATTGAAGGAGATGATGAAAAATCTAAAAAAGAACTTTATGATGAAATTATGATAAAACCAGAATATTGTTTAGAAATTGATAATGATAATACTACTGAAGAATTATCAACAAATGATATGACTGAAGAAAATTATGCTGAAAGTTTAGTATCAGCAAGTATTAAAACGAATGATGATGATGAAAAAGAAGAAGATGATGAAGATGAAGAAGAATATAAAGTTCATATTAACTTAAAAAAATTTCCAGTCATGATGATTTTTACAGAAAAAAATATTTCTACTATGGATGATTTATTAGATAATTTTGATGAAGTTGGATGCAAACCAAATACTAAAGAATGGGAGGAAAAATGGACAGCCTGGATATTTCAAATAATATCTGCTTTATGCGTAGTTCAAACTTTATTTAGTTTTACTCATAATGATTTACATACAAATAATATTGTTTGGGTAAATACTGAAATAAAATATTTATATTATAGTACAAATGATAATAAATTATTTCGTGTCCCAACATACGGAAAAATATTTAAAATTATTGATTTTGGAAGAGCAATATTTTCAATAAATGAACATGTTTTTATAAGTGATGATTTTAAAGATGGAAATGATGCCGCAACCCAGTATAATTTTCCTTTATTGAATAATGAAATAGATAGTGATATAGAAAAAGTATATCCAAATCCATCATTTGATTTAACAAGATTAGCAATTAGTTTATTTGAATCTATTTTTCCTGAAAATCCTCCTGAAAATGATGATGGAATATTATTAAGTAATGAACCAGATAGAGTTGTAAAAGAAACAATATCTGACTTATATAATATATTATGGTCTTGGTTAATTGATATAAATGGAAATAATATTTTATTTGATGAGAATAATGATGAAAAATTTCCAGACTTTGGATTGTATGTTCATATAGCATCAAGTTGTAAAAATAGTATTCCAAAAGAGCAAATATATAAAAAACCTTTTATAAAGTTTCTTATAAATTCTACTTTACTTCCAAAAAAAAGTATAGTCTATAAATTATTTGTTTAGAATTTTGGTATTCCAATTTCTATATCAAGACTATCAGCATCAACAGCCGGAATTGATGAAAGTATATTAAATGATATTATACTTGATATATATGTAAGTATTTGTTCTGATGATTCTGGAAGAAGTTGCATTATTAAAACAAATAAGATTGAACCAATTATAAAATCACGCATTATTGATTTTATTGTTGGTTTTTTATTTTCAACTGAATAACTACTTATTGATCCTAGTAATGATATTAAAAAACCTCCAAAAAATATTCCAATTAAGAGATGATTCATTTCTGGCTTCTTATATGGAAAAAACGAATATAACCAAACGAATTATTCTAGGTTTTCAAAGTCTTCAATTTCAAAAGAATTATTATGTGTGTCTAAATCTTCATAATCATCTAGAACACCACCTTGAGTATCTAAAATTTCTATTAAAGAATCTTCTTTGTTTTCTTTATCTTCATTCGCTTCAATATCAAACACTTGATTTATCTCCGCAAATTGAACAGAAGGTTCCGTATCAATATTAATTTGTAAAGGTTCAGCCGGAGGAATTATTTCATTTTTTTCTTCAAGTTTAATCTCTTCAATTGTAACTTCTTCTTTGACTTCTTCTTTGACTTCTTCTTTGACTTCTTCTTTCACCTCTTCTTTCACCTCTTCTTTCACCTCTTCTTTCACCTCTTCTTTCACCTCTTCTTTCACCTCTTCTTTGACCTCTTCTTTGACCTCTTCTTTGACCTCTTCTTTGACCTCTTCTTTGACTTCTTCTTCTTTTACCTCTTCTTTGACTTCTTCTTTTACCTCTTCCTTTGTTTCATCAAATGTATCATCATCATCATCATCTTTTAAATATTCTTTTAGTATATTTTTAACAGGTAACATACTTCGTATAGATTGAAGAATACCATCTTGAATTAATTGTTCAATATTGCGTAAATTTTTTTGTCTTTCTATGGATGTACCAGATGGAGAAAATAAAAATACATTCGACCATAGTATTCTAGCACATTCAATCATAGTATGATGAAGAAAATGATCTACCTTTGGAATTGTAATTTGTAATTTTTTCTGTTTTGTAGTTAAACGAATTGCTGATAGAACTTTAGTATGTGCTACAAAAACAGCACTTAATAGATCATCAAAATAATCACAATTTATATTTTTTAAAAGAGATGTTGTTTCTTTTTGAACTTTTTCAAAATTCCATTCTGTTATATTTTTTAAATTAGATTGAAAAGTTAATAGAAGTTTTTTAGGATCACTTTTTGCTATTATTTCAGATTCTTTAGTTTCATCCAACATTTTTAAAAAGTATCCTAAAAATGCGTGCAAACAAAACTGTGTCAATTGACGAGTATATTCAGTTTTTGCATCAGCATATACATTAATTCCTTCTGATCCGGGATAGTCCATATTCTTTTATTTTGTTTTATCATTTGTTTCTTGAGAAACCGCAGATATTGTATATGCTAAAATTATCCATGGTGAAAATCCTGCTCCAATCTTTTTAAACATATCTAACATTAATTCATGTAATGAAATACATTTAGCATAATTATTAATAATTTCTAATGGATCATATCCTAATTTTCTTAAATTATATATTGAACTTAATTTTAAATTTTTAACATCAATAATAGGCAATAATGGTATTAAATTATAACTATTTGCTATCTTAATATTTTTCATATAACGAAATGATATATTAGAATTCATATTAATTAATATACATCTTGATATAATTGGTGGAGATAATTTCCATGGTTCTCGTATTTCTAACATTGATGTTACATTTGATGATGATGTTTCAAGAATTCTTCTTAAAAATGCTTGTGCTTCTTGTGTTAAATCATCCGCTCCTTCAATCCAAATATACATATGTTCTTTTGATCTTACTTGCTGATGAAGAACTTCTCGACCTTCACGCAAACTTCTATCAATTCTTACATTCCAGCGAAATAGTTTTGAATTATGTTTCTTTGCTTCATTTCTTATAAAATATGATTTTCCAGAACCTGGCTCTCCAGATACTAAAAATGAATTTTTTTTTTGTTGTTTTATTGTTTCATATGAATCCATTTATAATAATAAGTATTTATATGTTTAGACCATTACATGCCTTTTAACATCTCTTGGTAAAGGCTCTCATCGTGCTCGGCGTTTAATTGTAAATTTTGATTCATCATTAATGGATTATTCTGAACAGCATTGAGTATTTCTCTCTGGTTGCGTTCCATTGATTGATCGAGTTTTAATGGAACTCTATAACGAACTTGACCTATATCTCCTACACCTGCTGGAAAATCTAATGAACGATTCACAGCATTTGCTCTATCATTTATTACATCAGCATCAATCTTCTTAGCAGTCTGATGAACATCTCCAGTAAATATTGCTAAACCACCATTTCCAGACATTGGTTTTCGTCCTTGGGCTACTCTCTCTTTTGTAGGATTTGAACGCATATTATATGCAGAATCGTGGCTTGTAAAATCTTGTAAAGCACCAGTTGGAGTTCCAAAATATTCAGATTTAGATGATATTTGAGATTTCTGTGTTGGTCTAGCAATATCATCTGGGTCATATACTTTAAGTTTATTAGGAGCAGAACCAGAAGATTGAATACCCATATAATTCCAATTTATTGTTGTTTCCTTGACAGTTGTTCGGGCAACATCATCTGTCCAAACTGTTAGAGCTGGAGCACCTTGAGCATATCCAACTGGTGTTCCCGTTTGTCTTATATTACCAATTGTTTCTCCACGATATGTTGGTCTTGCTTTATCTGTATAATGGATTGCTACAGCACCAGTATCGGCGGGAGCAACATTCAATCCCATAGTTCGTGTTGATGTTGCTAAACGTTCATTTGGTCTTATCTCAATAGAAGATTTACCATAATCTGCTTCTGGAGCATCAGTATTATTTGTATAATACTCTGTCATATTTGCGTTACGAAATCCAGCACCACCATATTGTTGTGCCATGGGTGTCCGATAAGAACCAACCACATAAGATTCTCCAAATTCGGTTGAAGCAGCAGGGCCAATTAATTCAGATGATGTATCTGTGCGTGTAGTGTATTTCATAACTTGAACTGGACGAGTTCCTTCTTTTTGAGCATCTTGAGCAAATGCTCCAATAAAACGTTCTCCGTTTTGATCTATATAAAATGTATCTGGTTTGTATTTACGAACTTCTCCAGCATCTTGGGCAGAATTAGCAACAAATCTTTGACCTGGTACAATTTGTCCCTTATATGTGAGTTTAGGATTATCTGATGTTCGTATATCATCAGTCTTTGGCATTTTTTCCATCATTAATTGATTCACTTCAATTTGTTGGAATCCTCCTTTACCAGTTGAACCAAATTTCTCACCAACACCAGCACCCACACGGACAGGTTCAAAAGGTTTTTCTCCAGCACGATTTCTAGGAAGTTCAATACGATCTTGTAAATATTCTGAAGAATCTTCTAATCCAAAAGGATTTCCGAAAGGTGTTTGTGCTGTATTAAACATTGTTTCAACTTCTTTCTTTTTAATCTGTGTTACACCAGAACCAGTATAAGAATCAAGAATACCAGAATTTGTTTGAGGACCAACATTTTGTCGAACTCTTCCACCAAAAAAAGGAACCATATTATTATGAGTAAAATCAGAAGATGATACTGTTTGACCTGATAAAGAACTTGTAACAAAAGGTTCAGCAATATAATCAGGATTTTGTTCTAAATTATTAGAATTCATTTTTACTTGAGATGTTGCTGTATCAATTGGCTGAGGTGTAGGATATGATTTCATAGGAGCATTTGGAGGTGTTACTGTTCCAAATGAAAAGGCATTACCATGAGGTCCGGGATTTGGTTCGCTAGGATATACTTGACCAAAAGGTGTAGCATATTGTAAATCTAATTCTTGATTCGGGGCTTTCACGGAATTTCCTTTTTCAGTTGTTTGTAAAGGAGATACTGGTTGTGGTTGGAGTTTTACTTGAAATCCATCTGTGTTTTTATTCTCGGATAATTTAGTTACTAAATACCCGAGACCAACTAATCCGAAGACTGCTATTGCTTCCATCTATTACTAATGTGTTTTTGCCTTTTCTTTATCAATATCACGAGATGGTATAAAAAAATCAAAAGGAGTTTCAAAGGCAAGTTGAGGTTGATGAGGAAGAGCTTCCCAACGATTCCATCCAGTAGCACGTAGAGTACATGGGGGATTGTTTAATCGATTGAATAATTGAGGAACTGATTCATCGGGAGGAGCAACATATGGAGCATTTGTGTATTGATTTGTTGTAGGATTGTATTGAATATCATTATTTTTAACTCTTGTACTAAGTCTATTAATATTCTTCAAATCAGATTCAACATCTGTTTTCCAAGCATCTTTCACATAACTACCACCAGATGTTTGAATACGTGTAGTTGGATCTACTGGATAACTCTCAAAACAATTAATACCGGGAGCATTTGTATAATATTTTAAAGCATAACTTGTTATACGAAGATCATCTCTTGTGTGAAATTCATCCCATTTAGAACGACTCATATTTCTTAAAAAGTCGGATGGTACAGATGATGACATATCTACTATTACTAAAACTTGTTTTTAGGAGTACATGATTCTTTCTTAAATGCTAAAGGAGCAAATACAGAAGGATATGACCACATTTGATATTCTTCTCTTGGAATCGGATTTGCCTCAACAGAAATAACAATTTTAGGATTTTTTCTAGCAATTTCATTTGGATTTTTAGATGGTAAATGATGTCTAGATGTCCCCCATGTATTTGGTCTAGTAATACCAAGTAAATCTGACTCTAGATCAGATCTGTTTCCATTAATATTATATACTTCATTGCCTCCTACAATACCTAACTCATGGCGTTTTGGTTTTACATGTTGATATTCTGATACAAAAAAATCATATGCTTGTTGATTTTCCTTTTTCTCAAAACTATGAATATTAGGAATTTCATAGGCTTCAGAATAATTATTCAAACTCATTTTTTACCTACATAATATTTAGCAATTAACATCACGAATATAGTTACGGCTTGGTAATCCCCCATGTATCCATCCGGGCGAAGCAACTTCTGGGATTAAATTCTTAGGATTCTGGATATTCTCTTTTACAAGAGGAATCATAGGAGTATATTGTTGTGTAAATTCTTGTTCAGAAACTGTTCCACATTCTTTTCCTTGACGAACCATTTCAGCATGTTGTAAATATGTTTCCACTTCAGGATTTCCACGACCTCCTCCCATAAATGGAACTGATAAGAATGGTCGTGCTTGTTGGCGAATATTACATTTATTATTTTTAAATTCTGGTTGATTTCGTAAAACTGAATCTGAATCAATTGATCTATTATTATAACCATAGCCTTCACGGGGGAAAAGCATGAGGCTCTGAGATGCTAAAGGATTTACTTCACGAGCATTTGGAACTAAATTTGTCGTAGCATAATTGCCTGGCCCAACTGATTGCCCAAAATATTGTTCTATGCCACATTTATCATCTCTTGTATGAGTTAAACGATTTATCTCAAAGGATGATGCCATTCTATCTTCTCTGCCTATATCTTTATTTATTTTTTACTAAATAGAAATGAACAAAGACAAAGGTAAAAACAAAAACAAAAACAAAAACAAAAACAAAAACAAAAACAAAAACAAAGCATCGAAAAAACTTCTAAAAGATTTTTGTGGATGTATTAAGAAAGTACGTAGTTATATTAAACCTATCAAAGGAACAAAAGAATCTGCTTCTATCGCAATATGTACGAAAAGTGTATTACAAACAAAAGGAAAAACTCTCCGAAAGTTCTCATGCCGAAAAGGAAAACTTTTCACTCAAAAGAAGAAAAAGAATTAATTAGGAGAATTTAAAAATGGAATGACTGCTCCTTCTGTACCAGTCACTAAACAATTTCCTTCCTTACATGTCTTCCCTGGTATTCTATATAACCAATTTTGGTAAGAATCTTGATCATTAGGAACTGTTGTAGAAGGAGTTGTGTAAAATTGTCTCTGACTTTGACTACGGTTAAATACATCCGTAGGATCATTTACAAATTGTGTATGAAAGAAATCATCTAATTGTATATTGACAGATGGATCTAATACTGAAGCAGCAGGGGCTTTCGTTGGATTATACTTTATCTCATCAACTAAAACATTCATAAAAGGATTTTTTGCACTAGGATATGTTACAGAAGATCCTATAACTTCTTCAAGAATACCATCCGGGAGTGATAATTGTGTAGTATTTGTAATATTTTGATATGTTTCTACTTCTTTTTTATCATTTGTAGTATAATATATCATAAAAAGTAAAATAATAAGTAATATAATTAATATAATATTTAATACTTCCATCTACTTTGGCTCTACACTCAATTCTTATTCTTTTTATTTTTAGCATCTAACTTTTTCTTCAAACGTTCTCTTACTAAATTTAAGCGAGCACTTCCTTCATTTCCAGATTTCTTAGCAAAATCCATATCTCCAAAATCAAAAGCACCTTTGAATCCTTCTAAAATTTCTACAAATGCCGGATTATTCTGAAATTCTTGTATTAATTCTTCTGCTTCTTTTGCGAGTTCTTGTGGTTTAATTTGCCCAGATTGAATTTTTGCTTGTAGTTTCTTTCCAATTCGTTTTAAAGCATTTTGAATTAAATTGGGATTTTTACTAGCAACAACCATTAAAATTTCAAAAGCACGAGATGGATCTTTTTCACATGCCGCAACATCTTCTGGAGAAAATCCAAAATCTTCGGGATTAAATTCTTTCACTAAATCTTCTGCTAATTTGGCAATCTGCCCTTTTAAAAACTTTTCCGGTAATGGAGGAAGATTTTCTCCATTCTTTCCAAATAAATCAAAAAAACGAGAAGACATTTTATTAAAATCTACATTCTCCATCTTTGATCTCCATTCACGCATCATAGAATCAACCCATTCTTGAGTTATACCTTCTACATCACCCGTTGTATAAATTACACATAAATCAAGAATTGAATTATATTCTTGAATCGCTTTTATTGTATTTTGTGATAAAGAATCCCAAATACTTTTTGGAATTACTACACCTGGCAATACAATAAGAGGATTCTCTTTACGATTCTTTAATACTGTTGATTGGTATTTTGTCATTCTTTCAGATTCAGGAATCATTTTAGCAGCCGTAATATCATCATTCAATTCTGGACAAGTTCCTAGCAGATCTACACAGAATTCATCATATTTTGTTTGGAAGGTCTCGTCCATTTCTTTTTTGGAAATAAGGTTTTTCTTTAGGTTTTACTACACATTTGCTTTTTGACAAAGAATACATAAAACTTTTAAATATTTCCAAATATTACTTTTATTTGTATCAGAAAGATTATCCCAGTGCTTATCAAAAATAGAAAGTGCTGGTGAAATGTCATTAAATTCATTCTCAATCTTCATACGAGCATATTCAACAATATATTGTGAATCTTCACGATTGATTGGCTCATGTAAAGGAAGATAAATATGATTATAAAACATATCAACAATTGTTCTTGGAGAACTTTTTGCTGCTAATTCTAAAAACATTATTGTACTTTTAATATCACGTTCCTCCGGAAAGATAAAAGATAAATCCTCAAAAAATTTAATTAATTGTGTATTAAATACTTTTAGAAAACTTGACATTTTTACTATATTTATAGTATTTATTCATCTTTATATGGGAACTCAGACAGGTCTTTTTACATTTGGCATTCCATTCTCTCGAGAACGTTGATATTCTTCCATTTGTTTATCAAACATTTCTTCTTTTTTAGATCGAGTACGTCCTTGTTCGCTCTTACCGGGATAAAAGTCTTGAGATGATTTATCTCCTTTCGCATTTGCTCCACCTAGAAATTCAAATGCTCCAGGAATTGTAGAACCTCCATTTCCTTGAACACTAGTATCCGAATCATTAAAACTATATCCTACTCCTTTTGCAAAACTTACATTTTCAGCCATACTCCATCCATCAATCTCAGAATTTGTTTCTTGATTGCTATTTGATGTTTGAGTCATCATTTTCTTTTCATATAACCAATTCATTACTTCTCCATCTGTTCGTGGTTCCCCTTCACCTTGAATTACAAGAGTAGGAACTTTCTTTAACCATTTTGGTAATGCTTGTTGTAATGGTGGATCAACAGATATAAATTGAAAATCCTTTTTATAAGGAGTTTGAGATAATTCCATAATAAAAGCTTTTGACCAAGAACATTTATTTGAATAAAAACATATATGTTTCTTATTCTCCATTACTAATTTCTTAGAACTCTGAAAATTTTGAAAACCGCAGAAAAAACATAAAAATGAAAAAATTGTTTTTCAAATTAAAGCCAAAATATATAGTTAAAAAGATGGCTACCGGAGGTTCTTCATTTAAAAATTTCTCATATGAAGGAAAATATACTCTTACATTTCAACTTACAAATTCTCATGTAACATATGCGAATACTATTCGTCGTGTTATGCTATGTGAAGTACCATCTGTTGGGTTTCGTGCTGATATTCTAAAAGATGGTTCAACAAGTGATGTTGTAATTGAAAAAAATACAACTGCAATGTCAAATGAAATGTTTGCTCATCGTATTGGTCTTCTCCCCATTCATGCGAATCCTAGTACATGGGAACCAAATAAATATGTATTTCAATTACATGTTGAAAATACAAGTGATAAACCTCTTGACGTAAAGGTTTCTGATATTGAAGTATTTGAAAGAAATTCTGATGATGAACTTATTAAAATTCCTAATACTAAATTCTTTCATCCTGATCCTATTACTCATGATACTTGTCTATTGGCTGTTCTAAAACCAAAAATTGGTAAATCAGCACCAGAAGTCGTGGCTTTTAAAGCAAAGGCAAGTGTTGGTATTGGTCTTGAAAATGTTCGTTTTAGCCCAACAAGTCAATGTTCATATTCATATACTCGTGATAATTCTGAAGAAAATCTAAAAGAAATCTTTATTCAATGGCTAGATCGTAATAAAAAAATAAATTATGTTGAACTTGAAAATGATAAAGATTTAAAAGATAAATATACACGTGAATTTGAAACTATGGAGGCACAACGTTGTTATGTAAAAAATGAAAAAGGAGAACCTACTAGTTTTGATTTTACTATTGAAAGTGTTGGTATCTTTGATCCTTATGATATTCTAATTGAAAGTTTAAGAGTTATTGAAAAGAAATGTTATATGTATGCTGCTATTGATAAAGATCTTCCTGAAAATGTAAAAATTCAACCTACTAAAAAAGAAGCTCGTGGATTTGATATCTACTTTCAAAAAGAAGATCATACTCTTGGTAATCTATTAAGCACATGGATGGATGAAAATATTTTAGATTCTGATAGTCTAAAAGAAGGAAGTATTCAATTTGTTGGATATTGTGTTCCTCATCCTCTACGTGATGAAATGATGATGACTATTATTGCGAAAGATGATCTTGTATGTCGTAAAGCAATTAGTGCTGCTGCTATGAACTGTGGAAAAATGTTCAAATCATGGCGTGAAACTCTTATTTCTCAACGTAAATAAAATAAATTCTTTTACAGATATCAAATTCTTTTAGAGATATCAAATTCTTTTACAGTACCGACATATCCAGACTGTAATACATTTTTTACATCTCCATTCTTTACAGGTATCACATTTAAATTGACCGAATATTTTACAAAATATATGATTATTTAATAAAGGGTCTGTACATTTACCACATCCTTTACAATCGCATACTCTTTTTACTATTGGTTCTAATAAATCTTCAGGCCATGTAACTTTTTTCATTTATATTTAAAAATATAAATAAAAAAATATAAAAAATCAAATTTTTACTAATTAATCAACTTCTTCTACCTTTGGGCCAGGATTCGAAGGCATAGGCATCTGCTCTGGTTTATCACCTTCAGAAGGCATTTGCGTAGCATATAACTTCATCATAATCGGCTGGAGTTCCTTCTCAGCTTCTGCTTTCTTTTCTTTATAAACTTCTACTACTTCATCACTATGGTCATCTAACCACGCAATATGTGTTGTTACACAACTCTCACCATTCTCAATATCATTCACAGGTAGCTTCGCCTTCACCTTTTCATCACGTAGTGAATTACGAACATTGTATAAATATGACTCAAGATCATTACGAGCCTCCACCTTTAGCATCTTCTCTTTATCAGCCGCCGCATTGAGTTCCGCATCACCAACCATCTTCTCAATATCTTCCTTACTTAGACGACCTTTCTCATTCTTGATAGTAATATTATTAGACTTACCAGTAGATTTCTCAACTGCTGATACTGAAAGAATTCCATTCGCATCAATATCATATGTAATCTCAATCTGAGGAACGCCACGAGGCATTGGTGGAATACCTTCTAAACGGAAAGTTCCTAGAAGATTATTATCTTTTGTAAATTGACGCTCCCCTTCAAATACACGAATATCTACTGCTGGCTGATTATCAGCATATGTGGAAAATGTCATATTTTTCTTAGCAGGAATTGTAGTATTACGCTTAATAAGAGTTGTCATGACATTACCAGATGTCTCAATACCGAGAGAAAGAGGTGTTACATCTAGCAATAGAATATCAGTAGTTACATCATTCTTGTTATTGCCAGAAAGAATATGTGCTTGAACAGCAGCACCATACGCAACAGCCTCATCAGGATGAATAGAATTACATAAATCCTTTCCACCAAAAAAATCCTTTAATAGTTGCTGGACACGAGGAATGCGCGATGAACCTCCTACAAGTACAACATCATCTACATCTCCCTTGCCAACCTTAGAATCACGTAATACTTGCTCTACTGGACCTAGTGTAGAGCGAAATAGATCATCACATAGGCTCTCAAACTTCGCACGAGTTAGCATAAACTGCATATCAATTCCATCAGAAATACTATCTACTTCTAGCATTGCCTGTGTGGAAATAGAAAGAGTCTTCTTGACTCGCTCCGCTGCTAGACGAAGACGAGCAAGTGCCTTTGGTGACTCCTTTAGATTAATTTTATTTTTCTTTTTAAATTCTTCTACAGCCCAATCTACAATGCGATTGTCAAAATCTCCTCCACCGAGAAGCGTATTACCGCTTGTAGCCTTTACCTCAAAAATACCATCTTCTACTGTGAGAAGTGAAACGTCGAAAGTTCCCAATTTGTTATCGTTTGGGAGTTTAACCCAAACCTCTTATAGTTTCCTATAAGTTCAGACTATATCTTACATCATCTTTAAAAGCATTGTTTTATATTCAGCAATATTTCTAGGAAATACTACATCATATTTATATCCGTTTTTTTCAGCATATTCATTCGCAGTTTTTTCTTTAGCAGCAAATTTTCCAGTTTCTACTTGCTGTTTATGCCAACAATGGTCATCTTTCATTTCTACATATCTTTTATGATTTGTTAACTCAAAGTCAATTCTATAAGTTCTTTGTTTTTCTTGAAACAAATAAGGAATATTAGGGCCATTTTTAATAGGAATTTTATGTTGTTCACACCATTCTATAAATCTTCTTTCATAAACACTTTGCCAACAAATATTTTCACCATTCTGTAATTTTAATTTACGAATGCGAAATGTTTTATTTACAAATGAACAGTCTTTACAAAAAAGTTTTATTTTATTTTTAACAACTTCTAAATCTCTATGTATAAATTTACATTCACAGTTTTCACAAATGAAAGATATATATAATGGTTTTTCTACAATATTATCTTTTATATTTACTAACATAGGTGTATATTTTGTTTGATTATATACACGATATGTTGGTTCATATGTCCATCCAGATAAATCTTTAATTTTACCATTATTTATATCTACTATTCTAGATTTAATACGATTAAAATCATCAATGGTTAAATGTATATGAAAATAATTATCTTTAAAATCATCATCTTCTTTTTCCCACTCATCATGAGATTTTTTTAGATGTTGTTCTAAAGTGTTATTTTTTACTTTAACTATTTCTTTTTTTTCGTACTCACCAGCAATAATATTTGAGAAATTTTCTTTCATAAAATGTGATTGTAATTCCCGTTTACTATCTTCCTTATTTCTACAAGCAACACAATAAGAACCATCATTATTAACTTTTCTCATAAAAAGATTTAATGTTATTTCTTGAAAGATATTACATGTTATACATTTATATTTTATTAGATAAGAATTATTTCTTGGAATAACTTTATCATCAATGATTAATTTATAAATAGGTATATTCGTATTTGAATATTTAGTTATAATTTTATCAATTGATAGAGATTTCCATTCTAAATTCTTATCACTATTTTTATTGCGAATTGAAATAATGCTTTGGATATATTTTGCTTCCATTCTTCCTATTATAGGTAACACCTTTATATTTAAGTGTTTTGCCGGAGGAGGAACCTTTGATAATGCCCGTGCACTCGTGGGTATAAATACCTAGTCGTTGAACCTTCCCTTTCGGGCTTGGCTGCTGATTGTCCAATCCTTTAATTTTTCAAACCTTCACACTCGCATCCTAAGGGATACCATGTTGTGGTATTAAAGGCTCTAAGAAGTTTCCAGCAGTTCACACGGTTTTTTTACTTGGAAGCAGTTTAGTAAATAAGTTTACCACCAAGGTCAAATATGACTACTTTACGCTCAGAATCCGTTTTATTATTCAAACCATACGCAATACACGCACTCGTAGGTTCAGCAAGAAGACGTAATACATTGAGTCCCGCAATACGACCAGCATCTTTTGTAGCCTGACGCTGATTGTCATTGAAATATGCGGGAACTGTTACAACAGCATCAGTAATTTCTACACCTAGAAAACTCTCAGCCATACCTTTGAGTTTCTGGAGAACCATCGCAGAAATCTCTTCAGCATAATATTTCTTAGTTTCACCTTTAAACTCTACAACAATCTGAGGGCGATTGTTACCATCATTGATGACCTTATAAGGCCAATTCACCATCATCTTTTGAACTTCAACATCATCAAAAGGACGACCGATTAGACGTTTTGCATCAAAAACGGTATTTTTAGGATTTGTGGCACTCATGGACTTCGCAGCCTCACCAACAATACGCTCTTCCTCTGTAAATGAAACGTACGAAGGAACAGTGCGATTTCCAGATTCAGATGAAATAATTTCTACTTTTCCATCTTTCCAAACAGCCACCATGGACATACATGTAGCAAGATCAATACCAATAACATACTTAGAAGATGAAACAACCATTTTACTTATTCTAAAATATTATACTACTAATGCTTTATATCATTTTAATTTCAATTTTTTATTTACGGCAATAACAAACTAAATACTTTATTAGAGACTTATAGGAAGATGGAGAATGAAAATAATCCTGATGAAATAAATTTTGAACTAGGAGATAAAATCCATATTCTTGGAGGAAGATTTAATAATACAAGAGGAAGAATCTATTATTTAGATGAAACATTAATAAGAATTTTACCAGATGGAGTATCTGATCGTTTAGTAGATTTAGAAATTGAAGATGGTTATTTGAAAGAAGAATATGAAATAGAAAATCTTTTTGTAGTTTCTAAACGAATAAATCCAGCATTTGTAGTTCAACAAGATTATAATGTGGGTCAAATGGGAGAAGCATTTAGAGGATTAGAAGGAACACCAGTAGGCAAATATGGAATTGTTGAAGTAAATGTAAAAGAAGATATTGTTGTTTTAAAAGATTTTAATAATGATATAATAAGTTTAGAGTGTAGATTTAGAGGTATTCCATTAGATTCTAGTATTGATGTATTACGATCAAGAGAAGCTCCATCAGTACCTCTTAATGAAAATGTAGAAGAAGAAACTCAAGAAGAAAAAGCAATACAAGGAGAAGATGAAGAAGAATTAGATTTAGGAGAAGAAGAATTTGTAGAAGCACCTATAATTGGACAAATACAAGAAATAGAATCTGCTCTACGAAATTATCCAGACAATGTTCAACGATCTGATATGTTACAAGATTTAATTTCAAAATTAGATTTAAAAGCCCAGAAATCTCCGCAGAAAATTCAAGATATTCGTAAATTAACAGAATTATGTTTGCTTTTACGTAATGAATTGGTTGAATATGAGAAAAATGGAGTTCCTAGTGGAAAGAAAGCAACATCATTTGATACATTAATAGATCTAGTAACAAATTCTAATAATTCATTTTCTATACCAGTTCTTGATGTTAAACGAGTATTATATTTGGATACAATGAATGATGAAATAACAACTGATTTAAATGTTCTTCCTCGTAATTATAGTAATCAAATAATAAAAGAAAATGAATTTGCTACAACACAGTTTGTAGGTAATCAAAATGTAGTATCGGATGATATATTACCAAATTGGTATATTGGATGGGATCGTTATAATAAAGATTTTTTTATTTCATGGAGTTCTGCTTCAAAAAATAATACATATAAATTTATACAAGATAAAGAATTTTTTAGAGCACCATATCCCGATGATATTGATACACCAAATGTGGATGGATTACCAGTTGTTGGATTAGAAAGAATTAAAGGAGAAATACTACCTGTTACATTTGATTATGTAGGTAGTATATTATATAGTGTATTACGAGGATTGAAAGGAAGATCTAAAAAATTAAAAGATAAAGAAGAATCAAGATTAATTGAATCAAATGAAGAAGCTTCTGTAAATAGTTTTTTATTATTTCCAAAATTATATGAACGAGAATTTGGTTCAACACGTTCTGGAAAATTAGCATTTGATATTGGTCGTTCTATGGATATTTTAAAGACAATATCTGACATATTAAAAGAACAAAATGGTATTAGTAATATTCCAAGTGTGGGATCAATTGTTGCGGTAGGTTCTTCAGAAACATTTTGTGGAAATATTGTAATAGAAGATTGGTTAAAAAATATTCCATTACTTTTACATGGATTAGGAGATGCTTTAGTCGAATTAAAATCATATGGTTTTTCTCAAAAGGAATTCTCATATGGGCAACAAAATGTATTAATAGATAAAATAAAAGAAAATATTGCTCATATTAAAAGTCATATTCAATATATAAGAGAGAAAGCAGAACAAGATATTAAAACTATAGTTTTTACAAATAAGAATCTATTAAATCCAGAACGAACAGAAGAATTTATAGGAATATTAAATTCTGAGCCAATTCTACAACAATATATTTCTATTCTACAAAAGAGACTTCCTTTCTATCGTAATAATGATGTGGCAACATTTTCTGGCTTACATCTATATGCTCAAGATTTATTATATGCTACATTGGCTGGATATCCAGAGGCTTTAGTAAAATATAGAACACAATTTGTGAATAAACAATTTGTTGAAAGTCTTCAAGAAGCATTTTTATTAAATATAAAAGATGAAAGTAAATTATATGAGCCTGAGCCGAATACTTGTAATCATGTAAATAGTTATAATACAATAAAACGAGTAAAAGATGATAGCCAGCGTATGCAACTTCTTTCTAAATTTTTAACACAATTCCAAAGTTATAAAAAAGATAATTTTATATATTGTATTTTATGTGATAAGCCATGTTTATGCGAGCATGAATATTTATTATTACAAGAGTTTTTATATCCACGTGAAAAGGAAACAATTCATAAAGAATTATTATTACGATTTTCTGGAGGAGTATTTCAAGGAAAATTTATATGTAATAATGATGGACAGCCAATATCTGAATTAGATTTTGATACATCATTAGAATATAGTGATAGTGGTGCTCCATTAATAGGAAGAAGTGAGTTAGTAGATAAAGATGCGATAGCCCAAGATGAAATAGATCAACGTTTAGGAGTACCAATTGGAAGTATTCAAGAGCTCCAATTTGATACTCCAGCAAAAACATTATATTATCAAAAAGCAAGAGAATTATTTGATCATGTTGGTATATTTCCAGATGGTGATGGATATTTATTTATAGTCAATGGAGTAGATTCTACAATTCTTAGAAGACCTACTAGAGAACAATATGTTGCTGCAGAGAAAACTAGAATTAAACAAGGACAAAAAGCAAAGTCATTAGATTATGATATATATATTAATAGAATAATGATAGGTGCTATTTTAGCATATTCTATAGTAGAAATTCAAACACATATACCAAATTATATTCCTAGATATTCTACCCATGGATGTGTTGTTGATTTAAGAGGATTTCCATTAGGAAAAGATACTGATAAAAGAATCATGGAATATATATCATGTGTGGCATCAAATATAGTAATATCAAAAGGAGATGCTACAAATGATCCTTGGAGGCTTTCACGATTTCAAGATGAGCGAACAGATAAAAAGCGACAAGATTCTATATTGAAATTTATTGAAGGAATCTTTAAAGAAATTCTAATATATGTGGATGTTCAAACAAAACTATCAAAGAAGAAAGAATATTTATTATCAACATTTGGAAAACCTGAAGGTACATTTATTGAAGGATTTGAAGAATCGATTCCTCAAGGATTTACACCATTTTTTTATATAGATATTGAAGAAGTTATAGTTCCTGACGCAGCAAATGAATATGAAAAAGTAAGAGGATATATTTTAGAAACACATAAAGAAGCTAAAGATACTTTAAAGAAAGAATTATCTCCATATGCTGAAAGAACATGTTGTTTCCAACCTATCCAATATCCACTTGAATTTTGGAATAAAAAAGTATTAGTGAAACTTCCTAGTAAAAATGTTCCACGAGGGCCTATAAATAGTCACTCTGGATTCAAATTTAATCTTAGAAAAGAAGATATACCTGTATTTAATGTTACAAAAGATGATTATTATAAATTATTCTTAAAAGTATGTTATACTGGTATTCATATAGGCTTACCTCATGAATTTGACTATAATAATATATGTTTTTATTGTGGATTTAAGAGAAGTAATGAAAGTGAAGATAAAGAAAATATAGAAAGAGGATCATTAGAAGAACAAAAAATAGAAATAAATGAACGATCATTTCAACATTTATTAGATGCTGTTCATAAAGCAAATTCTCAAAAACCAAATCCAAAAATAATTATTGAAAATAAAAATGAAATATTTAAACTATTATATGATATTCAACCAGCGCCATTTGATAGATGGAGAGAATTATTAAATACAACAATACAAGAATTAATAAAATTACCAAAAGATGCAAATGATGAAGATTTTGCGAATGCGTATGGAGAAATATCAAGTTATACAATAGAATCAATTGAACAGATTGGTGGTTTTATAGATGATAATGAAAAAGCAACATTACTACAAATTTTAGAACAACCATTACGACAAGTGATTGAAACATTAGAAACATCTTTATTATTACCATTATCAAGAATAATAAAAGGATATAATTTAGAACAATTAAATCTACCAAAATCATATAATTTAGATGGATCAATAGTAGATGATATTAAAAAGTTTATAAATCTTCATACATTTTATTTAGAAAATCTAAAAGATAAAGTGACAGGATTTGCTAAAAATAAAATAATATATGCTGTTTCACAATTATCAATATTTATATCGATATTTCAAAATAAGATACGATCCCCTTTAATATTGGGAGGAAAAATAGGATTACCATATATATTAAAAGGTGCTATCATAAGTATATTAAAAGATATGTGTGATCCAAATGTATTTAATACAGAAGGTGATATAAATGATAATACAAGTCGTGTCCCGACAATGGTATTGAAATCATTATTATATAAATATAGAAATGAAAGATTTAAACTTACGGATGAAGAAATTCGTATTGAAATTGCGAAACGTGATGAAAAAGAGAGAATGTTAATAATTTCTAAATTTGATAGATTAACAAAAGAAGAAAAAGCAATTGAATTAATGCAGAAACGTCTTGGTATTGGAGAATGGTCTGTTGGAGGAACAAAGGCAATTTATACATATAATCCAGAACAATACGAACGAGATAGAGAACAACGAATACAAATGGGATTTACAGGACAAGGGCAAGGACAAGGAGAAGATGTTCAAAAAGATAAATTTTATGAAGAGAATGCCGCTTATGAAACGCATCAAACGGCTGAAGATGATTATTAATTCATAAAATCTAATAAATAGCAGATGAAAGTTATATTATTAAGTTCTTGTTTTTATTTATTTGGAATTGTTATAGTTCTATTTATAAAACCATCATTTATGTTTGATGATAAAGGTAATTGGAAAGAATTTAGTTTTACTCAAGATTCTAAGCATACATGGTTTCCATTTTGGTTATTTTGTATTCTATGGGCAATATTATGTTATTCTTTTACAAAATTTTTATTAAGTTCTAAATTAAATGATATGAATTCCAATAATGATATGAAACCTGGATATTATGTATTAGATAAGAAAAGTGGAAAATCTTCTAAAATTCCAAAATATGTTTATCTAGGCCCCGATGGAGAAGCATTAGGAATGAAAGAAGGAGGAAATGAAGTAAATATAATAGAATAATCTTTTCTTGGTTATAGATGAATATAGTAGATCCATTATTTCCATATGATATAAAAACACAGAATCAAATTGAATCATTTTATAATAAAATAGCAACAAAAGTTGGTAAAAGAGATAAATTTATATATACACAAAGTGAAGATGGAAATCTCGAAACATATGATAAAAAAACAAATGAATTAACATCAAGTATTCCGTTATATTATTATAGATATTATACAAAAGATGAACTTCAATTACTTGAAACTGAAAGAAAAGATTCAATTATTGCTATTGAACAGCAAATTGATGTAACACGTAGTTTATTAAGAAAAGCATATGAAGAATATAAAACAACACAAAATTATACAAATTTTTTAAAATATAATGAAGAAATGAAAATATTAGAATTAAAAAAACTATTATTTCGTTCTCCAGTAAGAGATATAAAAACAATTCAATCAGTTGAAACAAGAGATATTGATTTTGAAAAACAATATGAAATAAGAAAAACAAAAGATGTATTTGTAAATATATATCGTGAATATCCCTTATGGAAATTATATGGAAAATATACAGATTCTAAAGAAGTTCTTGAAGCAAGTATTCAAAACCAAACTGTACTTAAAGAAGGAGAAGTATTTTTGAAAAATGGAAAGATTGCTCGTATATTTAATAATGTGTCAGAAGATGATGTAAATAGTTTTTTGAGTATATTTAAATTACAAGATTTTATATATAATAATGTAAAATATTCATCACCATATCAAGCATTTGAAGCAACACGATTAGAGACTCTAGATTATGGAGATTTACGCAATCAAATAATGAAATCTAAAAATATTAAATATATTAAAGTAATTGCTTCAAAAATTAAAAAGGCACTTCCAAATACAAAAGATATTTGGAGAGATATATTAATAAATTTTTACAAACAAAATCAAAATCAGATGAAATTATTATTAAATACTAAAAATACTATTTTAGTATTTGCGAATAACATTCCATATTTGGGAGGTATTGGATATGATGCTCCGGAGATATCCACCGATGATAATTCTTCGAAGGAGAATAAAGTACAATTATGGAATTCCATAATTGATCCAAAATTATGGAAAACATTAAAAATAAACGATGTTATTATTACTCCAAATATTGTTGGAAACACTTTAATGGACATACGAAATGAAATGAAAGAATCTATTTCAGAAGATCAAGAACAAATAGGTGGAGAAATCAAAGAATCTTATAGAACAGATGAAGAAAAAGAAATGAAAAAGAAAGCAGCAATTATAAATTATATGAAAAAGAAAAATTTAAAATAAATCTTATTGCACTGGATATGATTTTAATGTAGATTCATTTTCATCACAATTAACCTCTTTTGTAACATATTGATATTTTATACCATTATTATCAGTATAAATTTTATTATCATTTGGTTTGGGATAATCAATGATAATAACTTTTGGAACTTTATAGAAAAAAATTAATAATAATCCTGATATAATACCAATAATAAATGATATACCATATATTAA
>Ga0208110_1000033_pt1 | contig 22740 bp, 40 predicted proteins | sample CryBogCBH13Jun08_FD_185507 | JGI IMG/M metagenome (GOLD analysis project Ga0208110, IMG submission 185507) | Freshwater microbial communities from Crystal Bog, Wisconsin, USA - CBH13Jun08 (SPAdes) | ecosystem: Environmental > Aquatic > Freshwater > Lake | place: Crystal Bog, Wisconsin, USA...
TCCTTTAAGATGGGGTTGATACACTACGAATAATAATACTATTTTACGATTTTTCAAGCAATTTTACTAGATTTATCGCACCTTCAATATCGTGGATTCTAGCTACTGTTGATCCACGCCAATTTAACATAAATGCTTGTTGCGCTGCTGTGAACTTTGCTTTTTCATCAGACTTTATTTCAACAAGTGCCGTCTTCTGGTTTTTACCCACGACCAAATCTGGGAATCCCCCAGCAACCCTGCTCGTATCAAATACAGAACAGCCAAGCTCTCGTAGCGCCTTAACGATAAGCGAATGATTAGCATCAACTTTTCTAGCATAGGTCATTGAATTGTAATAAATAAAAGGTTAGTATCTAAACACTTTACACCAATAGGGGATGAAATGGCACAAAAACCATTATCGCATCAAGAAATGCAAGAAGCGGTAAATGCTTTCGCTAAGACTGGTAACAAAAGAAAATCAGCCGAACTTCTTAATCTTCCTGAAGGCACTTTTAATTCAAGATATAGAGCTGCTTTGGCTAATGGAATAAAGGCAACAATAGAAGCGTTTAATAAAGATTTAAACGAACTTAATGAGGCTAAAAATAAGATTCGTCAACTTGAGGCTACTATTCACGCCCATGAAGAAAATACATTAACTGCTGAATACATCAAAACGACTATTTTAAAGATGTCAAAAAAGGCGGTATCTCCTCCTAATTGGCTAATTAAACCCAATAAAGGCAAAAGAAGCGCAGGCGTTCCCACTCTATTTGCATCAGATTGGCATTGGGGCGAGGTAGTTGACCCAAATCAAATCAATAACGTAAATGAATACAACGTGGCGATTGCACAAGATCGTGCAAAAGTCATGATTGAAAAGACCATTGATTTACTTAAAAACCATGTAGCCTTATCCGATTACCCTGGCATTGTATTTGTATTGGGTGGCGATATGGTTTCTGGTGACATCCATGAAGAACTGATGGCTACAAACTCTATGGAGATTATGCCCACAGTTATAGATTTGTTTGGTGTATTGACTTGGTGTATTGAAACTTTAGCCGATGAGTTCGGAAATGTCTTTGTTCCGTGCGTAAGTGGTAATCATGGGCGCAACACGCACAAAATTAGGGCAAAAGGCAGAAACTTCACATCCTTTGATTGGTTACTCTATCAGTTTCTATCAAAAAGGTTTGAAAATGATTCTCGCATCCAGTTTCATATTCCTGACGGCTCAGACGCCTATTATTCAATCTACGGACACAAGTATCTTCTTACACATGGGGATCAATTTCGTGGGGGTGATGGTGTCATTGGCGCTTTAGGCCCAATCATTCGTGGAGATCATCGTAAACGCTCCAGAAACGCTCAGATTGATATGGAATATGACACAATGATATTAGGTCATTGGCATCAACTAATCCAGCTAGAACGCCTTATTGTAAATGGTAGTCTTAAAGGTTACGATGAGTATGCCTATGCTAATAACTTTGGCTTTGAACCACCACGCCAGGCATTATGGATTACCCATCCCGAACATGGTTTAACATTTAGTATGCCTGTTTATGTTGAAAGAAAACAAAAGCAGCTTAACAAAGAATGGATTACCTGGAAGTGAAGCTAACACCCGCAATTCTTCGTAATTTGTATAGCGCAATGGTATGTTGCGAGCCATATTGCAAGTGGAATATGCCTTTACCAGAGCAAGTCAAGTTTATTGTTGATGCAGACCCTGAAGCGATGGGCACATATTTGCACGATGACGGAGATTGGGAACACATCGTTACAGTATCAGAAGCTCGTTGTGGGCATCTTTACACAGTTATGACAACCCTTTGCCATGAAATGATTCATATGAGCCGAGCCAACACAGTTACTCACGCCTGGACAAAGCACGATGCCACATTTAAACGCAGAGCAAAGCGAGTCGCTACCGAACTAGGTTTTGATCCTTTGGAACTCTAACGAATTTTCTGTAATACCAATTCGAGCAGTTCTTCTTCTGTAGTAGCGTACTCTCGCTCAAAGCGTTTGCGACCCATTCCGTGAATACTGGTATTTGCGCCTCTATGGTGGTAGGGGCATAAGGGGATAACAGGGGCATCACTTCGTTTACCAGCTCGTCTAATGTGATGTATCTCTGCTGGAGTCCCTTCATTGCCTTGTTTGTAACAAAGGATGCAGCCAAATCTCGCCAAGCGATCATAATGCGCTTTTTGAGCTTTAGTGGACACTTTTTGTGCTAGTCCAATCTTCTAACTCTTGCGCTGATTCTGTTATAGAACAAGCAATTAAATAGGCTTGTGAATATTTACCTTTAAGTACCGCTTCGTGATAGTGTTTGATGAATGAGTTAAGTTTAAGAATAATGTCTGCATAATCGTTCATCGAGTGACTCTTTCTATTTGTCTGTTGTTAGCTTGTTCTGTGCGCCAAGTTTCCCATCTCATCTTGGCTGCTTCTAACTGCCATTTTAATACTTCTGCTTGTTCGGTGGCTGCTCCAATACCCTTGCATAATTCTTGATATTCAGGGCTAGAATATGCCTCTCGCTCTTGCGCCCCTAGTGATTGTTCACTAGACTGCTTCATCTTAATTGCTTTAAGACTATGCTTATATGCTTCAAGCTCTGCTAACTGACCTTTAGCTTTAGCATACTTGGGAGCGTTATTATAAATAAATTCTACTGCATTGTTTGGATCATATTCTTGCATTTATTTTCTCCCCTATCCATCGCATTACTGGCACAGCCATAGAATTTCCAAGAGCTTTATATCTTACACCGCTTGGACAGTTTTCTTTAATGTTTGTGTAATTGTCAGGAAATCCTTGCAGTCTTTCACATTCAACTTCTGTAAGCCTACGAACTGCCATGTTTTGTATAGCTACTGCTTCCACAGGTGTTCCATTACTACGCCATCCGCTACCTGGATTAGCTCTTAATGTTCCGCTTATATCAGATGACCCAACTGCTACTGCTGAATTTTGACTTGTAGTTAATGTATTAGATTGTTCTTGTAAAAATGTCATTTCATCAGGTCTAGCGTTTGAATTAAATCCCATAGCCAATGGAACATTATTGCCACCTGTTCCCCATCTTGCTGTTACTGTGGGGCTTATTTCAATTTCTTTAATACGACTATCCGTTCCATGATTTTCGTAAGCAACTGCATGACGGCTAACTGTATCTAATGTATTCATTGGGTCACCAGGTTTTCCGATGCCTAAACCATTTCCCTTTCCATCGTTGTTTCTGTTTGCTCCGCCACCTTTATATTGAGTAGCTTGTGCATGAATTGGAATAGCTAAGATTGTTTCTGTTTCATAGTCATTTCTAACGCTTGTTGTAAGGCACTTGGCAATATCTTTCCCCTTGCTTCTGCCCTTCTGAGTATTCCTTGACAAGCAGTCGGACTCAAATAATACTTCTGCGGCAGATTGCCAATCTCCAATACATCCGACAACAAACACTCTTCTGCGTCTTTGGGCGACTCCAAAGTATTGAGCATCAAGCACCCGATAGGCCCACCCATACCCGAGTTCGCCCAACGCCCCGAGGAATGAACCAAAATCCCTTCCTTCGCCTGAACTGAGGACACCTGGCACATTTTCCCAAATGCACCACTTGGGTCTAAACTTATCAAGAATTCCAACATAGGTAAGGGCAAGATTCCCTCTTGGGTCTTCAAGTCCTTTTCTAAGACCTGCAACGCTAAATGATTGGCAGGGAGTTCCTCCGACCAAAAGTCCAACTGTGTCATTGATGTTCCATTCTTTATATTTAGTCATATCACCAAAATTGGTGACTTGTGGGTAATGATGTGCAAGCACTTGGCTAGGAAATTTCTCAATCTCGCTAAATCCTACAGGCTTCCACCCCATGTGATGCCACGCAACTGTGGCAGCTTCTATGCCAGAACAAACGGATAGATAGTTCATTTGAGCGCCATCCATAAACCAACTTGTGCAAAAGAATAGCCTAGCCAAATCATAGCGTTTGGTATAGAACCTTTGCGTAACTGCAATATTCCTACCATCAAATATCCAAGCCCTGTTGCTGCAATAATGGTTTTTTCCAACATTTATATTCCCCCTTGTTTCCTAATTCGTACTGCGTTTTAAAGTCTTTGAGTAATGCTTCTGATAACTGATGCTTTGAAATATACAATCTAAACTTAGCCAGACCCCACTCTGATCGCCACTTACATAGCTGGCGCACCCCTGCTTTATGTATTGCCTCTAGATCGGAGTTCCCGCTGTTTGATGACATAATCCTTCATTTCGTAATAGCTGTTAAAGCGGGCCAATTTAGGGTCTTTACCACATTCAATTCTATACGCTTCTTCAATCTGATCGTTAGTTATTAACGGATTTTTCTTTTGTGTAATAACTGATTCTGCAACCCACTCAGCTTTGAATCCAGCCCAACCCCTTTCACAGCACATCTGCATTACATCAGAAAGGGACATTTTAGCCTTATCTGCTTCTCGCTGTAATCCTTTAAAAGCAGTTTCAGTCCATTTAGCTTTTTTGGCTTTGCGAACTTCTAAGTAATCTTTAAACAAAGATTCAGAAACACCTTCAGGTGTCTTTAATTGGTTATTGGTTATTGGTTTATGGTTATTGGTTGGTTGAACGGGCGTTGAACGGGCGTTGATCGCTCGTTTAGCCGCCGATGCTTTTCCTGCTTTAGAAGCTATATCTAATTGTTTATGATATTCAGCCAATACTTCATCGCATCTAGTGTGCTTCCAATATCCATCCTCTAAAACAAAAAACATTTTAAGAATTGATCTAACAAAGTCATCATGCAATCTAGCGTTTACTTTTGTGCAAAGAACGCCTATATCATCAGGCAATGGTTTTTCTGTATCGTAATAAAGCCAAATTAATTTGAGATATATGCCAACTTCTTCGTTGGTTAAATAAGAGGTGTCTTTAATAAAGTCACCAATGTGATGTTGGTAGTAGTGCATACGGCCTTTGTCAAAGGTAGTCAAAAAAGTGGACTGGGCAGATCGGTGACTAATCGACTTTTCGGTTGCGAACCTAGCCTGTCCATAGAGTTTACTACAACTTATTTCTTTTTAGTTTGTTGTTTTTTTACAACAGTTTTTTTAGGAATAGCGTTTAAAACGCTTGAAACATGAAACATTTCCCCATTACGTTCCATCATTATAGCTTCTACCAAAGTGGCAGTTAATCCTTGCTGAACAAGAAAGTGCAATCCTTCCTTGTCGTAATGCACATGGATTTCGGCTGATCCGTCTTTGTTTTCTTTGATCTTTTTAATTAGCACTTCCATTAATGCTGTCCTGAAAAAGCAACTGGGCCAAGTGCATTTAACAAATCACGATGCGCTTTGACTTCGTTAGTCAAAAATGCAATTCGTTCTTGTAAAACCTTAATTTCTAGATCAGCTTGTTTAAGCATATCTATCAACATTTCTTCTCTGTTCATAATAATTCAGGCCAAATTAGATGCCAGGACTGAGGAAATAAGTCCTTGCGTGTGATTAAACCATGCGACTCTTTCTCAAGAGTTGCCCCTAAAAATGCGTATTGAGATGCTGGAATGTTGTTTTTTCGCCACAAACTAACTGCTGCTGGGCTTACACCCGTTAATTTGGCTACTTTGGCAGTTCCCCCGAGCAAGTCAATTATTGCTGAATCTGTAAGTTTTAGTCCCATTTAGCAATCTTACAACATAAGTAATTATTTTTGCAAAGGTATTGCAAACTCTTGAACTTTGCTTAATAATGGAGATATAGCAACTTCGCTATGTCATTTAAGGGGAATTTAAATGGATGAGTTGTATCAAGTTATGACCGAAATGGAGCAACGCTTGGAATTAGCGTTAGACAACATGGAATACGGCACAGAATTGTCTCAAGACGATGTGGATGTTATTCGTGCAGCTTGTGGAAAGCCAAACAACACACGCAATAATCTATTGCAATCCGTGTTTGAAGATTTTGGTAATGTTTTTGGGGGAAATCATGCAAAGTGAATCAATAGCTAATTTAGCTAAAGCCTTGTCAATCGTGCAAGGCAAGCTGACCTACGCAAAGAAGGACTCAGCTAACCCATTCTTTAAGTCTAAATATGCAGACTTAGAATCGGTATGGGATGCGTGTCGTGATCTGTTATCAGATAATGGATTAGCAGTAGTTCAGTTACCTGGCGAATATTTTGAAGGCACAATGGCCCTTACAACAATTATTACGCATAGCTCTGGCGAATGGATTAGTCAGCAAATGTCTTTGCCTGTGGGTAAACCAGATAGAGATGGTGTTGTTAAAGTAGATGCCCAAGCTGCGGGATCAGCAATTACCTATATGCGTAGATATGCTCTTGCAGCAGCTATTGGCGTAGTGCAAGCCGATGACGATGGCAACGCAGCTTCTGCGCCCAAACAAGTCAAATCAAGTTCAACAATGAAGTCTGTAGCAGAAGATATTTTATAAGGGGAAATAGCATGGCATATACACCAAAAGAAGGTTCAGGAAGTCTTTTCAAGAACGAGCGTAAGGCTTCTGGTAACCATCCTGACTTTACTGGAACAATCATGGTCAACGGCAAGGAGCATTACTTATCCGCCTGGACTAAGACTTCTGCTAAAGGATCAAAGTTTCTTAGCGTATCAATCGGCAAAGAAAAAATCCCACAAGGATTTAAACCAGCAGGATCAGACGAGTTACCAAAGGATGATCCGTTTATAGACGATAGCACCCCGTTCTAAAGGAGAACACCATGCAAAACCAAATTAAAAGTCTTATTACCGAAAGTTCCAAGTTAAGCTGGCAACCAGTTGGCGTAGATGAAGAACAACAACTCATTAGCTTTAAACCTGAAGATTTGTTGTCTGTTATTAAGGCGGTTTTGCACGTTGCTGCTGATATGTGCGAAAACTATTACGATTCAGAGCGTATTATTAACTATGCACAAGGAATTAAATGAGTTGCCAAGTATGTAAATTTTTTGTATTCAATCAAAATGATATGATGGGAGCTTGTAAGCTTAATCCTGTGGTTGTTAATAAAATGCCTCAGGACTGGTGCGGTCAAGAAATTCCAAAAGAATATGAAGAATTCGTTGCTCCAAAGGCTACAATCGTTGCCCAAGAAACAACATACGATATAAACACGGATGCAGTAAAACCAAAAAGGGGAAGAAAAAATGCAGGAACAAAAGAGTGAAAATGGACATTGGTATGATAAAGACGGAAACCCGTTCTATACCATTGAGCGAGCAGATGGCAAGGGAGTCCGTAACACAACTCTCAGAGATGCAAAGAAGCTGGGCCTTTTACCGAGCGTTACTACCATTCTTGGTGTGGCGGCAAAGCCTGGACTCCAAAATTGGCTTCAGCAGCAGGCTATCCTTGCAGCCTTAACACTACCACGCAATGAGGGCGAGTCTGAGGAAGATTACCTAGACCGAGTTCTTAACGACTCTAAGGCACAAGGCAGAGATGCAGCCGATAGAGGAACACAAATACATGGCATTTTAGAGGCTTATTTCAGCCAAGTTTTACTGCCTGAAGTGCCTGAGTATTGCCGTAACGCAGAAAATGCCTTAAAAGCCTCGTTTGGCAATCGCCTATGGGTTACTGAGAAATCTGGTAGCCATGAGCTAGGCTTTGCTGGGAAAGTGGACTTACACGCTAAAGGCGATAAAGTTAAGGGCATAGTCCCCGTAGTTGCAGATTTTAAGACAAAAGAAGTCCCCTTAGAAAAGGTCGTTCCATACGAGGATCATATCATGCAGTTGGCTGCCTACCGAGAACTCTTGGGGCTTTCAGACGCTAGGTGCGCTATTGTCTTTGTCAACGGGTTGACCAATGAAGTCAAGGTTTGCGAGATTGAGGAAGCGGAGTTGCAGAAGGGCCTAAAGTGCTTTTTCCATCTGCTTAGATACTATCAAATTAAATCTGGTTTATAATAAAAGCATGAACAAATCTATGTTAAACGAGCTTTTTGAATATAAAGATGGCAATCTTTATTGGAAAAAAAGGCTTTCTCAAAGGGCTAAAATTGGTGACAAAGCTGGCTATTTAAGAAAAGATGGCTATGTAAATATTAGAATCAACAATAAAAATTACAAAGCCCATAGACTTGTTTTTGCTTTTCATCATGATTATATGCCTGAATTTATTGATCATATTGATGGCAATAAAGCAAACAATAAAATTGAAAATTTAAGAGGAGTTAACCACGCTCAGAACCTACAAAATCAAAAATTAAGAATTGACAATAAAAGTGGGACAAAAGGCGTAAGCTGGCATAAAATAGCAAAGAAATGGCGAGTTCAAATTATAGCCAATAAAAATGTATATCATTTAGGCCTTTTTGAGGATTTTGAACTTGCTAGTTTAGTTGCACAAGAAGCTCGTGATATGTATCACAAAAATTATGCAAGGCATCTATAATATTCATTGGGGCTGGGTTGGTGATCCCCCGCCAAAATTCCTTCCGTGAGGTCTCAGCCCCACCTTAATGTTGTTTTATTGCAACTTAGGGTTTTCCTTAGAAAAAATAGTTTGACATCTATGCTACAGACAAAGAAACTGTAGTTACTCCATGTGGAGTTTTATTTAAGGGGATTTAAATGAAATCAAATTTTATGCCAATGGGTTACAGAAGCAACGATGGTTGGTTAATTAGTGACCAACAGATGCGTGAACTTCAACAATTTTTTTCTGAAGAACTGCAACTAGAAGTCAGCCCATCGGATTGTTTGCGTATTACCGATGTATTTAAAAAGTATTTTGAAAAAGAAGTAGCGTAAGTTTCACATCAGGTCGGGCGTTATTCAGCAAAGTACCTCTCCATACGGAAATCTAAGAGGCTCGATCTGATACTTTTTACACGGGGCAAGCATACTTCAGCTCAATAAGCCGAGGGTGTACGACTAAGCAGCTTGTCCTGTTTTTTTAACTTAGGGGGAATTATGAAAACAGCAATTATTGAATGGGTAGGCGTAATACTGCTTGGTCTTGTCTTGGGCGCAATGTTTGGATTGGGGTTCTAAATGGAACAAATCCACGAATTTGAAAGCCCAGACTTTGCACAATACAAGTGTTACAAAATGGGCGGGATATTGCATATTCCTCATTATGTTAAACCTGGGGTCTATGTAGCTCCTTGCATTAAGATTGTGAATCAGTTTGGTCGCAACGAATACCCAGCTCGTTATTTTTACAAGCATGAGTTATTAGCAATGGGTGCAGTAGAGGTTATGGAAACCCTGTGGAAAACTACAGCGAGAGACTCAAAATGAACGCTTATAAATTAGCTGAAGAACTGCAAAGAGCAATAGCTGACAATATGACCGATTTGGTTTGTGTCCAAGACGCAGCTACTTTGCTTAGAAAACAAGCAGATGATATTGAATATATGCAAGAGCAGTTTGATAGAGCTATAGAGTTTTTAGCTAAATGCAACGGATGGAGCAAAAACAAGTGAACGCATATAAACTAGCTGATAAATTAGAGCAAGGTCATTGGGAAGGTGGCACAAGAGAACAAGCAGCCACCATGCTACGCCAGCAACAAGCTGAATACTATTCTTTACTTGTTAATCACGACAAACTTTATGCAAAAGTAGTAGAGCAACAAGCTGAAATAGAGGTGTTAAAAGCTGAGTTAAGGCTAATTGATGAATTAGTAACTGGAAAGGCACAAAATGAACAATGAACCAGTAGCGTGGAGAAGCAAAGATACAGATGGGCATTGGAATATTTACCAAGCACCAGTAAAAGGCGCAGAACCACTCTACACCCATCCCAGCAAAGACCTAACAGATGAGGAAATAATTGAAATTTGGAGTGGCATGGAAACTGACACAGGCGAACAAAACATTATTTTTGCTAGAGCAATACTAAGAAAGGCACAGGAAAAATGAGCTACGAACACTTTGTCAATAATTACCAAAGATGGTTAAAAAGCCCTAGAACGCTTTCAGAAGCGATAAAAGATGCTGAGTATGCAACGTCTATTACTCGACCTGAAGATGGCGAATACAGCTTGTTTTGGGGGCTTTTAGGGGCTTTGTTGTTTGTAGCTATCTTTGGTTACGGCTTTTGGCGTTATGTCAACTTATAAGCCATTTAGTCAAGACTTACACGATGTATATGATGCGCCTGCTCGTCAGGCTGTATCTACTTGGATGCAGATGAAAAAAGGTTATGAAGTGCGGGAAAACCCTAATCGCTATGGAGTTGACTTAATCTGCTTTCGATCAGGTTCTCCAGTTGGTGCGCTTGAGGTAGAAGTTCGTCAATTAGGTTTTGACCAACATCGTAGTATTCACGTAGCGCAGCGCAAAGAAAAACTATTTCAGGAAGGTCTGCCAACTCTATTTTTTGCCTTAACTCAGGACTTATCTCGTGCTTATTACCTGAAAGCAGACTTGATAAAAGATTGCCCATTGGTAGAAGTCCATAATCGTTATGTTGGTAAAGGGGAAATGTTTTACGATGTCCCGATTACCATGTTTAAAATCGCTAACCTTACGGATGTATTTTAATACTTACGCATTGATGGCAATGGTGCTTCTTTTTGGCTTGATTCAGCGTGATGCGCTTTTTCCATAGGCAAAGCAATATGCTTATCCAATTTTTTAGCCAAACGATGAATTTCATCTTCCATCTTGTGAGGGGATTCCTTTACATAATGGCCTTTTGGACTCTTATGTTCTTTACCTTCAATTTTAAAATTGGTCATAGCGATTCTCCGATCATATTTAATGCGTTAAATTTTACATCTTCTACTCTTTTTAACCAGCCTTTGCCAAAAGTAGCAAAAGTAGGCAACGATTCATAAAAGCTGGTCTTGCGATTGCTGTAAGCATCTACAACATCTTTAGGGTCTTTTTGGGCAATTAACTGCATAGTACGTGGGCCAATCACTCCATCAGGAACACATCCCATCGCTTCTTGAAGTAACTTGACAGCTCTGCCAGGCCCCATGTTCATCGCAGCGTCAAACGCCATGTAATCCACGCCCACAGGCAACTGGTTTGCATAACAAGCCATCCAATACTTAGCCTGATACATAGGGGCTACATCAGCAGGGGTTAGACCTTTCATAGTTTTAACATCATGCCCGACCCATTCTTCCCAGACTTTTTTGGTTACGCCAAGATTGGTTTCACCGCCAGGGTCTGCTGGATTATTTACCCAACCGCCTTCTGACTTTAAAACAAGGTCAAGACACTTTTGAAAATTATTTTGCATTTAAAGCCACTTGTTGATTAACCCAGTCTTGCAGGGTCATTAATTGTTCTGTTGTTTGGGCGCATTGCTCGGCAACAAGTAATACGTTATGGGTTTCTCCATTAATTGTGATGGTGGCATTGGGATCGGAGGACAAGACACCGCTACGGGAGTTGAGCATCCTAGTATAGAAAGTGTGGATGCTAGTAAGACGAGCTTCGTAAGTTTGCTTAATGTTTTCATTAATTATTTCCTGTTCCTTGATTTTGGCATCCGTTTCTGCCTGTTGTTTTTCTGCAATAATTTGAACTTCCTGTTTGTAATCCATATAGCGCAGATGCTCCACATAAAAGCCAGCCCCAAAACCGCCCAAAACCAAAGCCAAATAAATGTAGATTTGTCCACCAATACCGCCTAATAATTTAAGTAAAAAGCTCATTGAGGCTCTGCTCCAGCCATTTGTTTACCAGCTACCGCAGCAGCTCCCGAACCCGATACGATGCCTAAAGCACCAGCAAGTTCAGTCAGGCTAATTTCATGGCCTGCATAAATTAAATAAATTGCTGAACCCGCTACTACAAAAAAGCCAAGCATCCACGCCCAACGAGCTATGTCATGGGTTTGATTGTCTTTGCCTGTCAGAATATGAGTTAATATTTCGTTCATTTTTGAGTGAAATAGTGAGCAATAAAACCTATTAAAGAACTAATTCCTGAAACAACCATCATGCCTACCCAAAAGCCACCACGACCTTTATTAGCCATTGCAAGCAATTCTTTAATATCACGCCTCATTTCAGCTACTTCTTTTTCCATAGCTTCTACTTTAGACCACATTACACCTATTTTTACTGGATCAATTTCAGACATGATTAACTCTTATAGATGTAGCACAATGCGTAGTAAGGTGGTAAGTTGCCGCCTGTAGGACTTACGCCAACAGTAGTATTGGTAGTAGCAACAGTAATACTAGTAGAGGCTGTTGCAGTTGATACAGTACCAGATGAAACAGAAGTAACGTCTGTTCCACCATTAGTAGAAATATTGCCAACGCCAGGACTTCCAGCAGTATCTTTTTGCAAATGAGCGTGTCCAGGGTCTGTAACTGTAGAAGTTGCAGTATGGGTATGACTTGGCAATATAGAATCAGCCGATCCACCAGTCTGTGAAACAGCATAAGCATTACCAGCACCAACAATAAATTTATCTCTTAAATCAGGTGTGCCATTTGTGCCATCGCAAAGTTGGAATCCTGCGGGAATAGAACCACTTGATCCTGACCATAGCAAAATACAACCACTAGGAACTGAAGTAGAACCACCGCCACTACTAGATTGTGGAATACCATACAAATTATCTAGGGTAGAAATAATTGTGCCAAGTGAGTTTTCAATTTGAAACTTGTAAGAGAACCCTGATTGCAACCAAATTTCATTAGGTGGTCTGCCATCTGTACCCAAAACAATAGGATTGGTATTAGCTACTAATCCGCTATTGTCTGTATAAGTTGTCAGCGCAGTAGAAGAACCAGCTTGAAATGTATAAATTAGACCACCAGCTAAAGGTAATCCTGTAGTTCCTAATACGCTTGTGCCGTTAATAACGGGGGCTAAGTTTACTGATGCCATTATCTATTACCTTTTTCTTTTTGAACTTGTTGTAAATAAGATTCAAACGATGCCAACGGAATCTTTCCTACGCCTAAATTGCTTGGTGCTTGTAATAAATCACGAATAGCAGTATTTTTAATTCCTTGTGTTAAATAATTTTGAACTACAGGCGTTCTTAATGCTTTTTGCATAGCATAAGGAGCAGCAATTCCCACTAATCCAGCTTCAGCAGCACCCTTATAATCACCTGTGTAAGCACCATAAGCAGCAGATCCCAATAAATCAGGTACTAACCATGCAGCAGCCCTTTTAACTGTTCCACTATCGGGAATTTTGCTTTTTAATAACATATTTCCAGCTTGCGCCAAATTAACTAATTCTTGATCTCCACGACCATAAATTGATGATTGTCTATTTGCTTTTTGACCTAACACATTAGCCAATTTAGATGGACTAATATCTCCAGCACCTTCTTTATCAATAGTGCTTTCTATTAGTTTCATATTTCTAAATTGTGTTCTTGCTTTAGTTAAAGCTAATCTGTCAACATCATTTAAAGAATTGTTAATTCCATCTAATAAAGTTGATCTTAATTGTCTAGCTTGATAAGCTAATTCACTATCAGCATTACTAGCATATCTATTTAAATCTTTATAAATACTATATGCGTTTTGCCCTGTAATTGCGCCACTTTCATCAACATTTTTAATAATTCTATTAGCTAAATTAACAATAGGTTTTTTTTCTGCATCACTTGCGCTAATTTGAATATCTGCAATTCTTTTAACAATATCATCAGTTAAAGCTACATTATTATTAGATAAAATGTTTTCAAATTTATCGTTAATTGATTTAGAAGCATCTCTCATTACATTAGAAGTAGCAGCATTAGAATCAGCGCCAACAGTTTTTAAAATTGCTTTATTAAAAGCTGATTGTTGTTCTGAAATAGATTTTTGTTCAAATCCAGCGGTAAATGGATTAGAGTCTAAAACAGTTTTTGCTCTATTTAACAAAGCAGAGCCAGTTTTTTGTGCAGCATCTAAAGGTATTCCTGCTTCAGTTAATATTTTTACTGCATTTTGAGCTGCACCACTTAATTCAGCAGTAATTGGTTGGGCAACTTTTCCTAAACCACTAACAATTCCTTGACCTGCTGCGCCTAAACCACCACCAGCTATGGCATTAAAAGCACGGCTTTCTTCTGGCAAAGTTGGCTGAACCAATCCCATTTCTGCGCCAGACAATGCAGCTTTGCCAACAGTTCCACCTGGCAATAAAACAGCTTGCCCCAATTCACCCGCCACGTTTCCTAACATACCTGGTGTGGTTTCTAGTAATGGTTTATTAGCTTCTCTTTGTGCCAATATTTCAGCAAATCTCTTTTCGCCAACTTCTTTTGCAGAAGGTAATCCTAATTTTTCAGACGCAGCTTTAGAAAATTCAGGAAAAGCCTTTTCTAATTGTTGTGCCAATGGGTCTAAAACTTGACCTATTCCAGTCATGGTGGTTTCGCCAGAAGCCTTTAATCCTTTTAAAAACAAATCAGCTTTGCTTAATCCTTTAAGATTAGCAGGCAACTCTTTGGTAACTTGTTCTGATTTAATTGGCTCGGAAAGTTCTACTTCTGATGGGTTAATTGGTTCATATCCAGAAACACTAACAGATCCAGAAGTTTCAACTTTTGAAGGATCAATCGGTGGCAATTTCATAGATACTTTTTGCAAATATCCTTTGGTTTCTTCAGCTGGTGGTGCTTCCCCCATAGACACCGCTTTGCCAGCTTTTGATCCACCATTGTAATGAGCTACTGCCGCTCTAAAACTTCCATATTGCTTTTGTAAATCTGACAAATATTGAGCTGCGCCATGAGCAGAACTAACAGGATCAGATACATCTACACCATAAGCCTGAGCTGTTGCTGGCATAAATTGAAAACGACCTTTTGCTCCTTTAGGACTTGTGGCCTCATCTTTTCCGCCACTTTCAACAGACTCAACTGCTGATAAAGCACCTTCTGGCAAACCATATCTTTGCTCAAGAGAAGCGTAAAGGTTATCCATTATTTATATTCCCAAGACTTGCCACCATCGTAACTTACAACATCACGCCCTTTGTATTTACCAAAAGTAGCATTTTTTTGTTCTTTAGATGTAACAGTATTTTGTTTTCCTGCAAAATTTTGCAAAATGTGTTGTTGCACTTCTGAAACATGGGTATCTGGATTTAATGTACCTGTTTTGGCTTTTTCAAGCAAAAATTTTTGTTCTTCAATAGGAATAGCATTTTGTTTACGTGTAAATTCAAAGAAACGCTCTAAAGCTCTTGGATCGCTACCAATATCAGGATTATCACGAATGTATCTGTTAATAGATTCAGCAGTACCTGGCGTTGCTGTAGCAGCTTGAATTACAGTTTGAGCAATAAACTTGTTTAAAGATTGAGCAGCAGACAAATCACCTTTGGCAACTTTATCTACTAAATCTTGTGGAGCACCAACTGCTTGTAATTTTTGTGCAACATCTACATAAGTTCTTGCACCAGCTCCAGGCTTAAACTCTTTCATCAAGTTTTCAGCTTCATTTAAGCGCATTTCGTTTTGAGTTGCGCTTGCAACACGAGTTGTCAAATCTTTTTGATAATCACCAAAATTAGCAACTCCTACATTTGTCGGTGTTAAATTTTGACCACCTGCTTGCATTGGAGCTGAAACAGTTCCAGCAGCACGATTTGTCAAAAATGGCGTACCAGCAGCATTAGTATTAAATTGTGGCAACGCAGCAGCATATTGTTCAGCACCGCTTGCACCTTGCCGTCTAATGTTAGACAACAATTTTTTGTAACCTTCTACATCGCCTTTATCTATTAATTGATGGGCTTGATCTACAGCACCACCCTCTTTTAATAAATCTGGACTTACAGTTTTAAGCCATTTTTCTGTTGCCTCTAATTCTTGTTTAATGGCTTTGGAATCACCAATTTTATAAGCCTCTGAATTTTCAAGACCTGTTAAAGCTCCATTAGCAATTTGTCTTTGAGTATTTGCAAGACCAAGTTGCGAAGTTTGTGTTGTAGCTTGTTGTTGTTGAACAACCAAAGGGTTAACTTGTTGTGCTTGTTGATAAGCCTGCGCTCCACGAGCTATATTGAGCATATCACCTATGCTTGTAACTTGCGGGGGTTTTATTTCAGAAGCTACTGTAGAAACGTTGTAATCAGCCATGATTTTTCCTTATGCTAATGCAAAAGCATCACCTAAAAAACTGCCTCCAGATGTTGCACCGCTTCCAATAGCCGTAGCATCAAGAGGGGCTGATGAACCGCTCAGTACATTACTTAAAAAGCCAAGATTACCAAGATTTTGTGCTGCACCAGAATAAGCGTTTGCTGCTCCAACTTGACCAGCAGCCTGAGCGTTTGCTGCTCCTACTCCAAGACTTGCAATACCTTGAGCTGTTCCTGTAGAAAGGTTACCAAGACCTGATACAGCATTTTGACCAATTTGAGCTATATTTGATAAATTTCCATAAATGTTTTGACGTTGATTTTGATAATTGCTAAATGCTTGTTGGTATGCGTTTCCAGCATAGTTTTGCGTATAATTTTGTAACGCTTGTTGGGCATTGCCGCCTACAAGACCGCCTGTAGCATTTGCACCAGCATTTTGAGCTTGTTGGCCTTGTTGAAGCTGAAATGCGTAATTAGGAGCTAATTGAGCATTAAGGTCTTGATTGTTAAATTGGTTAGTCAAATATCCATTATTTAGCATATTGGATATTGATGTTGTGCCTTGTGTCCCCAAATTGGTATAAGGGGTGTAATATGGTGTCATATTTGCAAGGTTTTGCTGCAAAGTAAGTTGACCTTGTTGCGCTCCCTGAGCAGCAGTATTTCCTGCTTGCGATGCTCCACCGCCTCCAATAAGACCGCCAACTACGTTTCCAATAATCGGGGCTGCTACAGCAGTAAATACACTTCCACCCATAATTTCTCCAATCTAATACAGTAATTGTCTCATTTTTACAACATCTTAGTAAAGACTTTATCCATCAATTTGAACCCAAAATACTCAAAAAGACTACTATTGTCTGAATGAACCTTAGTTGTGTAGATCAATCTGTCAACCTTTAATTCTTTCATTACTTTTTCAGCAAATTGGAACATCCTAATACCAGTACGACCTTTGCGATATTCTTTTTTTAAAAAGTAAATATCCTCAAAAGCTGTTAAACAAGTCTTGTAATGCAGATGGGGAGCTACAAAAAATATAATGTATCCGACCAATTTTCCATCATCTTTACAAGTTATAAACTTTAATCTGCCCATATCTAAGAGCTGTTTATAAACATCCCAATCAGGATCAAGAGGAAAAGTTTTAGTTACCGATAATTCCTCGTAATGATCCTGAATTATTTCTTTTAAAGCATCTAAATTTTTTAGCCAATCGTCATCTTTATATTCAATCATACGTTGTAGTAAGGCACTTTAAATGGTTTGCCGTCAATAGTGACATTCATAAATCCAGCAGGATTTGTAGGTAATGTCGCTGTCCCTTTGGTAGCGTTTGTAGATGAGCTAAAGTTCAATAAGTTTAAAAACCATTGTTGCCACGCCCGTGTGGGCATTTTGGTATTGTCATCTAATAAAGGTGTGACTGGATAAGGGTTTCCTTGAGAAGAACCCCATAAAATATTAGACATTAATTTTCCCCTTCTTCTGCTTTTAAGTTAGCAGATACTATCACCGCTTTAATCGGATCAGTAACAACTACCTCAAAAATACGATCTCGTGCGTAGCCGAGTCTGCGCCACATTGCACGATTGCGATATTTACCTTGTTGGCCAATACCAGTCCAATGCTCGTTTGACCATGTTGAGCCACCATCGCTTGACCATCTTAGCATAGCTTGTGGGGTTACAGAGCCACCAGGAGTGTTTTTGGGTGGTGATTGAATAATAATCGTATTATTTGGCGAAATTGTGTAAGACGTAGTAATTACAAAAGGTGAAGAATAATAAGTAATATTGCCTGCTGGCTGTGGGTAAACCGTAAATGTGCTTCCAAAAGCTATGGTTTGAACAGTACCTGGTGAAATCGTATAAGGTGATTGCTGAAATACATTGCCAGGGGTAGATACAGGCGTAGAGTTATTGGTTTGTGACAAACCATAATTTACTGTTGGCGGTATAGAAAAGCCATTTGTACCAACGCCAGGCTGGAATTGAATCTGTAATTCTGCAAAATACTGTCTTTGCAAGTCTGTAACAAGGTGTGGCGCACGTCTTAATCTACGGATTGTTCCGCCATTATCGGTATAGTTATTTTGATCTAACTGGTAAATTTGACCATTTTCCCAATCGCCTACCAAAACGAGATTTTGGAATACCGCAGAGCAGTTAGAGCGATGGCGATGGTAAACATTATTATTGTCCACCCATAACCACTTATGCCACATACCTGTAGTAATGTCGTAAGCCCAAGTTAAATCAATCGTAGGGAATGAAATTACATAGACTTCGTGACCTTCTAATTGATAGGTATAGGCTACGGCATCTTCTACATACTGATCTACTAGCGTATTTTCTACTGCGTGAGTGGATATTCTTTGTGGGAAATAGCCATTCATCATTACGATTTCTGATTGACCACGCAGATTTTTTGAAAGATATGCAAAAGAATTGCCTAAACGAGCCACAGAAAAAGGAGCTACGATGCCATGCTGACTTGAGCTACCTGGAATTCTTTGAAAAGCAAAAGGAAATGTGCCAGCATCTGCCCAAACTTCGGATGTATTCTCGCCCAAAAGGTAAACTTGCCCATGATCTGCAATTAAAGAAACAAGGTTATCAGGCCCAGTAAACTTAGAAGCGTAAGACAATCCGTAGGTAATTGGGGATAGCAGATTAGAAGCTGCCCATTGTTGGGTATTGGGATCGTTGTAAACAAAGTAGTTATCTACAGTATCGACTACAGTTCCGCCTGAAAATGCGCCATCTGAGCTTGGCAATACTGAAAACTCAACAGCGTACATCGTTTCTGATGTGCTTTCTGTTTGCGATTTATTAACAATATATGTACCTGTTCCGCCTGTGCCTGAACCTGTTGTCAAGTTAAGGCTTAACCCTGTGCCAGCATTATTAGTGCTTGTAGAAACAGGATTTGTAGGGGTTGATGTATATTGTCCAGCGTAAGTCAATGTAAGCCCTGTGACAGCTCCGCTAGAACCAATAGAGGTCACAGTAAAGGTTGCTGGACTATTGCCATAAACACCGCCTAAAACAGTTACAGTATCGTTTACAGCATAACCTGTACCCGCAGTAGCGATGGTTTCACTAATAACTGTACCGCTTCCTAATGAGGTCACAATCGTATTATTAGTTACATTTGCTCCTACGATAGTTTGACCTGGGTAAATAGTCCCGCTTGCTACCGCAGAAACAGTCAATGTTGTGCCAGCGATTGTTCCTGTAAATATTGCACCACTATTATTGGTACTAAAATCTTGACTAGAAATTGTGTAACTTTTATTAATTGTGTAAGTTCCAGTACCACCAGAACCTGTGCCATTAGCAGTAATAACAGTTTCTAAATTAAGACCAATTCCGTATAGGGATTGACCAACTGTGATTGTGCCACTTTTAACTGAAGTTACTGTAAGCGTTGTCCCAGAGATGCTACCAATAAAAGAAGCTGTATTGGGCGTGGAAATGCGCCATGTATAACGATAAGCTCCGTCAACAATATAGACGTTTACACCGTTATCTGTAATGCCGACTTGCCCTGTTGCTGTGTTTAAAATGCCAATAACAAAAGGGGTAAATGCATAATTGATTGCATATACATAATAGCCACAAACAGCGATCATATATTGACCGCCTGACAAAGTTCTCATACCACGAACTTTTGCTTGATTTGGCAAGGCGACAACAGTTGTAAGACCTGGTGTAGGATATAAAGCAACTACTCCACGCTGATTAGGCTGTTTAGTAGGATCAACTTCTGTGCGCCAGTTGATACATTCCTCAGCATTTTGATAAATACTGGGGGCTACATACGATGCGCCTACAAAGCCAAAGTCAGCCATTATCTAAAGAAGCCTCCTGATAAAATCCATCCAGCATCTTTTTGACGGCTTGCCAACATCGCATCGGCAAAACGTGCTGATTGAACAGGGCGCATATTCGTGCGCTTGATTGTTGCTTTGGATTGTGCTGCAAAGCCATTAATCATCGCTATTTGCGTTGCTGATGCTTTGCCATACATAGGCATTAAACGCTCTGCCAAACACCATCTAAGAGCCATTGTGTAGCCTTGTGGCAGATTAATGACATCATAAATAGTCGTAAATTGACTAAATATGTTGTCAGCAAACATGTGCATTTCGCCTTGTGATGGGTTAGGCCATACATAGATATTTCCTAACGATTCGCTTGGCTGATAGTAAAGAGCTTTAGGCCATGGGCCATTCAAAGTCTTTAAACCAATCATTTCATAATCTTCAACAGCCAAAATAGCGATTGGATAGTCTAATCCACCATTGTTGATTGGAATACCATTAGAGTTGGTGTTAATACGGACAAACGCAGAACTAATTGTCAATGGTCGCTGATAGTAGCCATTGATTGTAGTGCTGGCGATAGTCTGTGGAATATTAACTAAATATGTTCCAGCTTCGTTGACATTGTTACCTGCGCCTGTAAGCATCTGAACAATCGTAGTACCAGGCAAAATACCTGTGCCACTAAGGGTTTGCCCTACTGTGATTGCGCCTGAACTAATACCAGTAATGGTTAAAGTCGTGCCACTAATTGAACCTGTAAAGATTGATCCAATTTGACCGCCTGGGCCGATGGTATATTGGGTTTGACCTGGCACGATAGGAAAGACGATCTCATTCTTATAATAGACCATCATATCTTCGTTAGACCATTGACCCAACATATCGTTGAGCATATCAAAAGCGTCTTGAACCGCATCAGGGCTAGGAGTTTCACCCGCTTCTAATGCGCCAATATCCTTTAATGCACGACTAATAATGTCGAGAGCTTGAGCCATAATTAAACTCCAACTTTAGCTCTTAATGCTGCAATTTCGTTAGCTTGTGTATTAACAGTTGCTGAAAGTTCTTGAATTGCTCCCACCAAATAAGCAAACATATCGTTTTGCCAACCAACAGATAACAGCTTATCGTCTGTAATAAATGGTTTTTGTTCTGCATTTGGAGTTAATGTATTAACGGCATTAGGAATAATGCTTTGCACTTCTTGAGCAATAAATCCTACTGTTGGCTCATTAACAGCATCGTAATTCCATGTATAGCTTACTGGTCGCAATGCGTTAATTTTTGCCAATGAACCAGTTAAATTAGACACATTAGACTTTAAGCGTGAATCAGAGATTGATCCCCATGAACCACCGCCCGTTTTAGAGGCTGTGCCATCTCCAGCGAGAATATACGCTGTTTGACCCGATCCAGCATTATTGAAATTAAATACATATTGCTGAGAACCTAAAGACGTAGAACTTGCAGAATAATAAATTGAGTTATATTGATTGCCAGTTACAGAGCTATACCAGTTAATAGAATTGTTTTCTAAAATCATGCTAGTAGATGAGCTTGATCCACCAACATAGGTATAAGTGCTATTAAAGGTATTTGTGCCTGTAAATGTATTATTGCTGCTTAAAAGCGATGAGCTTGGACTTGCCCAAGTTCCATCATTTCTTAAGAAGGTGCTGGTTGATCCTGAAGGTGCGGGAATTTGGTAGCTATTCCATACAAAAGTACCAGATTGACCAAAACCAAAAACAGAAGTGTTATTAACTTGGAATCCAAGCGCATTGCTTCCGTTGTAATACATTCCAGTTGTTGCATTTCCAACAGTTACTGAATTTGATTGCAATGCAGCATAACCACCGCCAGCAGTATCAATTAAATAACCGCTTGTGGATGTGAGATTGGCATTTACAGTAACCGCAGCATTAAATGTGTTTGTGCCTGTAAAAGTGTTATTTGATGCAAGAATTGAGCTACCACCTGTACCGCTACCTGATGGGGTAATCCATGTGCCAGCATTGCTTAAAAAGGTAGTTGTAGAGCCAGTAGGGGCTGGAATTGTGTAGCCATTCCAATCAATCGTAGAGTTAAGAGTCAAACCACCAGAAGTAATTGTGACATTCTTAGGAATGGTTACATTCTGTGATGCGTCAATATTAAGGGCTTGAACGCCATTCGTTTGTAATTGCAAAACACCGCTTGTGTCTGCTGTTTCTACGATTCCCGCTGAAGAAGCGTTGATTGTGGATGCCATTTTAGATTCCTATGTTTGGTTTAAATGTTGGTTTTACCCAGGGCAAACCACTTTTTGTGCTTTTTAGGGCTTGCAACTGATTTTCTAGGTTCAATTTTATTGCATTTAACGATTCTTGCATATCTTCTTCTAACCATCTAATAACTAATTGTTCAGTAATTTCTTGATATGCAATTTCATTTTTAAAATTAGAAAAATTCCATTTGCCTTGAGTTGTAACAATATTTTGGCTATCGTCAGCACTTAAATGATAATCAACAGAAATTATTTCTTTATTTTTTTCTTCAAGATCACATATTTTCCAATTAAAATTTATCATATTGATACAGATGTTGCAGAAGTTGGCCCTAAATTAACTGTAAAAGTGTTTGATTGATTGTTTGCATTAATTGTTTTATTTGTTACTACATCTTCCCACAACCAAGTAAAAGTATTTAAAATTGCTTGTGAATTTGGTTGCGGTGCATAAAACACATCGTTTTTAGCATCGTATGTGTAACCAATACCAGCATAGTTGCCACGCAAAGCTACACCGCTATCTTCTTTGCCGTCTGCGCCATAGTGTTTGCCACCACGAGTATTGTAAGAAGTTTGAATCCAAGCACCAGGGCTAGAA
>Ga0208110_1000034_pt1 | contig 22552 bp, 25 predicted proteins | sample CryBogCBH13Jun08_FD_185507 | JGI IMG/M metagenome (GOLD analysis project Ga0208110, IMG submission 185507) | Freshwater microbial communities from Crystal Bog, Wisconsin, USA - CBH13Jun08 (SPAdes) | ecosystem: Environmental > Aquatic > Freshwater > Lake | place: Crystal Bog, Wisconsin, USA...
CTACTACCATCCAAGAACCCAAGCAAAGATTAAAGGTGCTACTATAGTAGCATCGCTCTCCACAATGAATTTTGGTGTATGAATATCCAATTTACCCCAAGTAATTTTTTCGTTTGGAACAGCACCACTATAGCTACCATAAGAGGTAGTACTATCGCTTATCTGACAGAAATAACTCCAGAAAGGTACATCATGCCATTCCAGATCCTGATACATCATTGGTACAACGCAAATTGGAAAATCTCCGGCAATACCGCCACCAATCTGAAAGAACCCTACCCCTTTTCCACCGCTGTTGGCACGATACCATTCGGTTAAATAAACCATGTATTCAATACCACTTTTTACTGTGCTTGCTTTCAATTCATTCTTTATTACATAACTGGCAAAGATGTTTCCAGTAGTACTATCTTCCCAACCTGGTACTACTATCGGAATGTTTCTTTCAGCAGCAGCAATTATCCAACTGTCTTTAGGGTCTATTTCATAGTATTGTTCCAGCTCTCCACTCAATACTGTTTTATATAAAAATTCATGAGGAAAATATCTTTCTCCTTTTGCTTCTGCATCCATCCATTGTTTTACAAGGTGCTTTTGCAACCTGCGAAAAGCCTCTTCTTCAGGAATACAGGTATCTGTAACTCTGTTGAAATGATTTTCTAATAAATCCCACTCATCCTGAGGAGTAAGATCACGATAATCAGGAACTCTTTTGTAATGAGAATGAGCAACCAGATTCATCACATCTTCTTCCAGATTTGCACCTGTACAACTGATGATATCTACCTTACCCTGACGAATCATTTCGGCAAACGAAATACCTAATTCGGCAGTACTCATTGCACCTGCAAGGGTAACCATCATTTTGCCACCTTCTAACAAATGTGTTTCATATCCTTTAGCAGCATCAACTAATGCAGCTGAATTAAAATGACGATAATGCTTTTCTACAAACTGTGAAATGGGACCTTTATTCATATCCTTATTAAAATTAATGCCGCAAATGTAGTGTATTACTTATTGCTGTAAATACTTCTACAACAATAAGTAATTGATACAAATAATAAAAATATTAATAATATGGCATTAATTTTGCAATATTGCATCATTGCTTTTATGAAACAAATACAAAGGTTTTATTAGTAAAAACCTCCAGATTATATGCGGGTAAGGATTGGATTAATCATTTTTATTAATTTATTATTGTTAAGCAGATTGTCTGCTCAGGAGAATATTACCCTGAAGTTTCGATTTTTATTTAATGGCAAACCGATGGTTTTCAGAGATTCTTCCTACATTACTTCTCAGGGAGATACTGTACAGATTGATATGTGCAAAATATATCTTTCAGGATTCAGGTTGCTCCAAAATCAAAAAGAAGTTTACAAAGAAAACTACAGCTATCATCTTATCAATCCATTACGAAACAGAGATACTATCCCTTTAAGAGGTATCAAGAGTAAGTTTGATGAAGTGGAATTTTATATTGGTGTTGACAGCCTTACCAACACAATGGGTGTAATGACAGGAGATCTTGATCCTGTTTTTGCTATGTACTGGGCATGGAACAGCGGATATATTAATGCAAAAATAGAAGGTATATCTAATCAGTGCAATACGCCTCAGAATAGGTTTGAATATCATATAGGAGGGTATCTCGCACCTTATCAATCAATACAAAAAGTAGCTTTACCAATATCAGGAAATGAGATTCACAAACATGAAATGATTATAAATGCAGACTTATCAAAATGGTTTACCGATATAAACCTTAGTACTGAACCTAATATTACCATACCTTCTGCTGAAGCAGTAAAGATGGCACACCACTATGCTGCCATGTTTTCAATTGCACATTAAATGAGTATTAAAAGAACGATATTTTCTATAGTTTCACTAATATTATTTGCGGTAATTATTATTTCCTTTTCTGTAAAACAATAAGTTGATGGTGAAGTGAATTTTATAGTACCCAAAGGATGGCCAAAGCCTGCTTATGATTTTAAAAAGAATCCTGTAACACAGGATGGTTTCAGGCTTGGAAGAAGATTGTTTTTTGATCCTGTATTATCACGGGATAGTGGTATTTCCTGCAATTCCTGCCATACCCAGTTCAGTGCCTTTACGCATGTAGATCATAGGGTAAGTCATGGTATAAACGGACTTATGGTAACCAGAAATTCTTCCACTATCTTTAACCTTGCCTGGAATACTTCTTTTATGTGGGACGGACGTGTGAAGACATTATCAGAACAACCATTAAATCCTATTACCAACTCTGTAGAGATGGATAATACGATGGAGAATATTGTGAATAAACTAAATCAATCTGCCACCTATAAAGAAGATTTCAATAAAGCATTTGGTGATGGGCCTGTTACCAGTCAGAAAGTACTGAAAGCTTTGGCAGAGTTTATGGTGTTGCTTCAATCCTTTCATTCTAAATATGATAAAGTAATTGTTGAGAACAGTAAGGAAGTAAGTTTTACAGAGGATGAAAAAGCAGGATTACATATATTCAGAGATCATTGTGCTAAATGCCATAAAGAACTCTAAATTTTAGAATAAAATTGACATTCAACCGTAAAATGTATGATTTACTTCATGTTTACGGCTCTGAAAGGAAATAAATTCATTTATCAGCTTTAAAAACAGGCTAAAAATCCAGATTACTAGTACTCTGAGCAAAAGTACTAGTACTTTTCGTTGAACTACTAGTACTATAAGCAAAAGTATTAGTACTTTCTGTTGGACTACTAGTACTCTGAGCAAAAGTACTAGTACTTTTTGTTGGACTACTAGTGCTCTGAGCAAAAGTATTAGTACTTTTCGTTGGACTACTAGTGCTCTGAGCAAAAGTACTAGTACTTTTCGTTGGACTACTAGTACTCTGAGCAAAAGTACTAGTACTTTTCATTGGACTACTAGTACTCTGAGCAAAAGGACTAGTACTCGGGAGAAAAGTATCAAAATGCATATTACCCTTTACATTGTATAAGCCTGATTTAATAGTATTGCCAATAACCATACATGAAGAAAGTGGTATAAAAAAGATACAGCTTTATTCTGCTAAAGAGTTGATGAAAGAAGGGTTTTTAAATGCTTCAAAATGTGTTAATAATACAGAGAATATATGGCAAATCAATTGCACTGAAAAGAATAAGAATATCACAAGTGAAGATTATGTAAACTGGCAGAATAAACTAACAGAACAAAACCTTAATGCAAATTATTTAGTACTATATAATACTTCTGCAAAAGATGCTAATGCTACGGTTGTGGAACGAGCTGATTTTGATGTGGAATTATTAGTAGAAAGTGTTGCTTATGTTTTATATACACATGATGAAGGGGAAGCATATTATTTAACTTCAATACTTAATTCTACTGCGCCAAATTTACTAATGAAAGATTTTCAGGCTAAAGGATTGTTTGGTGCAAGACATGTACACAAAAAGATATTAGATATCTATTTTCCTAAATATGATGCTAAAAGCAAAACACATAACCAACTGGCAGCACTTAGTAAAACCTGTCATATAAAAGCAGCACAATACATAGTGAATAATCCTCCGCTACAGGAATTGTCCGCCATGCACTAAGGTAAAATAAGGGTAGCTATAAAAAAACATTTAGCTGCCGAAATGCTGGAGATAGATGAGTTGGTGAAGAAGATATTAGGATAATTGACAATGGATAATGAATAATGGACATTTTTCGGTTTGGGTTTGAAGCAATGGGCAGCGGCTGTGAAGTAGTTATTGCGTCAAGCAGTAAAAAAGAAGCGCAGTCAATTGCCGGTACTGCTATTGAAGAGGTGACGAGAATAGAGCGCAAGTACTCCCGTTACAGGCCGGAAAGCATTGTTTCGCGAATAAATGCCGCAGCGGGCCTTGAAAGTGTTGAGTGTGATGATGAGACACTCTCCTTGTTTCACTATGCTGATACGTTGTACGAAAGCAGCGGTGGCCTGTTTGACATTACTGCAGGTGTTTTGCGCCATGCCTGGGATTTTAGTAATCCGGTTGTGCCCGATCAAGCCTTGCTGTTCAAGCAATGCCGCTTGATTAACTGGCAGAGTGTAGAACGTCAAGGCAATTCTGTTCGCCTCCCTGTTGCTGGCATGGAACTCGATTTTGGCGGATTCGGCAAAGAGTATGCGGCTGACCGGGCTGCAGCTTTGGTTCATGGAAAAGGGGCTAAGAATGGATATGTAAACCTTGCCGGAGATATAAGGGTTGTTGGCCCCAAGCTTGACGGAGCTCCATGGATGATCGGGATTCAGGATCCGCGCCATAAAAAGCGTACGATAGCTTCGATTCCTCTTTATACCGGTGCATTGGCGACAAGTGGAGACTATGAGCGCTTTATTGAGGTGGACGGTAATCGCTACTGCCATATTATTCATCCCCGATCAGGCTATCCAGTAAAACATTGGCGTTCAGTAACTGTTGTTGCCCCATTAGCCATCACTGCAGGGAGCTACTCGACCATAGCAATGCTGAAGGAGGCTGACGGATTAGCCTTTCTTGATAATTCAGGAATGGGATATCTGGCCGTGGATTCTCTGGGAAAGATCTATCACAAAAATGCATAATGAACAATGAAGTATTTCGCAATTATCTTAGGAACTGATTAGAATGAATCAATTTTCACTCAAGCGAACAGCAACACTTTTCGTTGTTTTCATGGCATTTCTTTTTCGGGTCAATGCCTGTTTTGCAGCTGATTTTCTTGACCCTGAAGAGGCTTTCAAGGTCAAGGCTGAGCTGAACAATACCCACTCTGTGGTTGTGCATTGGGATATTGCCAAAGGGTATAAATTGTATCGCGACAGGGTGAAGATTGGTATCGAAAGTGGCAATGCCCAGTTGCAGACTCCTGTTTTACCAAAAGGTATCAAGGTCACTGATCCTTCAACCGGCGAGACAGTTGAGATCTACCATGACAAACTGACGGTAGAAGTGCCTCTTGTCAAGGCCGATGGTATTTTCAGGCTGAATGTTGAATATCAGGGGTGTGCTGAGGATGGCCTCTGTTATCCGCCAATGACTCGCCTTTTCACGGTGGATTCGAACCAGCCCGGGGTATTGGTGCAAGCTGGCGATCAGCCGGGTAAAGGCGCTATTGGAGCTGAAAAATCAACTCCACCATCTCAGCCAAAAAGCGCTTCACCGAAAGAGAGGGTGGCGGACAATGATCTTTCCCTTGCCAAGGATACTCTTGCAGGTGGGAGTTTATGGAAAATCGCTCTTGCATTCCTTGCGTTCGGCTTGCTCTTGTCGTTTACACCATGTGTTCTGCCGATGATACCAATTCTTTCTTCGATTATAGTGGGAGAGGGAGAGGTTAACCGACGCCGCAGCTTTTTAATGGCGGTTGCTTACTGTCTTGGAATGGCGTTAGTCTATACCAGTCTTGGCGTTGCTGCTGGATTAGCTGGCGAGGGGCTGGCTGGAGCCTTGCAAAAACCATGGGTGCTTGCGGTGTTTGCGCTTTTGCTTGTGCTTCTTTCTCTCTCGATGTTCGATGTTTACCAGTTGCAAATGCCGATTTCTATACAAAACAAACTTAACAATACATCACGTCATTTAAAGGGTGGTCGTTTTGCCGGGGTATTTGTTATGGGTGCGTTATCAGCCCTTATTGTCGGACCTTGTGTTGCTGCACCACTTGCCGGTACACTGGTCTATATAAGTCAGACGCGTGATGTGATTCTTGGTGGTCTGGCTCTCTTTTCGATGGCAATGGGGATGAGCGTTCCCCTGCTGCTTGTCGGTTTGTCAGCAGGAAGTCTCCTGCCCAAGGCTGGAGTATGGATGATCGGCGTGAAATATGTTTTTGGGCTTTTGTTGATAGCTGTTGCCATCTGGATGGTCTCCCCGGTTCTGCCAGTTTCGGTTCTTCTGCTTCTCTGGGGTGCTTTTGCTATTCTGTGCGCTGTTTTTCTTGGTGTTTTCACAGCGTTACCAGCCAAACCTTCGATAGCCCAGCGTTTTGGAAAAACCTTTGGTATCGTCTTGTTTATAGTCGGGGTACTGGAGCTTGTCGGATCGGCTTCAGGCGGAAATAATGCACTCGAACCGCTCTCACCGATTCATACAGCATCGACAGTCAGCACAGAAGAGAAGGGAGTGAATTTTACCCATATCCGAACGGCTGAGGAGCTTGATCGAGCGCTGCAATCAGCAAAAACACCTGTAATGCTTGATTTTTATGCTGACTGGTGTGTAGCATGCAAGGAGATGGATCGGTTTACCTTTCATGACCCAAAAGTCATTGAGCAGCTTAAGAGCCTTACACTGCTTCAGGTTGATGTCACCGCAAATACTGGTGATGATCGTGCACTCATGAAGCGTTTTGGGTTGTTCGGCCCTCCAGGAATAATTTTCTTTAATAATGAGAAGGAGATTCCTGAAAGCAGGATTGTTGGTATTCTTGAGGCGAAAAATTTTATTGATCATGTCACCAGGCATGTGAAAAGTCATTAATCGACTATCTATAAAATAAGGGGTGCGATGTCTTTTTATTCACTTTTTGCTCCCTATTACGAGCAGGTATTTCCATTCAGAAATCAGGTATACTCTTTTCTAAGGACGTATTCGGGCAGACCTGGGGATGCTATGCTTGATGCTGGATGCGGTACGGGCCACTATTGCGGTATGTTTTTACGTGACGGCTTCCGGGTAACGGGGATAGATCTCGATCCGATGATGATTGATGCCGCTTCTGCAACCTATCCGCAAGGGTCATTCCATTGCATGGATATGGCAGGGATAGGTTCCCTTCAGAGCTCGTTTCAACTGATTTATTCCATAGGTAATGTTTTAGCTTATCTTCCGCATGAAGAGGTAGAGCAGTTCCTTCGTGCGGTTCATGCTGCTCTTGAAACGGGAGGCTACTGGGTTTTTCAGGTCGTGAACTGGGACTATCTGTTGACGCTGAAGGAATATTCTTTTCCGGTAAAGAGTATTGCAGGGGGCTCATTAACCTTTCATCGTCGTTACTCTCTTATCTCCCCCGAACAGGTAATTTTTGACGTGAAGCTTATCTCATCGCAAGGCATAACAGTGTTCAATGAACACTCCAAGATCTATCCATATTCCACGGAAATCTATCTTCGTCTGCATGAGGCCGCAGGGTTTACTTTGGAAGGCATTTACTCAGGGTTCGATAAATCACTGTTTGTAAAAGAGTCTGACTCTGCGCTTGTCCTGGTGTTTACAAAGCGGTAACGTAAAGCTGATCGTAAGCCTAATCGTATGCTTCTATACGAACATTTGCAGTTCCATTGCCAAAAAGCCCGATCTCTTTAGCTGCCGCGGGTGAAACGTCGATAATTCTTCCTCTCATGTGAGGTCCGCGATCATTGATGCGCACCACGACATTTTTTCCGTTTTCAAGATTGATAACCCTTACGCTGGTACCAAAAGGAAGGGTGCGGTGTGCGGCGGTTAAGTGGCTGAGGTTGAATGACTCGCCACTCGCTGTTTTTTTTCCGTGGAACTCTTTGGCGTAATATGATGCTTTTCCTTCAGCAACAAGATATCGTTCTGCGGAGGCTATGGTTTTACTGGTGGTTGACGATACAGGACTGGCACTGCTGTTTTCAGGTAACCACTCCATTTTGGAAATGGCTGGGTCGGAAGGTTCCGTTGTTTCTGCGGCCTGAAGCGTACCTATGTTGAGTGCAGCACAACTGAAAAATATAAAGAGTGCTGAAAGATAATATTTGGGAGTGAATTGTTTGATTTTCATCATAAAGCCATGGGTTTGAGCGTTTTATCAAACGTTGCCATTCCAACCGTTTCCGGTATCTCTTTGTCATGGTATTGCATGGTAGCGTCATCAACCCATGGGAAAGAACTCCATTTGTGCATGGAGTTGCGGGCGTTCTGCTCTATAGTACGGATTGAAAAAGGACCTATCAATACTGAGTGGGCAAAAAAAGAGATGCCCTGGTACTTCGATAAACGACAAGACTATAAAATCCTCAACGTATGAATATACAAAAATCTCCTCTCAATACATCATATTTTTGAGGATTATAGTAGTAAAATCTTTCTGCATGGCTAACATGCAGCAAGAGCCAAATCAGCCAGTAATGGATGCCGAGAAGCCCGATTTGAGTGTCTCAAGTTTTACGCGCACTGTTCCAGATTTCATGATACCGATCTCTTTAGCTGCATCAGTAGAGAGATCGATGATTCTTCCTTTGACAAACGGCCCGCGATCATTAATGCGAACAACCACGTCTTTGCCATTGTTCAGATTAGTTACTTTTACCCATGTGCCGAACGGCAACGATGGATGTGCAGCGGTTAATTTATGTGTATTGAAGGTTTCACCGTTTGCAGTCCTTCGGCCATGAAACTGATCAGCATAATAGGACGCTTTGCCTTCCGCAACAAGAGAATGTGTGTTGTTTTTGTTTGAAGAATCTGTGGTTGACCTGTCACTTGCTCGCTGTGCGGCTTCAACAGAGTTATTTATTGGGTTAAAGTGTTCATTGATACCTGAAAATTGTATACCATTCAGGCTTAATAACAAACAAACTGAAATCAGTATTGCAAAAAAAGATAAAGAAAAAGATGGTTTTTCATGCGTCATAAGCTCACAGTTTAAAGGTGCTGTTTATTCACAGTACTCAAGCAAAAAAGAGATAAAATGAATAAATATTAATATGCCATTCACTCCTCTGCTGTGTGTCAATATAAATAAAATAAATCAAAGCAAGCAACATTTACTGAAAACCTCTTTTCTAAAGGGTTTATGGGCAGTTTTAATGCGATATTATCACAATATCCGCTCATATCTCTTGGCGCATCGCTGTTGTATTGGCTGGCGCGTCGAGCTCTGTTGGTCTGTTTTGTATCCGCTATAATGAATATTATTCATTATTTTTTAACGGCACTTTTTCAGTAATGATTGTAAACGGCTTTTTAGTCATTTAAAACTGATAAGGTGATTAAAAACGAGGATTTGAAGTGCAGTCCGGAGTCAGGGCAAAGATCAGGATTCAGGTTCGCTTTGTTGGCTTAGTTATTTGATATCAGTGTTTTCAACTATTGGTTATATTATGTGACTATGTTATAAACGCAGTAGCCCGATCCTTCCGCGGCGGAGTTATAGCTGTTCTCTGGAGTAACTGTTTTCTGATCTTCACTCATTCACGATTATGATTTTTTTTATCAATCATGTCAACACTCTCTGAACATCCAGATACGGCTTTACATTCAGGACAACCTGGTCTCAAACGGCTTGCCGGGCTCTCTCTTGCTGCCCTTGGGGTGGTATTCGGTGATATTGGTACCAGTCCTCTTTATGCTCTTCGGGAGTGTTTTCATGGCGAGTATGGTATTCCTGTTACACATGCGAATGTTCTTGGTGTTTTGTCCCTGCTTGTCTGGGCTCTCATTCTGATTGTCAGCCTTAAATACCTTACCTTTATTATGAAAGCAGATAATGATGGAGAGGGAGGAATTCTGGCCCTTACAGCATTGATTATCACACAGAGCAAGAAAAATGGTTATGAGCGCTGGTTTCTGGTAGCAATCGGGTTGTTCGGAGCTGCATTGCTTTACGGTGATGGGATGATTACTCCAGCCATATCAGTTCTTAGTGCGGTAGAAGGGGTACAGATTATTGCACCGGCATTCAAGGATCTTGTCATACCAGTCACCATTGTTGTGCTTGCCGCTCTTTTTCTCTTTCAGCATCATGGTACTGCGAAGGTTGGTGCACTGTTCGGTCCGATTATTTTTGTATGGTTTGCTGTTATCGGCATACTCGGTTTAGCTGAAATTCACCGCTATCCAGAGGTACTGCAGGCGATACTGCCCTGGTACGGCATCTCTTTTTTACTCACCAATCATTTACAGGGTTTTATGGTTCTCGGCGCGGTTTTTCTTTCTGTTACCGGAGCCGAAGCACTCTATGCCGATATGGGTCATTTTGGTAAACAACCTATACGATTGACATGGGTGCTTCTGGTGCTTCCTGCATTGTTGTTAAACTATTTTGGGCAGGGGGCTTTGTTACTGAACTATCCTCATGAGTCTCATAATCCATTTTATGGTCTTGTTCCTTCATGGGCAATGATTCCGATGGTGTTGCTTGCTACTTCTGCAACTATTATTGCCTCTCAGGCGCTGATCACTGGTGTTTATTCGTTGACTCAACAGGCAATCCAGCTTGGGTATTTTCCCCGTCTGACGGTAACGCATACTTCGGCCAAACATATTGGGCAGATTTATGTACCCGCGGCAAACTGGTCGTTAATGATTGCAACCATTGGCCTGGTTGCTGGCTTTGGTTCTTCCAGTCGACTTGCTGCGGCTTATGGAGTTGCCGTTACAGCAACCATGCTTATCTCTACCGTTCTTTTCTATTATGTTGCCCGTGATCTTTGGAAGTGGAACAGGAGTGTGCTCGATCTCATGATCACTTTTTTTGCGATTATTGACCTCTCTTTTTTTGGAGCAAGCATGAGCAAGCTGCTGAATGGCGCATGGTTTCCGCTGGTCATTGGTTTGGCAGTTTTTACTCTTATGATTACCTGGAAACAGGGCCGCATTCTTCTACTCCAGCAACTTAAGGAGCGTACATTGACTGTCGAAGAGTTTCTGCAGAGTCTCTTATTGCAAGGACCTCAAAGAGTGAACGGTCAGGCGATCTATTTGACAGCAAATCCTGATGTGGTTCCAATGGCTATGCTGCATAATCTTCGTCACAATAAGGTTTTGCATTCGGAAGTGGCACTGTTTCATTTCAGCATAGAGCGGGTGCCGAGGGTTCGGGGTAGTCGTAAGGTTGAGGTAACAAAGCTGAGTGATGGTTTTTTTAAAGTTGTAGCGCGATACGGATTTCTGGAATATCCGAATATTCGTCAGGTTATTGCCCTGGCAAATCATCAGGGACTGAACTTCAGACCGGAAGCCATAAGCTTTTTTCTGAGTCGCGAAAAAATTGTCACTGGGATAAAATCGAAAATGGTTATGTGGCAAAAAAAACTCTTTGCCATAATGGCTCGTAATGCACTCAGTGCAACCGCCTATTATAATCTTCCTGCAGGCCAGGTCATTGAGATAGGTCTTTTGGTTCAGATCTGAATCATCTCATGGCAAGCGTATTTAGCTGAAGTGCAGCTTTAAATCTGCGTAGCAAAGTAGCTCATTAAGCTTTATATTAAAAAAGTATGTGTTATACGATCAAGTCTCCTTGAATACTATGTTAATGATGAAAGAATCACACTCTTCTATTCCGTCAAACAGCGGATTCAGTCAACGCCTCAGGGAATACATTCTGAAAAAGCATGGTTCAATCAACTCGTTTTGCAGAACAACCGGGATAAAATATCCCGCACAGATGACTCCGTATCTTAAAGGAAAATGTTTGCCTGGCAAAAAAATGCTTGACCGGCTTGAAAAAGATGGAGCTGATATCCAATGGCTGCAGAGTGGTTATTCAAAAGCTGATGCCTTTGCTCCACTCAGCAATGCCTTGGCGATGTCACGGTATCGAGTTGAAATAGATAATCTTTTCCGGCACGTTCGTCTGGATTCTGGCAGTAATTTTGGTATGTACAAGCCTGATATTGATGCTTATGCCGTCTTTGATCATGCTGAACATCTTGTTGATATGACAGGCTCGATTGAAACCTTTTTAGGGTATGAAAAAAATGCCTTGTCAGGAGTTGCATTGGCAACGCTGATTCATCCTGAAGATTATGTTGCTGTGCATAGTGCACTTCAAATGCCCCGATCAGGAGATGAAATTGTTTCTTTTCATTCACGATTTCTTTCGGGTGAAGGGGTCTACTCTAATGTAGAGTGGTGTGTCTCAATAAACAGTAAACCGATGTCAGAACTGAGTGAATATGCCGTTATTTTGAGGCGATTGGGCAATTAGCATTTTTTTCATGTTCAAGGCTTATCCGGCGATCAGCTTTCTTGATGACTCTATAATTTCACTTAAGGAACAAAAAGTGAGGAGTATGTATGCGGCTTATTCTCATGACAGGGAAAGGGGGTGTCGGGAAGACTTCGATGGCTGCCGCCACCGGGTTGCGCTGTGCTGAACTTGGTTATAAAACGCTTGTTCTGAGTACCGACCCCGCTCATTCACTTGCCGACAGTTTCGATATTGAGCTTGGTCACCAGCCAAAAAAAATTTGTGACAATCTTTGGGGGGCCGAGCTTGACGTGCTTCAGGAGCTTGAAGAGAACTGGGGAATGGTCAAGCGCTACATTACCGAAGTGTTAAAGGCAAGAGGGGTTGATGGTGTACAGGCTGAGGAGCTTGCCATATTGCCCGGTATGGATGAGATATTTGGACTTGTCAGGGTGTTCCGCCATCATAAGGAGGGGCATTATGATGTTCTGATTATTGATTCTGCTCCTACGGGTACTGCGTTAAGGTTGCTGAGCATTCCTGAGGTGGCTGGGTGGTACATGCGGAGGTTGTACAAGCCGCTGGAAAATGTTGCCATATATCTCAGGCCGCTTGTGGAACCTATTTTCCGCCCTCTTGCAGGGTTTTCGCTTCCGGACAGGGAGATGATGGATGTGCCTTACGAATTTTATGAAAATATAAATGAGCTTGGCAAGATTCTGATCGACCATACCGTTACCTCGGTACGGCTGGTAACCAATCCTGAAAAAATGGTGATCAAGGAGTCAATGCGTGCTTATGCCTATCTTGGACTTTATAATATCTCTGTTGATCTGGTGATATCAAACAGGATTATTCCTGAAGAGGTGCATGATCCCTATTTCCGATATTGGAAAGAGAACCAGAAAATATACCGACAGGAAATTGTTGATAATTTTAGACCTCTTCCAGTGAAGGAGGTTCCTCTCTATACCCGTGAAATATGTGGTATGGAAGCACTTGAAAAGCTCAAGGAACTGCTCTATGGAGATGAAGATCCCGCGCAGGTTTATTTCAATCAAACTACCTTCAAGATTCGACCGGCTGCTGGAGGGTTTGATCTTGAGCTCTATCTTCCGGGAATTCCCAAAGAACAGATAGGCCTCAGCAAAAGTGGTGATGAGCTGACCATCACTATTGGTAATCACAGGCGCAACATGGTTCTTCCTCAAGTTCTTGCAACATTGAGAACAAACGGCGCAGAGATGGATCATGATCTCCTTATTATCCGCTTTGTAGAATAATTTTCGGGTGTGGATCAACAGGTTATGGAACGGTAAAAAAAATACCTTTTTTATATGGTATTTTTTTTATACATAGCAAGATTATATCAATAATACTAAAGTTCGGCTATTCTGCCGGAAAGGAGGTCGAGATGATACAATTCAGGGTCGGTGACAAAATTGTTTACCATAAGCCTAAAAGCTCTTATTGCCCAGGTCCAAGGGCCAAGCAGGTTTTTCCTCTCGAACATGGTGAGGAATATCATTATGTGGTAGACAAGTTTTGGAAAATCGTCCAGGTCAATAATGATCGGACACTCGATGTGATTACCAGGAAAGGAAAAAGACACAGGCTTGAAGCCAGTGATCCCAATATTACCAAAGCTCGCCTGCTTCAATATATTCTCTATCGAAAACGCTTTCTCGAATTGAACGAGGTGTTGTGATTTTGTGCTTGCCTTTACAAGGGCAGATGGGGTTATTATTTTGGTATGGTTACAAATCTTGCCTCTCTCAGGATTGCCCAATCAGAGGTTGCCTGTTTTCCTGACGGGAGAATAGTAAGAGGTGACAGAGTTGCATTATTGAAATTTGCATCCGTAATGTTTGCTCCTTTCAGGTTTGCCGCTTCAAGATTTGCCGCTTCAAGATTTGCATCAAAAAGCGATGCTCCCTCAAGATTTGCCCCGCACAGGTTTGCGCCAGCGAGCATGGCGCCGTAAAGAACGGCTTGTGATAGATTTGTCTTGCTGAGATTGGCCCCTTTAAGAAAGGCTCTATCAAGGTTTGCGCCCTCAAGATTTGCACCTTGCAGTTGGGCGGATTTCATGTCGGCTTTATGGAAATTGGCATGACCAAGATCCGCACCTGCCATGTTTGCATTATTGAGATCAGCTCCTTCAAAACTGGCGCCTGCAAGAGTAGAGTTTTGGAGATTGACTCCTGTCAGACGGGAATTTTCCAATTTAACTTCTCTGAGTGTTATGCTTGTTTCTGGGTTCTTGCTTCTCATCTGATTCCATGATTCAACATCTTCGGCAATCATTACCTCCTGTTTTCTGCTCTTGTTTGCAGTTTTTTCAGCAGTGGGTATCACTGCAGTGTCCTTAGTGTCTTCAGACTCTGCAAGCTCAACAGGAGGTTTGATGTCATAGCTTATCCGTGTTGCTTCAGCTTCCTGGACAAATTTTGCATTGTGCAGTGTGCTCCACTGTAACGTCGCTTTATCTCCTGACGGGAGGATGGTATTGTTTGAGAGCGTTGACCCGGCAAGATTGGCCTGATCGAGGAACATTGCTCCTTTGAGGTTGCTTCCCTTCAGGTTTGCATTTTCAAGATTTGCTTCAAAAAGAGTGGTATTGGCCATGTTCGCATTGCTGAAGTCTACGTTTTCCAGCATGCTCCATCTCAGGTTTGCACTCTGAAGGTTTGCTTCAACGAACTTTGCGCCTTTCATAAACGACCTTTTCAGATTTGCCTTGACCAGGTAGGCGCCCGATAGGTCACTACCTTTGAGATTTGCTTTTTCTATAAATGCCATCATGAGGTTTGATGCCTTCAGATCGGCCATATTGAGATTTGCTCCACTCAGTTCTGCCCTGACAAGAACAGCTCTACTGAGGTTTGCTCCGGCCAGGTTCGCACCTTCAAGTTTTGCCTTGTAGAGATCAATACTTTCGCCGGGTTTTGCAAGACGCATGGTATTCCACTCTGAAACGCTTTTTTTAAGTATACCGATGGTTTCATGATCGAATGCAGATGCCGCTTGAGATAGCAAAAGCGTTATACCGGAAAAGATAACTGCCATAATATTACGATGATGTTTCATAGGTGGTGTTTTGATAATTGCTGTATTAAAAAGCCTTTCAAGAGTTCTCTTCAGAGTGTAGGTCGCTGTTATTTTTTAAAAGTAATGAAATTAGTACGGTGTACCGGAAACTTAAATGCAGCGGCAAGAGGTTTATCTATTAATACTTTATTTAATAATAAGTTATTTATAATCTATTAATTGACTTTGTCATGCCTGAAAATACAGTTTATAAAGGTAAAGTTCTTGTCGCAGGCGCCACGGGTAGAACCGGGCAATGGGTGGTAAAACGGCTTCAGCATTACGGGATCCAGGTAAGGGTTTTTTCAAGGGAGCGGGAGAAGGCGTTGCGTCTGTTTGGTGAGAGTGTTGAAATTTTTACCGGTAAAATTCAGAGTAGTGTCGATATTGCTCATGCGGTCAAGGGTTGTGAAGCTGTGATTTCTGCACTTGGTTCGAGTTCGGTTACTGGAGAATCGTCGCCAGGTGATGTCGACAGGGATGGGGTGATCAGACTTGCCGATGAAGCTGCCAGGGTTGGTGTAAAAAAGTTTGGACTTGTAAGCTCTATGGCCGTTACCCGATGGTATCACCCGCTTAATCTGTTTGCCGGAGTATTGCTGAAAAAATGGGAAGCCGAAGAGCATGTGAGGAAGGTATTCTCAACTGGCGGACGTTCATACACCATTGTGCGGCCCGGGGGGTTGCAGGATGGAGAACCTTTGCATCATAAGCTCCATGTTGATGTCGGTGACAGGTTATGGAGTGGGTGGATTAACCGTTCTGATGTTGCTGAGCTTCTTGTTGAGGCATTGTGGCTCGAAAAGGCAAAAAATAAAACCTTTGAAGTGATCAATGAGTCTGAAGAGTTGCAGGCAAGTCTTGAGCACTGTTATGATACCATCTCCTGAATACCGGAGTCAAAGATTGTCAAGGGTACGAATCAGCTCCTGTCCGCTGAAAGGCTTTTTAAGTGTTGTGTGTGCGCCAAGGGCATCGGCCAGAACGAGATAGTTTTCTGCACCGACTTGTCCACCGCCGGAAATGGCGATTATTTTTATCGCTGGATATTGTTTTTTAACGTCGATAATTGTTTCAATACCCTCTTTTTCCGGCATGACCAAGTCGGTAATCATAACAGAAATGTCTTTTTGTTCTTGCAGAAGAAGAAGGCCATTTTTGCCGTTGTCAGCATCGAATACGGTATGGTTTTCTCTCTTCAGTATGGTAGTGATAAATTTTCTTACAGCCGCGTCATCGTCTATAACAAGAATTTTCATGATAAAAAGGTTACATGAATTGTTGCTTTTTGCTCGTTCATTAATTTGATAGCCCTGAGCCGATATTTATAAGGAAGATACATGTTTTCGCCATAAATAATTACCGGGATTGCGAAACTCTTTTTTTAAACAAAGTCATATCGATACCTACAGTTACTAAAAGATTTACTAAAACCGACACAGAAATATACCAGGTCCATGCAAGTCCCAGAAATTTCAGGACGAATACAATGCCCATACTGGCAACCAGTCCGATGCCAAGAGATACTGGATTGAAAGTTCTTTTACTTTTTGATAACAGAAAGAGTCCCAGAAGTCCACCGTAAGTGAAGGATGCGATTTCAAGGCCGACCATAACAATAGCATTGTTGCCCGTGTCAAACAAGAGTGCAATAATAATCAGCAGGATTGCCCAGACAAGACTGATAAGCCTTGAAAAACCGAGCGAAGCCTTTCCGCCAAGCATGTCGTTCACCGTTGAGGAAGCAAGAGCGTTGATAGCTGAACTGTGTGTTGACATGGCTGCAGAAAGGACGCCGGCAATCAGCAATCCTTTTAATCCTGCAGGAAGATAGTGTACAATAAAAAAAGCAAATTCCCGGTCTTTTTGCATGGTGGCCCCGTGCATGAAGATTGAGATAAGTGAGCCTGCAAACAGAAAAACAGAAAACTGGAAAAAAACAAAAAATCCACTGCCAATCATGGCTTTTCTGGCCAAACCAAGATCTTTGCAGCCGAGCACACGTTGCACCATCATGTAGTCAACCCCGTGCGATGAAAGAGAAAGGAGTGCTCCGCCGATAAATGCACTGAAAAAAGAGAGAGGGTTGGTTAACAGATGAGTGTCGGTATTGATGATGTTGAGTTTTCCAGATCTTTCGAGCGATGCCATTATCTCAGGTATACTTTGATCCATGCTATGAAGCAGGAAAACAATAGAGAGAATTCCTCCGAGGAGGTAAAGAGCGAACTGAAAGCTTTCAAGCCATATCACGGTTTTGATTCCTCCCGAAAGAGTGTAGACAAGGGTGACAATGCCGATGATCATGATTGAGAGTGGCAACGACCAACCGGTAACCACCTGCACGACTACACCGGCAGCTAGAAACCTGATGCCATCCCCAAGTGTTCTGGTGACAAGAAACACCAGGGCAGCTAATTTCTGCATACCTCTGCCGAACCGTATACCGATTACCTCATAGATAGTGCTCACACCATGTTTGAAATACATCGGCAAGAGGACGAAGCTCACCAGAATTCTGCCGATAATGTAACCCATTGCAAGTTGCAGGAAGCTCCAGTCGCCCCGGTATGCAAGACCGGGAATACTGACAAAGGTCAGTACCGAGGTTTCTGATGCGACAATGGAGAGCATCGAAATAATCCATGGCATATTGTGGCCGCCGTGGAAATAATCACCGGAATTTTTATTGCTTTTACCATGCCAGAGACCGAAAAGGGTATTGCCAATGAGAAAGAGAGTAATGATGGCAAGATCGATGTTCTGCATAGTCTGTGAGAATTCAGGAGTGTTAAAAAAGGTATCAAGAGTGCTCAAACCTCAATGGTGAAAGCATCTCCTTTTTTTGGTTTAATCGTACAAGTGAAAGCCTTGCTTGATTCCTGAAAATTCAGTTTCATCAATCTGCCATGAGGCAAGAATAGTGCTGGTATCAGAACCGCTCACTATTGCTGAGCGTATATTACTGTTCCCGGCAAGGAGATCGAAGGCCGGAAGGTTATCGTTGAATTCATATACACCGTTGAGAAACTGAAGATGTTCCGGGTAGAGTTCTTGCAGTGCGGCAGTCATCGCAACTCCAGTGGCAAATGAATTGAATCGGGAGTGATCGGTAACCTGCAACCAGATGCCGCCGATAACTTCCCCGCAGAACTTATGAAATGTTGGTTTAAACCATACGGGACGGAAAAGAACTCCTTCGAGTCCATACTCACTACACCGTTCAGCAAGTTCACCGGGCTTGATGAACGGTGCTCCAGAAAGCTGAAATGGGGTTGTTGTGCCTCTCCCTTCCGAAACATTCAATCCCTCAAACAGGCACATACCCGGATAAACCTCGGCAGTAGCAAAGGTTGGCATATTGGGTGAGGGTGGAATCCATGGCAGGCCTGTTTCAGGGAAGAGCATGGAGCGGTTCCAGCCTTCCATTGTGATAACGCTCAGGTTACTATCGAGTTGTTTAAAGTCACGGTAGAGGTGGGCAAGCTCTCCTGCGGTCAATCCGTGGCGCACCGGTACCGGGAATATGCCTACAAAGGAGTGGAATGCTGCATCAAGCAGAGCTCCTTCGACAATGCTTCCACCCAGGGGATTCGGGCGATCAAGCACCATAATTTCTATGTCCATGCCGGAAACTGCCTCCATAAAGAGTGCCAGTGTGTTCACATAGGTATAATACCGTGAACCAACATCCTGAATATCGAACACTATGAGGTCAAGCTGGTCAAGCACTGCCTTGTCAGGCAGAAGTGAGTCAGCACTGTCACCGTACATGCTTATCACTTCACAGTCAAGTTCCGGCTGGTAACGGACGGCAATCTGATCCTGTTCAGTCGCAAAAAGTCCATGTTCAGGCGAGAAAATTTTTCTGAGATGAAGCCCTCTCTCTTTCAGAACATTCCATGAGTATTTCAATTCAGGTGTTACAGAGGTCTGATTGACAATGAGCCCTATCTGCCTGTTACGAATACTGTTGGTATTTCTGAGCAGAATGTCAAGTCCTGTTGCTACCATGAGCTGATATTATTTTTTTTCGGAGTTTCCATCATTGTAGTGCTGTAAGGATCGACAACAGAATTGATAATAGTGCTTCCCGGCTTGATTGTAACCCAGGGCAGCAGCACTGAATTCATTATGGTAGAGTGTGCTCCTATGTGGCATCCTTTCCCTATAACCGATCCGGTAATTTGCGTATCGTTATGGATTACAGCTTCCGGAGAGATTGAATGCGGATACATGCCAATTGTCAGTTCCATGTTGTTTGACATTGAGGTGATCACTGAGTTTGTATCAAGATTTGCATGCCAGTAGTTCTGCATGGTGCCGATATCCATCCATAATCCCTTGTGCAGGTAGTGGCTGAGGCCGCCGTTATCAATAAGCCCGGTAAATCCTGTAGTAACTATGCTTGAATACTCCTCTTGCAGAAACCGGAAGATCTTTGGACTGAGAACAGCTATTCCGGTATAGATGTACGAAGAAACAAGTCCGGTATTGCGCTGGTTTCTGAAATCTTTGACAAGACCATTTTCGATCCCTATATGCCCTATTGTTTCGGCTTCCGGCGTTTTATAGAGAGCAAGGGTTCCAGGCCTGCCTGACTGTTGATGGTGTCGTATGAGTGACCTGAAATCAATATCCGTAATAATGTCGCTGTTGACCAGCAGAAACTCCTTTGTTCCAAGAAGTTTCTCACATTTTTTCAGACCTCCGCCTGTGCCAAGAATAACAGGTTCTTCTGAAAACGTGACCGTCAGATCGGGTAGGTTACTGGATCCGATAAACTCTCTTATAGCATCGCCATGATGGTGAATGTTGCAGATAATCTCAGTGATTCCCGCCTGTTTCAATAAAAAAAAGATATAGAAAAGACTGGGAATATTGAGAATCGGTATCAGAGGTTTCGGGATATGATCGGTTAAGGGGCGCAGGCGGCTGCCAAAGCCTGCTGCAAGGATAAATGCTTTCATCTGGCGGTGTCTTCAAAAAGCGGCTGCAGGATTTGTCCAGCGGCTTTCAGCTCCTTTCTTGCATCGATATAATCGGGCAGATAGTTCAGTGTTGGAGCAATCGAGTGCTGAAATGTATTTTTTTTTAAAATTTTGGTCTGGTAACAGAAAGTTCCTACGGCCTTTATATTTCGTTGGAATGCCATAATATCAAAATAAAAAAGATATTCATCAAAGCTCATTGCAGTCAGCTTGTTTTGGCAGAGAGCATTGTAGTGATAAGCCTTCAGCTCCTCGGTCAGAGCGGTATCAAGCTTGATATAGGAGTCACTTATCAGTGAAACTGCATCATATTGCGGCAAGCCCATGCGGGCATCCTGAAAATCAATAATTACCGGTTTATCACGGTGAACCAGAATGTTGCGGCTATGAAAATCCCGGTGGTTCAGCACAAAGTGACGTGGTTTGACAAGGATCTCTGCAATAGTTTCAAATTCACGACGTAATCTCCCGGTTGAATGCTGGTCAAAGAGGGGAGAAAAGTAGTCAAGCAGCCCATGTTGAATAAAAAAATCAAATTCAAACATAAGTTTGTCATGATCAAAACTGATGCTGAACGGAATTTTGCTGTTTTGTCCGCTTATAGCTTGAAACGTAACGAGGATATCGATGATCTCCCGATACCGGCCCGGAATGGTGTGCTGAAGTGAAGAACCGAAGAGGTCCTGCAGCAGCAGATCCCCGCAATCCTCAAGAAGCAGAAGGCCTTTTGCGGCATCAAAGGCAATTATTGTCGGAACAGGAATGGCATGACGGGAGAGGAGGTTGTGCACTACCAGAAAAGGGTAGCTTTCGGGCGATGACCCTTCAAATATGGGATCGTAACAGGCAACGAAAGAGCCTTTGGCTCCTTTTACCCTGAAATATTGACGGCTCGAGGCATCACCCTCTATTTTTGTAATGGAAAGAGTATTGCCGCAATGAAGAGTGAATTGGTCAGCGATATTTTGTTTGATGAACATTGAAGATTCCGTTATGGAAAGCAAAAAAAAAGCGCCCTATACTTAGAGTATAAGGCGCTTTTTTTAAAAAAGAAGCAGCTCTTACTTTTTAGGAGCAATAGCTGATGAAACGCTCTGCAGAACCTGGGTAAAGGCATTTAAAAGGTTTCCTGCAAGATCGGTGACTGTTTTTCCAACAGGTTCAATAAGCGATGTTGCTGTTTTGATTCCGCTGGTGAGCAAATCGACCTGTGACTGGGCCAGTTTGCCTACGGTTTCAACAAGATTGCTGATGGCGCCTGATACATCATTTGTTCCGTTTGACATAGTTGTTATTGTTTTAAGGTTTAAAGGAAAGTGTTTTTGGTAAAAATTGATCCCGGTGTATGTTACCGTTTTTATAATAATTTAAAACATTTTCATGTGCAGAGCAAATAGAAAAGTATTTATGCAAGACTTTCAGTTCACTTATGCATTGATGGCAGGATATCAAGTTGGCAGAAGAATAGGTGGTAGGATTTTTTCAAATTCTATCGCTTGGGGAGCTCTTTTCTCAGTGTTGGTTTTCCGTGAACCTAATTGTTTTCTCTGCCACACCGATGAAACCGGTAGGCATAAATGTGCAATTTCTTCAATTGAACGGTGTAATGTGTATTAAAAGCGCTTTTTTTAGCCAGAGGCCCTTCCTATTGAGCTGTTTTATGTAATATATTTCAATAAAAAGGTGGCTGAGTTATTTTGCCACTGTAGGTGATGCAGCCAAGCTGTTAATTTCAATGCAACCTTGATCACTTAATCAATGAAAGCTGTTATACTATATGATAGCAGGAAGCAGGGCGGTTCCACAGAAGCTCTTATCGATGCTGTCGGGTTGAAGCTGGCGGAATCCGGGGTATATGTGGAAAAGGCAAAATGTAAAGCTTTGGCAGATTACAGTTTTATCAGGGATTTTGATCTTGTTATTCTTGGTGCGCCGGTCTACTATTTTATTGTTTCCTCACAGCTCCTGGGGGCCTTGAACTATGGTAATCTGAAAGCCAATCTGAAAAGAAAAAAAGTAGCCTTGTTTCTGACATGCGGAAGTCCTGAATCCATGGCAAACGTTCTTTATCTTCCGCAGTTGAAAATTCATTTGGTCAGTAACAAAATTCTTGTAGAAAAAATATTTCCCCCTGATGTTCTTTCAGAGAGAGATGTAATAGATTCGTTTGTCGATGATGTTCTTCATGAGTATAATAGAATAACAAAACCCAGGGTTCTGTCAGCGAAATGGACCGAAGAGTCCCAGGAGTGGCTTCAGACTATCCCCTCTTTTCTGCAGGGAAAATTCAGAACGATGGCTGAAGAGTATGCTGATAATATGGGGTATAGTGAAATTACTCTTGAAATGCTTGAGCTGGCCAGGGATGAAATGGGCGGCACATAAATTTAATAATGGTATCCTGTTGTTGTAGAGGCGCGGACAGAGTATTATGATGAGCAGCGGAGAAGCTGAAATTATTTAAATGTAAAATGCAGAGAAGTTTATGGCAAACGAAGAAAAAAAAGGTGGGTTTTTTGCGGGATTCAGAAAAAGCAAGGTATCTGGCAATGAAGGTTCGAGTTTAAAGGCTTCTGTGC
>Ga0208110_1000037_pt1 | contig 21898 bp, 23 predicted proteins | sample CryBogCBH13Jun08_FD_185507 | JGI IMG/M metagenome (GOLD analysis project Ga0208110, IMG submission 185507) | Freshwater microbial communities from Crystal Bog, Wisconsin, USA - CBH13Jun08 (SPAdes) | ecosystem: Environmental > Aquatic > Freshwater > Lake | place: Crystal Bog, Wisconsin, USA...
TGATAATACTCTATCGGATGGAGATACAGTAGAATTTGGATTAGGACCAGATGGGTTAGGAAATTACAAAGAAGGTGAATTTGTTTATCAAGGTTATAGTTTACAAAACTCAACAGCTTCAGCTAAAGTTTTGACTTGGTCACCATCTACATCAAAATTACAACTCATTAATATTAGCGGTAATTTTGTGACCTCGTTTCCAATTTATGGAAGTCAAACGGGAGCAGTTTACACATTTATGACTCACCAAGTATTACCTGAGCAACTTGTTAAGTTTGTAGTAACACCCGATCCATTGAGTGCTAATTCTAATTCTAATTTCTTGTACCATGAAGTTATAACTGAATTCCCATATGCGGAAAATGAAGCTGGAAATTTCGATGCTGACAATGATTCTATTGATACCTCCCATTTAACAATGGATGAAGATAACTAAAATAAAAAGAGATTAAAATGTCAAAACAAAATATTAATATAGGTTCAAGAGCTAATGACGGTACAGGCGACACTCTAAGGGTTGCCGGCGAAAAGATTAATGCTAACTTTACTGAACTGTATTCAGGTGGCTTAGGTGGTTCATCTAATACATTAATCAATGGTTCACATACAGTAAAATTAGATGATAATGGTTTATTAGAACTTGATGGTGGATACGGACTTATTGGTCCTCTTTTTGGTCCTGGAACAATTATATTTTCAGACGCTTCTGGTCAATTAAATAATGTTCATAGTTATTTTTCGTTTATTGGTACATTTAGTGCTAATACTAATAATTGGTCTCTTGGATTCATGGGAACAACCACAGGCTCAGGAAACAATGTTGTTGGTGTCGTAAATACATACAACGACTCAACAGCAAGTTCTTCTAGTTGGACATTTGATGAGGTTGGAGATTTATATTTACCGACAAATGGCGGTATAGTATTTGACCGTGCAAACACTTCAATCCGTGTTGGTATGGGATTTCATGTGGCTTCTGGTGAAGGCATCAACTTACAAGCTATTGACCAAAATAATAACTACACTTCAAACAATTGGTATTTTAGTCCAGATGGCACATCAGTCTTTCCTAATACTCCTACCAATAATAGCATTAAAAATCAAGCATACTTCAATGGTGAAATTTTTGGAATAGAAACAACTTCTTATAATCCAGGTGTAGGTGCTGGTTCCGGTATAAATTTTGATTACGATAGTAAGAATGTTACTATTCAAGCCAATACTCGTATAGCTAAAACATGGACTTTTGCTCCAGATGGCACAATGTCATTCCCATCAGGTGGTTATATCAATGATGATGGTGGTCCAGGTATTTTATTGACTTCGGATCCAGCTGGTGTAGTTAATGGCACACAAAGCCATTATACACTTATTCAAACCAATACAGCTAATACTATACCTGGAATTTATGGTAGCCACGCAGGTGGTTATATGGGAACAGTTGATAATGGATCAAATAATGTTTCTGCCTTAGTGGTAACATATAATGATGCAGAAGTGGCGTTTAAAAATTGGTCATTTAATATTGATGGTTCGTTGACATTACCCAATGGAACAAACATTGGTAGCGATAACTCAACAAAAGGCATTACATTAACCACCAATCGTGGTACACTTTTAGTTGGTAACACACCTGAAAGAATTGGTTCACCTCAACATTTTCATATCATGGCCGATACAGATTATGTTGGTGGTTATGATAAGCCTAAGTTTGACTTATTCTTTGGTAGTGATTTCAATTATGTTCAATTACCAGGATATGATACTGACCAACTTGGTGTAAACATTGCAACCAATAATCTTAATGGAGGCGCTCAATATAATTGGCGTTTTGGTACCGATGGCACAATGTCATTCCCATCAGGTGGTTATATCAATGATGGTTTTGGTCCAGGTATACAATTGTCTTCGGATCCATCTGGTGCAGTGAATGGTATACAAAGCCATTATTCTCTACTTGTAACTAATACAGCCAATACTATACCTGGATTTTATGGTAGCCACGCAGGTGGTTTTATGGGCACAGTTGATAATGGATCAAATAATGTTTATGCCTTAGTGACAGTTTATAATGATACGGAAGTGGCACTCAAGCAATGGCAGTTTAATATTGATGGTTCATTGACATTACCTGGTTCTATTGTTGGTAACACAGTACCAGCTATGTGGAATGAAGCAACTACATTTGAATTGGATGTTACTGCTACTATTAATAAGATTGCACCACAAGTTTCAAATGGTCCTTCACAGTATCATCTTGCCAATGGTGTAGAAGGACAGATTATGTATCTGGTTCCAGCTAATGCTATGGCAAGTGGAGAATATACAAGTTTAGGATTTGACAATGCTAGATATTCAAGTGGAAATGGTACTATTTCAGAAGCGACACAAGCTTGGTGGTTACCATTCCATAGTAATAATACCACACCAGGCTCAGCAGTTCTTACGCTAATCTTTACTGATGGTGCTTGGAATCTTCCCCATAATTCTTTTGATTAAGAGATATAATGTCTAAACTAGATGATAATTTAAGTGATTTATTGGACATACCGGTAACTCCAGCTGTTGAAGTTCAACAGTTGGTACCGGCACCAGTTGAAAGAAAAACTGATGGTATAATAGAACATGACCTGATGCAAGACTATGATGATTCCCGCAGACGATTGCGTGAGATTGTGGCCAAAGGCACTGATGCTATAGATGATATTTTGGCTATTGCTCGTGAATCTGAACACCCTCGTGCTTTCGAAGTGGCTTCCAAATTGATTGATTCTGTAACCAATGCTAATGAAAAACTTCTTGGCATCCAAAAACAGATGAAAGATATTCGTGGTATTAAAAATCAAGCACAAACTAATATTGGTAAGGCCGCAATCTTTGTAGGATCAACGGCCGAGTTGTCCAAGATGTTAAAAGGCAACAATGAAATGAAGACTGTCGATGGCGAATGAAAACTTAGGATATAGGGACAATCCACTCCTAAAACGTGTGGGTGTGCCTCATGATTACACTCAAGAAGAAATTGAAGAATATATTAAATGTTCTCAAGATGCTACCTATTTCATTGAGAATTATATTAAGATTGTCAACGTAGACGAAGGTCTGGTTCCATTTAAAATGTGGGACTTTCAAAAGACAATGGTGCAAACCTTTGTAGATAATCGTTTTGTAATTATGAAGATGCCTCGGCAGGTTGGTAAAACTACCACAGCTGTTGGTTATTTACTCTGGCATACCATATTTCAAGACTCACAGAACGTGGCCATCTTGGCCAATAAAGGTGCTCTTGCTCGAGACATTTTAGCCAAATATCAATTAGCTTATGAAAACTTACCAACATGGTTGCAACAAGGTGTTGTCACATGGAACAAAGGTAATGTAGAATTAGAAAATGGTTCTAAAGTTTTAGCCGCTTCAACGTCATCAAGTGCAATTCGAGGAGGTTCATTCAACCTTGTATTCCTAGACGAGTTCGCTTTCGTACCTAATAACATGGCACTAGAGTTCTTTAACTCTGTATATCCTGTAATTTCATCTGGTAAAACAACAAAGATTATTATTGTTTCTACTCCAAATGGTATGAATTTATTCTACAAAATGTGGATGAATGCTGTAGAGAAACGAAGTACCTATGTTCCATTAGATATTCACTGGTCACAAGTGCCAGGCCGAGACCAAAAATGGCGTGAAGAGACCATTCGTAATACCAGTGAAGAACAATTCAGTCAAGAGTTTGAATGTAATTTCTTGGGTTCAAGTAATACTCTCATCTCTGGCCAAAAATTACAAACCATGGTGTTTAAAGATTCATTAGGTAAACACATGGATATGGACATATATGAGGCACCAGTAAAAGACAACGATGATGGAACAGTCAAAGACCACATCTATGCCATTACAGTTGATGTGGCAGAAGGAAAAAGTCTTGATGCGTCAGCCTTTTCTGTGATTGATGTTTCTGTTATACCTTATAGACAGGTAGCAAAATATAAAAATATCACAATTTCACCAATATTATACCCGACAATTATATTCAATGCGGCTCGCTATTATAATAATGCCTATATATTGGTTGAGATTAATAATAATCCACAAATTGCAGAAATACTACATAGCGATTTAGAATATGAGAATGTAATTAAAGTGATGACAGGTAATAAAAAGGCTCAGCAAATTTCGGCTGGGTTTGGTAGAGGAATACAATTAGGTGTCCGTATGACGCCTCTTGTAAAAAGAGTTGGTTGCGCAAACTTAAAAACTTTGATTGAAGCTGACAAATTAATAATTAATGATTTTGACACAATATCGGAATTAACTACTTTCGTTGCAGGTAGAAGTTCTTTTGAAGCAGATGAAGGCGCAAACGATGACATGGTGATGAGCCTTGTTTTGTTTGCCTGGATGACAACTCAAAAATACTTTAAAGATATTGTATCACATGACATACGAAAACAGTTACAACTGCAACACTTTTCACAAGTAGACGAAGAGCTATTACCCGTAGGCGAATTAAGTGATGGTCGAGATGTGCCTTTTCTAGTAGAAGGCGGAGATGTATGGGTGACTGGTTCTGGTGATATATATTCTGAATATTTCAATGAAATTACCAGAGGTCTATAAAATTTAATATTGATAAATAGACAATATAGTAATATATGTTCTATCTTTATAACGAAACAAGGAGATAAAAATGGCATTTCAACTCTCTCCAGGCGTAAATGTATCTGAAATTGACTTAACAACGGTCATTCCTTCAGTTTCAACTTCGGCCGGTGCAATTGTTGGGGACTTTGTTTGGGGTCCTGTAAACACAAGAATTTTGGTTGACAGCGAAATTACGCTAGTTAATCGTTTTGGCAAACCAAATAACAACACTTTCGTATCATTCTTTTCAGCTGCAAACTTTTTAGCGTATGGTAATAACTTACGAGTAGTTCGTTCAGCTAATTCTGCTACATTAAATGCTACAGCTGACGGTACAGGTGTACAAATATTAAATGAAGACGATTACGAATTAAATTATCCAGTAGGTAGTAATGCTGTTGGCGACTTTGTTGCTCGATATCCAGGTAAATTAGGCAACAATATTCGTGTAGCTGCCTATGCTGCTAATAATACAGTAGATTATGCTACATGGAATGTGGTGACATCAACTGGTGTAACTGTAAATCTTAAACCTTATTTTTCTTCTGCTCCTGGTACTTCAGCTTACGCTAGTAGTGTTGGCGGCGCAAATGATGAAATTCATATTGTTGTTCTTGATGATACTGGTGCTCTTACTGGTAAAGCAGGTACAGTATTGGAAACTTATCCAAATGTTTCTAAAGCAGCTGATGCTAAGAATGATGATGGATCTCCTAACTACTATGTAACTCAAATTTTTAATAAATCTCAATGGATTTATGTTGAAAATCATATGGGTGGAGCTGATTGGGGTAATACAGCAATCAATGTTTCATTCACTGCAATTACAACTCAAACATATAATAATCATTTAGGTGGCGGTACAGAATTAGCTCTTACTGCTTCTGATTATGAAGCTGGTTGGGATTTATTTGCTAGTTCAGAAGATGTTGATGTTTCATTACTTGTTGCTGGTAACGCTTCAGAAGTTGCGGATACTGTACAAGAATATGTTGCTCAAATTGCTGACACTCGTAAAGATTGTGTAGCATTTATTTCTCCTAGTATGGAGACAGCTGTTAATAATGCAAATCCAGCAACAGCTATTGTTACTTATCGTGATACATTAACAATCAATTCATCTTACGCATTTATGGATTCTGGTTGGAAATATCAATTTGACAAATATAACAACGTATATCGTTATGTGCCATTAAATGGCGACACAGCTGGTCTTTGTGTTTATACAGATTCAGTTCGTGATGCTTGGTGGTCACCTGCTGGTTTCAACCGTGGTATCATTAAGAATGTAGTTAAACTTTCTTGGAATCCAAATAAAACAGACCGTGACACATTGTATCCAGCTGGTGTTAATCCAGTTGTATCTTTCCCTGGTCAAGGTGTTGTATTATATGGTGATAAGACGTTGCAAGCTAAACCATCTGCTTTTGATAGAATCAATGTCCGTAGATTGTTTATCGTGCTTGAAAAAGCGATTGCTGTTGCTGCTAAATTTTCATTGTTTGAATTCAATGACCAATTTACACAAGCACAATTTATTGCTTTAGTAGAACCGTTCTTACGAGATGTTAAGGGCCGCCGTGGTATCTATGACTACCGTGTAGTTTGTGATGCTACAAACAATACTCCTGAAGTTGTTGATTCTAACCGATTCGTTGGTGATATCTACATCAAACCAGCTCGTTCAATTAATTTTATCCAATTGAACTTTGTGGCTGTTAGAACTGGTGTGGACTTCACGGAAATCGTTGGGAAGTTTTAATAAATATAAAAAGGAATAGGAGAATAAAATGGCATTTAATATATCACAATTTAGATCCGGCTTAATAGGAGACGGCGCACGCCCGAACCTATTTGAAGTTAATCTATATTTTCCAGCTTATGCTGGTAATGCTAGTCAACAATTAACTTTCTTAGCAAAAACTGCACAACTTCCAGGTTCAACAATCGGTACTGTACCATTGTTTTACTTTGGTCGTGAATTAAAATTTGCTGGGAATCGTTCATTCGCTGATTGGTCCCTCACAATTATTAATGATGAAGATTTCTCTATTCGTAGAGCATTCGAACAATGGATGAACGCTATAAATAGTCACGAAGGTAATATTCGTGCTAATTATGCTAGAACTCCAACATCATATACCACTGATGCTTTTGTGACACAATTTAGTAAAGATGGTGTTCCAATTAAACAATACAAGTTTGTCGGTATGTTCCCAACTGATTTAGCTCCAATTGATTTAGATTGGGGTTCTAATGACTCTATCGAAGAATTCGGTGTGACATTAGCATATCAATGGTGGGAATCAGTGGCCGATGGCGCTACTACATAAGTATTATTTTTATAATATGGCAATTTTACATATTCATCATGTTATACCAAAACACATGGGTGGGTCAAATGACTCATCCAATTTGGTTTATTTGTCTGTATCTGAACATGCTGAAGCACATAAGGCGTTATATGATTCTTTTGGTAAAAAAGAAGATTATATTGCTTGGAAATGTTTATCTGGTCAAATGACGAATGCTGAATTATGGTATGAAAAAAGTAAATTAGGTGGCCATGCAGTAAAAGGATTAAAAAGAAATAAACAATCTATTGAGAATTATAAAAATTCTTGGACATATAAAAGAAAAAAAGATGTTGGTGAAAAAGTGAGAAATATTCTCAAAGATGTTCCTAAATCAGAAGAACATAAAAGAAATATGAAAGGCAAAAGGCCGCACGTAAATCAAACCGGCCATAATAATAATAATGCTAAATCAGTTTTAACACCTTATGGTAAATTTGGTTCATCCAAAGACGCACATAGATATATGGCAACAAAAGGTTTTAATATAAAATATACAACTATGATGTATAAAATTTATAATAAAAAAGATGGATTTTCCCATTTACAAAGTGAAGGAGTTTAATTTTGGCATTTAGTTTATTTGGTTTTAGTATTAGTAGACAACAGGATGATATTGCTAGACAGGATGTTGAACAATCGTTTGCACCTCCATCGAATGATGATGGTGCTTTAACCATTTCCCAAGCCGCATACTATGGTACATATGTTGACTTAGATGGCACAGCAAAGAATGAAGTAGAGTTAATTGGTCGATATCGTGAAATGGCGATGCAACCAGAAATTGAATCAGCTATTGATGATATATGTAATGAGGCTATCATTCAAAATGATGATGGCGAAAATATAAAGTTGATTACAGATAAGTTACAAGTATCACCCAAGATTAAGAAAGCAATCGAAGCAGAGTTTCAAATTATCATTCGGTTGTTGAATTACAATAACATGGCGCCTGACATTTTCAGACGCTTTTACATTGATGGTCGCCTGTTCTATCATATTTTGATTGACCGTGAAAATCCATCAGCTGGTATTAAAGAATTAAGATATATCGACCCTCGTAAGATTCGTAAGGTTCGTGAAGTTAAGAAAGAAAAAGAACCAAGAACTGGTGTCGAAATGGTTACAGTCGTTAATGAATACTATATCTATAATGATAAGTCTATTAACGGCTCACAGTCAAATTATGGTCCTGTTGGGGTTAGAATTGCCAAAGATTCAATTATAAATGTAAACTCGGGCTTGATGGATTCAAGACGGGCTTCGGTATTATCATACCTACACAAGGCAATCAAACCACTTAATCAGTTAAGAATGATTGAAGATGCGACAGTAATTTATCGTATCTCTCGTGCACCTGAACGCCGTATATTTTATATTGATGTAGGTAACTTACCTAAGATGAAAGCGGAACAATATCTCCGTGACATTATGGTTAAGTATAAAAATAAAGTAGTATATGACGCTAATACTGGTGAAGTCAGAGATGACCGTAAGTATTTGTCAATGATGGAAGATTTTTGGTTGCCTCGCCGTGAAGGTGGTAAAGGTACAGAGATTCAAACTCTACCAGGTGGACAAAACCTAGGTGAGTTAGAAGATGTTAAATATTTTGAGAAGAAGCTGTATAAGTCACTCAATGTACCAATGTCTCGGTTAGAATCATCTACATCATTTACTATTGGTCGTGCTACAGAAATTAGCCGTGACGAAATTAAATTTGCTAAGTTTGTTAATAAACTCCGCAATCGTTTTACCGAATTGTTTGATGATGCTCTAAGGGTTCAATGTATTCTCAAAGGTATTTGTACCGAAGATGAATGGAAAATCTTTAAAGAAGGCATCTATTATGACTTCATTCGTGATAATAACTTTGCTGAATTAAAAGATGCTGAGTTACTAAGAGAAAGATTAAGTTTATTATCTCAAATTGACCAGTTTACTGGCCGATATTATTCAATGGACTGGATTCGCCGTAATGTTCTTCGTTTCGGTGATATGGAAATTGAAGAGATTGATAAAGAGATTCAATCTGAACGAGATAAAGGCATTCCAATGCCAGCAGATTTACAATACATTGGAATGAGTCCTGGCGGTGGAGAATCCGCTCAGACGCCAACACTCGAACAAGACCCGATGATTGCGCCAGGAGGTCAGGATGTAAGTCCTGGAGGGGCTCCGCCAGTAGATAAACCAAAACAGTCAGCCAATGGTGGCGGTACTGCTAACGGTGGTGGCGGTGGTGACTTGAATCTTAAAAAATAGACAAATAAGTATTATAAATAGTACCATATTCAATTTGGAGATTACAAATGACTACAAGACAAATTATTGATTACGCAGTAGATGATGATGCAAAAGGTATGCGTGAGGCATTATATGCTTCAATCTATGACAGAGTTACTTCTGCTATCGAAGATAAGAAACAAGAAGTGGCACATGGCTTATTAGGCGGAATGCCAATGGGTGAAGCTGTTGACCATAGTTGTGAAGATGGCAAAGAAGACGGCCACGAAGATGAAGTTGAAGATAAAAAACTAGTTAAGAAAATGGTTAAGAAATCTTCATTGAAAACTGAAGAATAATGCGTAAAGAAATTGTAGAAGTAGCAGAGATTGAACTTGAGGGCTTTAAAGAATCAAAAGCTAAGCCTCATGACCCACCTGCTATTTTAATAATGAAAAGAAAGTCTATTAGACAATTCCCTAATGGACAAAGAGTTGCCTTGTATCATATTGAAAAGTTAAATAAATTTATTACTATTCCTTATGATACAAAAGGTGATTTAATCACCACAACTGAAGAAAATCGTAAAGATAAAATTAACACTATTCTTGAATGTGCAAGGACTAAAGGATAAACGATGTCAACATTTACATATCAGGTATTGAAAGATACTAACCAAAAGACAGTAATTAAACTTACTGGCGAATTCTCTAGTGCCACACCTGAGAGTAATAATGCTAGAATTCAAGCTAATACACTTTATGCAGCTTTAGATAGTTCTCGTGCTAACTTATTATCTAGTCCAGCTAATACTGGCGCATTACAACACTATGGTTTAGAAGTTACTAAATTGTGGTATGATGTAAATATGTATAATTCAACTGGCAAAGGCCATGTTACATTATATTGGACAGGCACAGCAAATACACTTAATCCAGCTGACACATCAAACAATTCACCTATCATATGTGCTGCGGATATTGGTAACTGGGACGAACATGGTTCTTATGCTAATATTACTAATAATGCAGTTGGTGGTAATGGTGATATTGGTATTGTTACATCTGGACAAATTGCTAATTGTTCATATTCATTCATTATCGAATTGCGTAAAAACAATTATGATTATAGCCGAGGCCAGATTGAGGATCCAGCTGCATTTAATTATGGCGAATACTCAATTAGACCGTAAGGATAAGAAATGATATTAATTAAAGAAATTAACGAAACGGTATCGTACCTAACAGAAGAAGCTGAGGATGGTAAAAAACATATGTTTATTACCGGCCCATTCTTACAAGCTGAAGTTGTAAATCGTAATGGTCGTAAATACCTGCGTGAGGTTATGGCCAAAGAAGTTGGCCGTTATACCGAACAATACATTAACAAAAACCGTGCTTACGGTGAATTAGGTCATCCTGATACACCATCAATTAATCTTGATAGAGTTTCACATATGATTGTGGGATTACACCAAGAAGGGGATAATTGGATAGGCAAAGCAAAAATTCTTGACACACCTATGGGTAATATTGCAAAGAATCTAATTGAAGGTGGCGGCCAGTTAGGCGTTTCTTCTCGTGGTATGGGTTCTTTGAAATCTATCAATGGTATCAACGTAGTTCAAGATGATTTTTATCTTGCCACAGCGGCAGATATTGTAGCAGATCCCTCTGCACCGGACGCCTTCGTGAGAGGTATCATGGAAAACAAAGAATGGATGATGGTTAACGGAGTTTGGACAGAAATGGACCAAGACCTAGCACAAAGAAGTATTAAGAAAGCTAGTCGCCGTGAAATCGAAGCTGTATCTTTACAGATATTCGAAAACTTCATCAGCAAACTATAATATTATAAATAACAATATATGTCTAACAGGAGATTTAAATGACTAATAAACTTAATCTTTCTGAAGCAGCCGCTGAGATTCTTGGTGGTAATGTTGCCGGTAAGCAAAAAGGGCAAGATAGCTTTGGAGCAGGTAAAAAATTAAACCCAGCTGGTGTTAAACAAGGCCAAGTAGATGTTGGCCATACACCTACTAAATTGATGGATACTAATCCAGATTACACTAAAGGCGTACCGTCTGCGGTTGCTCCAGGTAAAACTGGTCTAGGCAAACAAACAGATGGCGTTGGTATTACTAAAGCTACAGGTCCACAAGACCATGAAGGCCGCAGTGATTTAACTCCAACAGAAGGCGATGCTGATTCATATGATGCAATTCGTGACCGCAAAGCAGGCAAGAAACCAACTCAAACTTTTGAAAAGAATCCAGGCGCTACTTTTGCTTCATACGGTGAAGAAACTGAAGAAGAATATGATTCAATGATTTCAGAAGAAGATTTTGCTTATGATGCTTCAGAAGATGTTGATGCGTTATTAGCTGGTGAAAATTTATCAGAAGATTTTAAATCTCGTGCTTCTACAATTTTCGAAGCAGCTGTTGTTGCTCGTGCTTGGACTATCGCTGAGAGAATTGAAGATAAATTAAATATTCAATTTGATGAAGCTGTAGAATCAATTAAAGATGAGTTAGCAGAAAAAGTTGATGACTACCTTAACTATATGGTTACAGAATGGATGGCAGATAATGCTATCGCTATCGAAAAAGGTCTTCGTTCTGAAGTTGTTGAAAACTTTATTGACGGTTTAAAAGGTTTGTTCGTAGAACATTACATCGATATTCCAGAAGAGAAAGTTGACATTGTTGAAGAATTAGCAGAAAAAGTGGCTGAGTTAGAAGAACAATTAAATACACAACTTATTCAATCTATTGAGTTATCAAAAGAATTGAGTGAGCATAAGAAAGTTGAAGCTATTTACGCAGTATGTGAAGGCTTGACACAAACCCAGGTAGAAAAAATTGCTTCACTTGCAGAAGGTGTTGATTTCACTACCGAATCAGAATTTGCTCAAAAGATGGAAATGATTAAAGAATCTTATTTCCCATCTGGCGTTAAAATGGCAAATTCAAAAGAGTTCTTAGAAGAGTCTGTACATTTTGATGACGAACCTGTTGAAAAACAAAAGATTGTTGATCCAGAAATGTTAGCATATGCACAAACAATCTCTAAAACCTTGAAAAAATAAATAAAACACCTAATAAGAAAAACTAAGGAGCTTAAGATGTATCTTTCAGAAGAATTACAATCAAAATGGTCAGCAGTTCTGGAACATCCAGAATTAGATGCCATCAAAGACCCATATAAAAAGGCTGTTACAGCCATGGTTCTTGAAAACCAACAAAAAGCCATCATGCAAGAACGTATGTCCTTGAATGAAACAGATGGCGGTCCTACTAACGTAACCGGTGGTGTAAAAAACTACGATCCAATCTTAATCAGTTTGGTTCGCCGTGCTTTACCTAACTTAATCGCTTATGATGTTGCTGGTGTACAACCAATGACAGGCCCTACTGGTCTTATCTTCGCAATGCGTGCCCGTTATGACAATCAAAACGGTACTGAAGCATTCTTTGATGAAGCAAATACAGTATTCTCAGGTAACACATCTACTGCTAACCCATACGGTTTCGGTGGTACACCTGCAACTGATGCTAATACTAACCCATCTGCATATGGTAATATCAACCAATCTGTGAACGGTTCTAACAACTTCACATCTGGTATTGGTATGTCAACATCATCTGCTGAATTCTTGGGCGCTGATAGCAACCCTGCTTTCCAACAAATGGCGTTTTCAATTGAAAAAGTTTCTGTAACTGCTGTATCTCGTGCTTTAAAAGCTGAATACTCACTAGAACTTGCTCAAGACTTGAAAGCAATCCATGGTTTGGATGCTGAAACAGAATTAAGCAACATTCTTTCAACAGAAATTCTTGCTGAAATTAACCGTGAAGTTATTCGTACTATCTACACAGTTGCAAAAGCTGGTGCTCAGTACGGTACACAAACAGCAGGTATCTTTAACTTAGATACTGATTCTAACGGTCGTTGGTCAGTTGAACGCTTTAAAGGTTTGATTTTCCAAATTGAACGTGATGCTAACGTGATTGCAAAACAAACCCGTCGTGGTAAAGGTAATGTACTTATCGTTTCTTCTGATGTAGCTTCTGCTCTTGCTATGGCTGGTGTGTTACAATACACTCCTGCTTTATCAGCAGACTTACAAGTAGATGATACTGGTAATACATTTGCTGGTCTATTACACGGTCGTATCAAAGTGTATATCGATCCATACTTCGGTGGTTACCAATCAAACAACGAATTAGTAACTGTAGGTTACAAAGGTTCATCACCTTATGACGCAGGTATTTTCTACTGCCCATACGTTCCTCTACAAATGGTTCGTGCTGTTGACCAATTCACATTCCAACCAAAAATCGGTTTCAAAACTCGTTACGGTATGGTTGCTAACCCATTTGCTGAAGGTGTTTACAATTCACAAACTGGTAATGGCCGCTTAGTTACACGTAGCAATGTTTACTATAGAATTTTTCAGGTCGCAAATTTAATGTGATGAACTATATGTAAATGTGATAAATTAAATCACCGTAAGAGTGGTAATTATGAAAGGGAACTTCGGTTCCCTTTCTTTTTGCTTATAAATACATGTAATACATTACTTAGAATATTCAAAATGAGTTTAACACATAAACACCATATTATACCCGTCCACATGGGTGGCACAAACAATCCATCCAATTTAATTGAACTTTCCGTTGAAGGCCACGCAGACGCACATCGTATATTATTTGAACAACACGGAAGATGGCAAGACTATGCCGCTTGGCAAGGATTAACTGGCCGTATGACCAAAGAAGAAATTATTAGATTCAAATTATCTCAAACACATAAAGGTAAGAAACTAAGTGCCAAACATATCGAAATTCTTCGTGAAAAAGGTAAGAAATTAACGGGTGTAAATAATCCAATGTTTGGTAAAACTATATCTGATTCACAAAAACAAGCTATATCTAAAGCAAATAAAGGTAAGTTCATGTCCGAGAAAACTAGAGAAAAGATTCGCCAGGCCAATCTAGGTAAAATACGAAGTGAAGAATCAAAAGAAAAAAATAGATTATCACATTTAGGCAAGGTCGCATCTGATGAAACTAGACAGAAAATATCTGAGGCCAACCGCAAAAGAGTTGTCACTAATAGCCACAAGAAGAAAACGGCTGATAAATTATCCAAACAATGGTCTATTACCAATTCAGCTAATATTACAATCATTATTAAAAATCTTAGACAGTTTTGTAAAGATAATAATTTAGACCAAGGCAATATGAGTAGAAATAAAGTTAAAGGTTGGAAGTGTCTAAAATTAAACACATAAATAGAGGACACAAGGAGATAACATGGCCGAACCAAGCGCAATAACACAACAACCACAGAATACTAGTTTTTTACAGACCACCAAATATGTGTTTGTAATGCCTCGTATTAATAATGTTACATACTTTTGCCAAGAAGCTAATTTACCTGGTGTATCATTACCCGCTGTATCTCGAAATACTCCTGTTGTAGATTTACATGCACCTGGAAATAAATTGGAATACAATCCATTATCTCTCACTTTTCTCATTGATTCAGAACTTAAAGCCTGGACAGACATACATGATTGGATGCGAGATTTAACTTTGTTGAATGGTAAGAACTATACCAATATATACGAAAGAAAAAAACAACAAAGCCAAAAGCAAATGGTTCAATATGCCGATGGTATATTAACTGTTATGTCTGGATTGAATAACGCTAAATTTAGAATACATTATGCTAACTTATTCCCAATTTCATTAACTGACATTCAATTCAAAACCACAGGGTCTGCGGATGACATTTTAACAGCTACAGTTGACTTCAGGTATGACTTCTACGACATCGAAATCCTCAACTAGGCTTGACATAAGCTCTTGATTATGTTATAATATATGTAATGAAATCGAAATGAGAACAGCATGGAAACACTTGAACAAATATTAGATTTATGGCGCAAGGACTCTGAAATTGATATTACAGAGCCTTCTAAAGAAATATTAAATATACCTAAAATTCATAATAAGTTTTTAACTATTATGTCCAAACACCGTATCTCTAGCAAAAAGGCTTCGTTTGATTATAATAAAATTAAACGACTTAAATGGGAATACTATACTGGCAAAATGTCACAAGAAGAATTAACTGAACAAGGTTGGGAACCATTCAGGTATACTCTTAAATCTGATATTGCTACTTACCTAGAATCTGACAAAGATTTAATTACCCTATTACAAAAGAAAATATATCACGATGAGTGTGTTTCTGTATGTGAATCAGTTTTAAAAGAATTGAATAATCGCACATGGCAATTGAGGGAACATATGCAGCACGAACGATTTATTCAAGGTGCTAGATAGAATAAATAGGTGTGTATCACCGGATTGCAGTCCGCATACACTCTAACATTAACATGGAATGTCAGCATGAATATTTATTCTATCTATAAAGTTACAAATAAAATTAATGGTAAAATTTATATTGGATTTGATTCCAATTGGCCAAACAGAAAACATTGCCATAAGAAAAGAAGTACAGAACAAAAATACAATAAAGTAAAATTTTATAATGCCTTGAGAAAATACGGATGGGATAATTTTGAATGGGAAGTAATATATCAATCATTAGACTCAACACATTGCAAAGATGTTATGGAAAATTATTTTATTTTGCAATATAGAACATATATTGGATTTAATGATTGTAATGGTTATAATATGACATTAGGTGGTGACGGTAGTATTGGTGTCATTGTTTCGGATGTAACAAGACAAAAATTATCAAAAGCTAATACTGGTCATATTGTATCCGAAGAAACTAAAAGAAAAATTGGTTTAAAAAATAAAGGCAGAAAAATATCTAATTTGGATTATTCCTTTAAATGTTTATGTTGCCATAATCAGTTTATTGATAAAAGATATTCAAAATCAAGAAAATATTGTTCATCTAAATGCGCTTCTACACAAAGAGAATTAAATAAAAAATTAAAAAATATTATTAATAATCAAGAATCTCTTGGTGAACCTTTTACTAAGATATTAAATGATAATTTATGGGATTTATACGAATCATAATGACTGAAAAAATAGTAGTATCCAAAAAAGATGAAGTATTTGCTAAGATTCATTGCGAGAAACATGTAGCAAGAGAATTATCCGAATACTTTACTTTTATGGTTCCAGGTTATCAATTTACCCCAGCATTTAAAAATAAAATCTGGGATGGCAAGATTCGTTTATTCAATCTTAATTCATCTCAAATATACTTGGGCCTTGTGGCTTACTTACAAATCTTCTGTGAAGAGCGTGGTTATGAACTTGATTTTATTGCACCGTATTCTAATCTACAAGATGAATTTCCTGTTTATCATGCCAAAAAGTTTGTAGAAGATTTACAACTTCAATCAGGTGGCCGCGACATTGAAATTAGAGATTATCAACTTTCTGCTTTTATCAAAGCAATGCGAGAACGTAGAAAACTATTACTCTCTCCAACCGCCTCAGGCAAGTCCTTAATCATTTATCTAATCATTCGACAACTCATTCAATATCAAAATCTTCGTGGTTTAATTATTGTTCCAACTACATCCTTGGTAGAGCAATTGTTTTCTGACTTTGCTGATTATTCAAATAAGAATGGATGGAGTGTTGAGGATAACGTACATAAAATATACCAAGGTAAAGATAAACATTCCAATAAGAATGTATTGGTTTCAACTTGGCAATCTTTATATACTCAACCAGCGGAATACTTTCATCAGTTTGATTTTGTAATTGGTGATGAAGCTCATTTATTTAAAGCGCAATCATTAACCACTATTATGACTTCTCTAATCAATACAAAATATCGTATTGGTTTAACAGGTACATTAGATGGCACTAAAACACATAAACTTGTTTTGGAAGGATTGTTTGGAACGGTAGAACAAGTTACCACAACAAAAGAATTGATGGATACTAACCAAGTAGCAGACTTTGAAATCAAATGTTTGGTACTAAATCATCCTGATGATATCTGTAAATTGATGAAAGGTAAGAAGTATCCTGAAGAATTAGAGTATTTAATATTCTGTGAGGCTCGTAATAAATTCATTCGAAATCTCTCGCTAAGCCTTGATGGCAATACACTCCTGCTATACCAGTTTGTTGCCAAACACGGTAAAATACTGTATGATATGATATCTGGTGCTGAGAAAATAGGTGATAGAAAAGTGTTCTTTATTCATGGTGGAACAGACACCGATGACAGAGAACATATTAGAAAGATTGTAGAGACGGAATCAAATGCAATAATAATTGCTTCTTATGGTACATTCTCTACAGGTATTAATATTAGGAATTTACATAATATCATTTTTGCTTCGCCCACTAAAAGTAGAATTAGAAACTTACAATCTATTGGCCGTGGTCTTAGAAAAGGTGATAACAAAAGCAAAGCTGTCCTTTATGATATATCGGATGATTTGCGTGTAGGTGAATATTCTAATTTTACTCTCAAGCATTTCATGGAACGGGTCAAGATATATAATGAGGAACAATTTCCTTATAAGATTTATAAGATAGGATTAAAACGATGATAATAGAAGAAGTTAAAATATTACGCTTAAAAACAGGTGAAGATATTGTTGGATTCGTTTCTGAGATTGATGATATGAAACTTAATGTTAAGTATCCAATGGTTATAGATAATATGGTAATGAGAGGTGTGCAATCCTTTTCAATTGGAAGCTGGTTACCTTACCAGATGTATAAACAAATAGATGTTAATCTTTGGACTAATGATATATTGTTTACAGCGGATATAACAGATGATTTCTTAGATTATTACTTTAAGATGGTAGATAAGTTGGAGAAGTATATTCTAGCAGGTGAAGTATTAGATAATCTTAAAGAAGAAGAAGAGATGATAGAAGCATTAGAAGAGAAGGAACTAAGTGTTGTCCACTAGGTATTGGTTTAATCATATCATTCAGGTACATAGTGGATTATATAGCATGTCAAGCGTCCTGTCAAGTAGTTTATGAAAATATTATGGTAAATATGAAATGGAGTAATAATGGCAATAGCTAAACCGAGAGCAAAACGAAACTATATCAACAATGGTGACTTCTTACAAGCCCTAATTGATTTCAATGAAAGAAAGAAAAACAATCCAAATGAACCAATTCCTAATTACATAGGTGAATGTTTCATGAAGATTGCCGAAGGGTTATCTCATAAACCAAATTTTATCAATTATACATACCGAGAAGAAATGATTGGTGATGGTATTGAAAATTGTTTAATGTATTTTGAGAACTTCAATCCTGACAAATCAAAGAATCCGTTTGCTTACTTTACACAAATTATTTACTTTGCTTTCTTGCGTAGGATTGCTAAGGAGAAAAAACAAACCTATATAAAATATAAAGCCACCGAGCAATTCGGTATCCTAGATGAGTTTGAAATGATGGAACTGGAAGACGGAACAACTAAGCAATTCACCATGTATGATAATCTATCTGAATTCATTGAAAACTTTGAAGCAACCCAACAAACCAAAAAGAAAAAAGTAGTAGAGAAGAAAAAAGGTCTTGAACATTTTATTGAGGAATAACCATGGCTAGAAGAACTCGTCCACAAATTGCAGTAGAAGAGCAATTTGCGATACCACCACAGAAACCAGGTAATCATTTGAAATTACGAATTGATGACCTAAAAACTTTTGTACCACTCACAGAAAATCAAAAGAAATTCTTTGATGCTTATGCACAAGGTGATTATTTTGTGGCATTACATGGAGTGGCAGGAACAGGTAAAACATTCTGTGCCTTATATAAAGCTATAGAAGAAGTGTTAGATAAAAGTAATCCTTTTAACAAGATTATCGTTGTTCGTTCCGCTGTACAATCCAGAGATATTGGCCATTTACCTGGCGATATTAATGAGAAGATGGACATCTATAAACAACCATACATTCAAATTTGTGAGACCCTATTCGGGCGCAAAGATGCCTGGAGTCGTTTAGAAGAGCAACATCATATAGAGTTCATCTCCACATCTTTTATTCGAGGGATGTCATTTGATGATGCAATCATTATTGTAGATGAAATGCAAAATCTGTCATTTGAAGAGATTGATACGGTAATGACTCGTGTTGGATATCGTTCTAAAATTCTTTGGTGTGGTGATTATCGCCAAACAGATTTGAATAAGAAAAAGAATGATATGTCTGGTATATTAAAGTTCTTTGATATTGCTTATCACATGAATGCTTTTACCCGTATTGAATTTACAGCAGATGACATTGTTCGGTCATCATTGGTTAAAGAATATATAATGGCCAAAATAAAATTTGAAGATGCAGAAAAATAGGGCTTGTACTGAACTATAAAATGTGTTATAATACTTGAATAATAATAGGAGTTTAAGATGTCAACAAAAGAATTAAAATTTGGTAATGAAGGCCGTCAACTGATGGCCGTAGGTGTAAACATTCTTGCAGATGCGGTTAAAGTAACATTAGGTCCAAAAGGTCGTAATGTTATTTTAGACCGTCCATTTGGTTCACCGCATATTACAAAAGATGGCGTAACAGTAGCCAAAGAAATTGAATTGAAAAATCGTTATGAGAATATGGGTGCTCAACTTGTAAAAGAAGTAGCATCTAAAACAGCAAGTGTTGCTGGTGACGGAACAACCACTGCCACAGTTCTCGCTCAGGCTATTATCCGTGAAGGCATGAAAGCTGTGGCAGCTGGTTGGAACCCAATGGACTTAAAACGTGGAATCGACAAAGCTGTTGATGCTGCTATTCTGTCACTTAAAGAACAATCTAAACCTTGTACTACATCAAAAGAAATTGCTCAAGTAGGTTCTATCTCTGCCAACTCTGATGCAGAAATTGGTTCAATCATTGCTGATGCAATGGACAAAGTAGGCAAAGAAGGTGTGATTACTGTTGAAGACGGTGCTGGACGTAATAATGAATTGGATATTGTTGAAGGTATGCAATTTGACCGCGGATACTTATCACCACACTTTATTACCAATCACACAAATCAAACAGTAACATTTGATAATCCATACATTCTGTTATATGACCGTAGGATTTCTGTTATTCGTGATATGATTCCTATTCTGGAACAAATCGCAAAAGTATCAGGTTCATTGGTTATTATTGCTGATGATGTAGATGGTGAAGCTCTTGGAACTCTAGTAGTCAATAAACTTCGTGGAATTCTAAATGTGGCCGCAGTTAAATCTCCTGGTTTTGGTGACCGCAAGAAAGCCTTGCTTGAAGATATCGGTACACTAACTGGCGGTAAAGTGGTTTCAGAAGAACTCAATCAGAAACTAGAAGAGGTTAAACTTGAAGATTTAGGTCGTGCTAAACGTATTGAAATTGGTAAAGAAAATACCATTATCATTGATGGTCTAGGCGCAAGTGATGATATTACTAATCGTATCTCTATGATTAAGGCACAAGCTGATGCGGCTACTTCTGATTATGACCGTGAGAAATTACAAGAACGATTAGCTAAATTAGCTGGTGGTGTTGCAGTAATTAAAGTTGGTGCTTCTACTGAAGTTGAAATGAAAGAGAAAAAAGACCGTGTAGAAGATGCCTTACATGCTACTCGTGCCGCAGTTGAAGAAGGTATTGTTCCAGGTGGCGGTGTTGCTTTGATCCGTACTCGTGATGCTATTAAAGCTTTACAAGGTGATAATCGTGACCAAGATGTCGGTATTGCAATCGTGTTGTCTGCTATTGAAGAACCTATTATTCAAATTGCTAAAAATGCTGGCGCTCAACATCAAGTGGTGATTAATACTATCTTGACAAATACTGGTAACTTCGGTTATAATGCTGCTACTGATACATATGGTGACATGTTAGAAATGGGTGTAATTGATCCAACTAAAGTAACACGAACAGCATTACAAAATGCCGCATCTGTTGCTGGATTGATGTTGACAACTGATTGTATGATTGTCGATGAACTTGATGAAACTCCTATGATGAATATGCCTCAGATGCCTGGCCAAATGTAAATGGAGTATATTGAATATACCCCCGAAAACTTAAATAAAATATCAAATCTTATTGTAAATAATTTATCACTTGAATTATTACCAAAGAAATGGTACCAACGCAATTTAACTAATCCTAAATTCGGACATTGCCATAATGCGTCTGGATGTTTATACAAAGTTTTCGGTCCTAAATCAGTATCACTTCAACGAGCTATTGATGATGAAGGAATATATCATTGGTGGATTAAAGATAAATCAGGTATGATTATTGATTTAACTGTTGAGCAATACACAAGTACCGGCCGATTACCTCCGCATGACAAAGGTGAAAAGGCCGGTTTACTTGGATTCGAATATAAAAACCGAGTAATGAAGTTGTATGATAAAGTAATGTTTGAATATAAAGGAAATCTTAATATTTTTGAATTGAGTGAGTGATATGAAAATTGGATTTACAGCATCAACCTTTGACTTACTACACGCAGGCCATATTGTGATGCTCAAAGAAGCAAAATCTCAATGTGATTATTTAATTGTTGGACTACAGACAGACCCAACTATAGACAGACCAGATACCAAAAACAAACCGATACAATCATTATTTGAGCGGTATGTACAATTAAAGGCCTGTTCGTATGTTGATGAGATTGTTCCATAT
>Ga0208110_1000042_pt1 | contig 20788 bp, 23 predicted proteins | sample CryBogCBH13Jun08_FD_185507 | JGI IMG/M metagenome (GOLD analysis project Ga0208110, IMG submission 185507) | Freshwater microbial communities from Crystal Bog, Wisconsin, USA - CBH13Jun08 (SPAdes) | ecosystem: Environmental > Aquatic > Freshwater > Lake | place: Crystal Bog, Wisconsin, USA...
CGAATAATGGTTTGACTATGAATGGTTCTGCTTCTCAATTTTTAATCAATAATGCTTCTGCTTCTGTTCCTGCTATTTCTGCTCCTAACGCTCAATTGATTTCTTTTCCTTCTGCGAATATAACTGCTACGACATTTACAGGAAATTTATCTGGAAACGCTTCAACTGCTACAACGGCAACAAACGCTACTAATTCAGCAATTACAGACGATAATACAAACGCTACTTATTATCCTGTTTTTGTTTCTAATAATACAGGTAATCTTCCTTTGAAAGTTGATAAGACAACAAACCCTTTATCATATAATCCTTCAACTGGCGTATTGACTTCTACAACTTTTACAGGTGCTTTGAGCGGAAACTCAACAACAGCAACAACGGCAACTAATTCAAATAATAGTTTAATTGTAAGCGATAATAGTTCTACCACCTGTTATATTCCATTTACTAAATCAACTGCTTCAACAGGAACTAATTTACCTTTATATCAAGACGATACAACAACAGCATTAACATATACGCCTTCTACTTCTACTCTTTCTTGTTCTTACGGACAATTCGGTAGTGGTATAATTAATACTTCTTCTCTTGCTTCTAATTCTTCTGGTGGATTAACTATTACTGGTGGAAATTCCGGGGGGCTAATTTTGAATAGTGGGGCGAATACATTACAACTACAATATAACGGAACAACAATAGCAACAGTTCAATCAACAGGATTAGCGGTTTCGCAAATAAACGCAAATGGATTTAATATTTATAACGGAACATTTAGCCCTTTTCAAATCGCTTCTACAACAGGTATTTCAACTTTTACAAATATTAATACAAATGGATTTACTTTACCAACTTCAATTAATACGGCAACATTTGCTACTAATACCCTTACTATTACTGGTTCAACAGGTTCAACATTTAGAAATTATCAAATAGGTTTTACTGGAACAACAAATACAATTACTACTTTATCTCTTACTGCTTTTCCTGTAAATGCTGAATACTATGTTGCTATTTATAATGGCGGAAGCGGAACACTTACAATTAATACTGGATTAGGTGCTGGTATCAAAACGACATATGCTTCTAATATAACAGTTCTAACTGGTGGATATGCTATAATGAAAATAAATTATATACCATTTACAACTGGAGGGAATATATATGTTGTATCAGTAAATAATATAGCATAATAATATGCTGACAGAAGTGTTCTTATCTTTTGCTATAACGACCTTTGTATCTTGTATATTAGCAATTACAGCGTTGTTATATAGAAGTAAGTGTAAAGAAATAACTTGTTGTGGTTGTAAAGTTGTTAGAGATATAGAAGCAGAAGTAGAACTTGACGAAAGAAATATAGAGAGACAAACTGAAGAAACAAAATCTCCTAATAATATATGATTATAACCAATCTCAAAGAAAGTCCAGTAAAGACAAAACGATACAGAGCATTCTTATCAAACGGACAACAAATAGATTTTGGATTACTTGGCGGTTCAACATACATAGACCATAAAGACGAAAGAAAAAGAAAAGCATATTGGGCAAGACATTACGCAAGTAAATATGAACGTCATTTAATAGCCAATCTCATACCAAGTCCAGCATTAATGTCTGCTTTATTACTTTGGGGTAAATCAACTTCATTAAGAGAAAATGTTATTGAATTGAATAAAATGCTTGAGGCAAAATATGGAGGACTATAGGTATAGGTATTGTTAATTCTTAAATATATTTTGAGTTTTAAAAGTTTTATTTTCAAAGAATAGAAAAATAAAAAAGGGTCTATCCAAAAATTCTATAGAAAGACTTTGACAACCCAACCAAGAATAATAATAATAATAATACCTATTAGGTATAGGTATTGTTAATTCTTAAATATATTTTGGGTTTTAAAAGTTTTATTTTCAAAGAAATAGAAAATAAAATTCTTATATCTCAATCAATTATTACAGAACCTTTAGAAAAACTACATTATCTTTTTTATTCTATCATAGTATATATAATGGAAGAAGTCCCAATCTCTCAATTAACTCCAAATCACAAAAGAAAAATAATGCGTGGAGAACCAATAAGAATAAAAAGAGGAGGTTCAGTAATAATGCTTCATAAGAATAGATTACCACAAATAGCAAAAGCATTTATGAAAGGTAAAGCACATACGATTACTATGACGCCAGAAGAAATACACGCAAATGGAACAGGTATCTTTGGAAAATCATTTGATAAGTTCTTGGATAAGCACGGAGTAAAAAAATTAGCATACAAAGTAGGAGATATAGCAAAACCATATGCGAAAGAAGCAATAAAAGCAGGTATTACTGCTGGTGTTGGTGCTTTAAGTGCTACTGACTTGGTGGCAAGTGGTGGGTTGGGTGCTGGTGCTGTGCCGTTGATAGGAGCTGGTGGTATTATGTTGAGTTCATTAGCAGACGATTATTTAGATAATCCAAGAAAGTATCAAGAAACAACTTCACAAAAATCAACAAATTTAGCATTACAAGATTTGAAAAATGCTGGAATGACAAAGGTAGGACAAATGGGAGACCATTATGGAAATCAATATGGATTTTCTCAATTGGGAACAAATCCTTATGCTTCATTAAATGATTTTACTGGACAATCCGCAGGTGCTTTAGGTGTGTCAAATGGACAACAAGCAATAGCAAATTCATTAACTCAACAACTTTCAAACGCTCAAGGTTTCGCAAGAGAAAGTTTATATACTGCTCCAGTATTAAATGGTGGATTGAATGCTCCAAGTGTATTAGAAAGCGTTCAATTACAAAATCCTTTGCGAACAAATCCTTTAATAGGAACACCAAATGCTCCAACTATACAAGCACCAAATACAACACAAAAGAAAGATTTTTATGGAAATCCTATTGGAACTGGTTTGAAAGATATAATAAAAAGACATTCAATGTCTCACTTATTAAGAGGTAAAGGTGTGAAACATAGACACGGTAAGTTGATAGAAATGGGAAGTATTGGTATTCACGGAAATCTTACAAGAACTCCTCAAGCGTTGGAACAAGCACCTTATGCGAGTAATTTTATGTGGTCTTCCACATTACCTCCTTCATACAAACGTTTTAATTCTACCCCAGCACAACAAGCACCATTATTTTAAACGAATATTAAGATATAAAAAAAACAAACAAGTTTGTTTTTATATCTATTGATTAAAAATCATAACAAAATAAATTATCTATCCTTAATTATATATGAGCGGTCAGGGCATTTCGTATCCACCTCCAAGTGAGAACTTACCTATATTTGATGCAAGTGTTTTTAATGTAAATGATACACCTCTTACTATAAGCGAAGGATTAAAATATTTTTTAGCTTATCCAAGTGCTCAAGGGACAGAGAATCTCCAAACGATTAACGTAGGTGGTTTAGCGACCTTTTCAAATAATTTAGTATTGAATGGAAATGTTAATATTACCAATACGAATAATAATGGATTTATAAATTTTCCATCCTCTTCTATATTTTCAACCAATACAGGAACCCTTAATGGATTAGGTGTTTATTTGAATTATCAAGGAAATGGAGAAACTGATTTGATTGGATATGGAGGAACAGGACAGGGAGGTATTTCTCTTTATACTTCATCGAATACTTTGGCTCCATCTCTCGTTGCCAACTTTTCTTACAATACTATAACTCTTGGTAATACGAACTATAATATAAGTATTACAGGGAATAATGGAGACGTAATATTAAGTAATGGAGGAGTTTCATCACAAGATTTTGTTATTACAGCAAATAATCAAAATTTAAATTTGGATGGAGGGTATATTAATTTTTTAGCAGATGTTCTATTGACATCTTATATATCTCAACCTTCGTTATCATTTTCAGGTTCAATACAAAACACAATACAAAGTGGATATGGGTGTTTTTTCCACACCAATGGAGTTCCTTATTTTACATATAATAATGGTTCGACTACACCAACAGCTTCACAATTATTAACCTCTAGTTCTTTGTCTAATTATGCTCTATTAACTACTGGGACAAATAGTTTTACAAATGTAAATACTTTTTCTCAAACGCCTACAACAACAGCAAGTCAAACATATCCTCAAACAACAAATACAACACAATTTTCAACAATAGGTTATGTGAATTCTGCAATAGGAATAACAACAACAATAACAACTAATAATTGTGGAATTATATCAAACATAGTTGGTTGGACTTTTAATCTTCCAAATATAGGACAATATTTAACTTTTAAATGTTATACAAATAATATTGGAGCAACGACCACTTATTCAACTGGAGCAACTATAACAAATAACGGAACATCTATATTTGCTACTGGTAGTGTCGTATTACAAAACATAAATATAGGTGGTTTGACAACTGCTTATGCTTTTGGTAGTATTTTATCTAATGGAGCAACATTTTCAATTGCGCAAACTGCCGGAGGAACATCTTGCTCTGCAATTGCTACATACGCAGCAGGGTCGTATCCTTTAACTTATTTTGCTGCTGCACCTTGCACTATGACAATTATTTTTACAAAAGTTTATTAATTTTAATACGATTTCTTTGGTGTTTTTCTATTGCTATATTATATGAGTATAGATTATGGAAACCAAACTACATCTGTTCCCCAGTCTCTTTTAGGAGTAAGTAATTCTAATCAGTCTATAAATATAAACTCTACAAATGGCATAGTATTTAATGATAGTGTCGCCAATTTATCTGCTACAATTGCTTGGACTGGTATTACAACAAACAATCCTAATGGTTTTAATATTCAAAGCAAACTGAATATGAATTCTAATGATATAACAAATGTAGGGACGATTACGGCAACATCATTCAACGGAACAGCGTCAAACGCTAATAATGTTACTATTAGTGATAATAATACTGGTTCAACTTTTTATCCTACTTTTGCTTCAACGAATTCCGGAAATCTTCCTTTATATGTTGATAAAACAACTTCACCTTTATCATATGTTCCTTCTACTGGAAATCTTTCTGCTACAACATTTACAGGTGCTTTGAGTGGAAATGCTACTTCTTGTACAAACGCTAATAATATTGCAACAACAGGCGTAACTAATAATGCGACTTATTATTTACCCTTTGTATCTTCTACCTCTACTTCTACAGGACAATCATTATATACAGACCAAAACGGACATATTACATTCAATCCTTCAACGAACCAGTTAAGCACTGACGGAACTATGACCAATAATGGTTTGACTATGAATGGTTCTGCTTCTCAATTTTTAATCAATAATGCGTCTGCTTCTGTTCCAGCGATTTCTGCTCCAAACGCTCAATTGATTTCTTTTCCAAATGCGAATGTTACTGCTTCAATATTTTCAGGGAATTTGAGTGGGAACTCTACAACATCAACAATAGCAAGTAAAGTCGTTATTTCTACTGAAACAGGTAATACTAATTTTGATATTTGTATGACTACTGGAACAAGTGGTAATTTAGCAATAGGAGATGTATCTACTTTATATTATAATCCTTCTACTTCTACACTTACGAATAGTGGTGGGACTATTTCTGCTACCAATTTTTCAGGAACTACCTTTTCAGGAACAACTTTCAATGGTTCAGTATCGAATGCTTCTACGATAGCCTCTAATTCTTCCGGTGCCTTAACGATTACTGGTGGGTCGGGTGGTGCTTTAACAATTAATTCAAATGCAGCTCAACCAATTAATTTACAATATAATGGAACAACAATAGTAACAGTTAATTCAAATAATATTACTATGCCAAGTGGAACAACTATGATTGCTCCAAATTTTAGCGGTTTATTAGATACTTGTGGATTAGTTTATTTACAAACATTAGCGGTTGCTATTACTGGAACGGCAACAACGGTTAATTTTAATTTAACTTCTATATTCAATTCTACCTATAAAAATTATAGAGTTATTATGACCCCTTCTACTCAATTATCTTACGCTCAATATCCTTCTTATTCTTTACAAGCGTTTTTGGGAACGAGTGTTCCAATATCCGCTACTCTCTCAGGAAACGAATTAACTTCGTCTTCAACTTCGGTTGTATCACCTTTATATACTGGGTCTGCTACTATTTCTTCTGCTCCAATAATTTTTGGAGTATCTTCAACAATCAATCACCCAATTATTTTTGAAGTTGAAAATGTTGGTTATACTTATACTGCTACTCAATTAGGAGCGATAAAATGTAAGTCAATTTATAGCAATCCGGGGGTAAGCGGATATAGCGACAGAAATATTTTTTGGACTTCTTCAACTGCGACTATTACTGGTTTGACAATTCAACAGGCAAGTATAGGAGTAGGTAATAATTTAACTATGAATGTTGTAGTGTATGGATATAAATAAGGATAATTTTATCTCTTAATTATATGCCTACTCCTGCAAACCCTAAATTAACAAATCCTAACCGAAGGTTAGGATTTTTAATCATTGAATACCTAACGAAGTTAGGTATTTTAAATTATATGAAGAAGTTAAAAAGTATGTTGATACACTCTATTCAAAACCAAGTGCATATAAGAGCGGATTTATTGTCAAGACATATAAACAAAATGGTGGTGAATATATAGACGATAATAAACCAAAGAATCTAAAAAGATTGTATAAAGAAGACTGGAAAGATGTAGGACATAAAGAATATCCTGTTTATAGACCTACCAAAAGAATAAGTAGAGAAACACCTCTAACTCCTACTGAAATAGACCCTAATAATCTCAAACAACAAATTTTACTGAAACAGATATATAAAGGAAATCATAACCTTCCTCCATTTCATAAATAATATAAAATACTCAACTTCGTTAGGTATTCAAATTTTTTATCTACGAACCAAATGTTCGTAGATAAAATATATCTTAATTATATAATGCTTACTGAAGTCTTCTTGAGTTTTGCAATAACAACATTCGTAGGGTGTTTTCTCGGGGTTGTTGGATTATTATATAAATCCAAATGTCAAGAGGTAAATTGCTGTGGGTTAAAAGTGATACGAAATGTTGAACTGGAAGAGAAGATAGACGAGTTATCTATCGATCGACATACCGAAGAAAAAAAGGAATTGGAATTACCCTAAATATTGTTTATTATTATAAACTCTGGAAACCTGTGTGTTTTTCTGGAATCCTGTGTTACGATGTTATGGTAAGGGGTGATTTTTTTGAGTTTTTACGAGACTGGATATGGTAACATTTTATTGATTTCTGGAAACCTGGAAACCTGTGTGGGTTTTTGTTCGTTTTCAAAAAATTTTTTAAACAACCTAGTTCCTATTATTTTTTTTTCGCGCTATAGGGGAACGAATAAGGCCAAAAAACACACAGGTTTCCAGAACTTTTTATTTTGTTACGATAATCAGTCATACAAAAAAACACAAAAAAACACCCCCTTACCATATATGGTAACACAGGATTCCAGAAAAATGCACACAGGATTCCAGAAATCTATCACTCTTTCTTATAAACTTCAAAAAAAATGATAAAAAATAATAATATAAAGTTCTTGTGTATAATAATATATATGTTCTCTACTTTGTTTGAAAAGTATTTTGAAATTACAGATAAAATAATCGACAAACAATCTCTTCTTACCTTTAAAGATATTTGGATGCAAATGATAACAGATGAATTATATTATAAAAACACATATCGTTACAAAAGAGAATTCAATAAAAAATCTTTTTATAAATGGTTAAGAGAGCATACAGAACACAATTTCGGTAAAAATAAATCCGCCATTATTGCACTAAATGTTATAAGAAAAAATAATATACATATTTAGGAATATAATATAAAGATATTTTTCTTATAAGAATATATAATGGAAACCGAACTTCCAGTTATTTCGACTGACAAGAAAACTTATATGAGAGAGTACAAACGAAAACAATACAAAGAAAAGAGTGAGGAAATAAAACAAAAAAATAAAGCTTATTATTATAAATACAAATTCAACATATCAAATGAAGAATTGCATAAATATGATACTTTATTACCTAATATAGTAAGATTAAAAAAAGAATTGGATGAGATTATAAAAATAAGACCTGAAATTTTGAAAGAGGTTCTAGAACCATATTTGGAAGTAAAAAAATAAATATAAAAATATAACAAATTTACTTATTTTTTATTTTAAAAAATTATTTTAAAATAAAAATATTTTAAATTTACAAAATTTTTATATATTTTATTTGACCAAATAAAATATATTTATAAGAAGAAATAATATATATTTAGGAATTTTCATTTAAAGAATTTATATTGTTATATATTATAAATGAACGACCCTGAAATGACCTGTAGATTCTCTTGGGTGTTGGATAAAAATAGCTTTAGTGAGACCATATTTAATAAGAAAAAAATGAGAGAATATACGAACATAAAAAAAGTATATGGATTTATTAAAGAAGAAATGGGGGTTACTTTTCTTTCCGGAAAAGGAACCAAAAGAGGAGATTTCATTTCAGTAAAAGACAACACCGAACTCGAACAAATAATAAGATATAAAGAATTATATAATCGTAACGAAGATTTTTTTCAAACCGCGGTTTTCCTTCCAAAGCATAAGTGGGGAAGAGTGATACCAAACGACTATCTTTCTCTATCTATTATGAGAAGACAAACAAGACATTCTTTTTGTGACGGATATTATCGAGATATTGATATGATAAACGCTCAACCAACTATTATTTATGAAGTAGCAAAACAAAATGATAAAAAAATGGAAGCATTACATACATACATTCAGTATACAAAAGAAATAAGAGAAATAATTATGAAAGTTCATAAATGTGATAAGGATACAGCAAAAAATTTACCAATTACGATAATGATGGGCGGGACTTATGATGGTTGGATTAGAGAATGGGACATTCAAGAAAATACAGATGTTAAGGATAGGATTCTGGAAATCCAAAAAATAGAAGTAGAGATGAATGATATAATTAACATTGTTTATGCTTACAATCAACATATCAAAAAAGATGTTTTGAGACAAGATCCTAATAAATGGAGAAATGAAAATGAAATGAAAAGAGGGGTTATGGGTCTTTGGTGTCAGTCGGTAGAGAGACTTATCCAAGAAACAGCAATTAAATATTTGATGGATACCAAAAATTTTTTAATTGAAAAAATTGTTCCTTGTCAAGATGGATTTATGATTTTAAATGAACTATGGTATGAAAATATTATAACAGATATCAATACTATAATCAAAAATAAGTTTGGAATAAATATTCTTTTTACAGAGAAACCTTTTGACGAAAAGATTGAGATACCCTTATTTGAAGATGGGAAACCATATCATATTTGGGAAGATTTATTGAGTGCAAAACAACTTTCAGTAAGATATTTAAAAGATTTCGGGGATTATATTTTGAAATATAAATCGAGCGTTTACGTCTTTCATAATAATAGATGGTATGATGAAACAGAAACAAAATCACAACATAAAATAACACTTACAATAAGCGAGAAACTCTATGATAATATGAAAAAAGATATAAAGGGCGATGTTTCTCTACAAGAAAGCGAAACTATATCCCTATTTAAAATTTTAAGAAATAACACATCATCGTCTCATAAAATAAATGATATTGTAAAACACATTCTTTCAAATGCAAAAGAAACGACTACTGATTTCAATCAACATCCATTTCTTCTTGGGTTTAACAATGGAGTATATGATTTGGAAAAAGATGAATTTAGAGATTATAAATATGACGATTATGTTACTATGTCGACGAATTACGATTATAAGTTTATAGATTATGGATTAGTTGAAAAAGAAGATAATATAACCGAAGACTATTTATCCAAAGATGAAAATGGTAAGTATTTGTATAACATCACAAATGAAGAAGCAGAAACATATAAATTAAATAGAGAAATAAGAGATGAACTAATAAATATATTTGAAGATATACATAGCGATAAAGAGATTCTACAATTATATTTTCAAATATTAGCAAGCGGGTTGGATGGGATAACGTATCAAAAGTTATTTCTTTTTAACGGTCAAGGTGGGAATGGAAAAGGGTTGACCCAAAATTTAATGAAGGCTGTTTTGGGAGATTATTTTTTGTGCCCCAATAACGGAATTCTCAAAGATGTAGAGACAGCCAACTCTCCCTCTCCTAATATGCTAAATTTGAAGAATAAAAGATATATTAATTTCAAAGAAGTATCAGGTTCTATACGAGTGGCTATGTTGAGAAATCTTACAGGAGGAGGAGAGTTCTCTGGTAGAATGTTGAGACAAGACCCCGTTCACTTTAATATGAGTGCAACTTTTGTTATGGAATTTAATCTACCTCCCGATTTGGACGGAAAGCCACAGCAAGCAGATTATCGAAGACTGGTTGATATTTTGTTTCCTTATAACTTTACTGATGACGAAAACAAAATAGGAAAGACGATAGGAGGAGTTTTATTTAAGAAAGCGAATACTTATTATGCAACACCACAGTATGCAGATAATGTAAAACATATTTTTTTGGATATGCTTCTTAAAGTTTACAGAACAAATAAAAAATCAAATACGGGATTAGAGTTTACCATTCCTCCAAGCATTCGGGAAAGAACTGAAAAGTTTATTGAGAACCAAAACTTATTTCATAAAATATTCAATAAAACTTGGAGAAAAGTTGAGGTTGATATGAATAATAAAGAGGACGTAAAAAATAAAACTTTTAAATTGAAGGATATGTTTGAAACCATAACCTTTAGCGATTATTATAAAACGCTTACATATAAAGAAAAGCGGCAATATGGTAGAGACGAGTTTTACAAATGGATTGAAACCCTTTTCAAAATAAACGGAGATGACAAGACTGCAAAAACAATAACGGGTATTTGTTTTTTAGAACCCGAAGAAATAAAAAATGAATATTAATATTATAAATAATTTTCTTTATTTATAATATATGGAAGAACAACCTCAACTATTACCCGACCCGACGCCCATTCTAACTTTGCCTCCTGATGATCCCGAACCTATACTTACAGAAGCCCAAAAAGAATTTAAACATAAAAGAGAGAAGGCTCAAAAATGTAGAGTAATTGCTTTAGACAATTATGGATTACACCCTATAAATACAAATATATCATCTCTTCCAAATAGTCAAAAGAAAAAAATTATAGAGGATGTAGAGAAACTTTTTAATGACTCGAATGAAGAAACAATAACAAAAAAATTTAACGAAATATGCAATGAAAAAATTTTTATAGATGATTATACAACATTCCCAGTTTACAAAAAACAAATACCCATATAGGGCTATATAATTAAGCCTACTATTTTCTTAATTAATATTATGAGCGGACAACCTAATATTCATCCCACAGATGCCCAAAAGTTTAGACAGCAATATTTAGCCAACTTGGCTTTACAAGCTAATATAAACGAAAGAAATCTTCAAGCAAACAAAATATATAAAAAAACAGGTATGACCCCAACCCAACTGACGGATACGAGGACGACAAGCGAAAAGTTGGCTGATATTGAAAGACTAAAAATTGATGTGAGAAGTGAATTATCGACGATTGCTGATGGAATCAACGCAAACTCTATTGTGAACCAATTAGACCCAGTTCAATTACAATTTTTGGCTCAACATATTAACGAAATAATCAAGGATATAAAACCAAAGTATAAGTATGGTGTTGAGGCGGATATTTTTGTTCCGTATTTAGATGCTTATATGAATAGAGCGAATCAAACAAACGAGGTAAACTTTGGGTTACAACAATCTAGTGGACAAAATGTTTTATTGGGAATTCAACAAATTCAAACAGCTATGATAAATCGTAACGATTTAGAACAATTAAAAACACAAATAGTTTTGGGAACTGATTCATTAAATAGAGGGTTATCGGCTGCTTTAACGAGACATATTACTCGATTGATTGAGTTATTACCATCAAGAGAATTTTTAGTAAATATTGCACAAATACAAGATGAAAACACAAAAAGAGAAGTTCAGGAATTATTAAATGATTCTCTACAAGACATTCCAACAAGACAAGATGTTAATAGAGTAATGGAACAATATCGTCAAGCATTAGTTAGAAAAGATGCACAAGCTTTAAATGAAATAGCTTCTAAATTAGACGAATTACTAGCTTTATCTCCTGCAGTTGAAGAAGAATTACGACAAATAAAACAATTAATTGAAGAATCTACAAAACAAGTTGAAGCTGTAGCACAAGAATCTATGCCTACATTATTACCGCCTGTCAGGGCATCTGCAGTAAGAGATTTAACTGAAACAGAAATACAACTTCTTGAATCAATATATAGAGATGCTGATAGTTTTGGTGATAACCCCGAAAAAACAACACTAACTAAATATTTAAATGACTTGTATTCTGCAACGAGACACAGAATATTTACATATAGAGGAATCGGATCTAATGCTTCTAGAAGTGAAAGTGTTGAAAAATTATTGAATGGAATAAGAAATGCAAACCAAATAGTTAGAGAAGCAATTGAAGAAAAGAAAAGACAAATTGGTAGAGGATTGAAACCAAGACCATATAGAATACAAGGTAAAGGAATTGAACCAACGCCCCGAATGAGTAAATATGTCACATTTGGGAGATATGTTATTGACCATCAAAGATTAAATGATGATATTGTTGCAATAAAAAAGAATGACAGAGGAGAAAGTGTAGTAGGAATGAAAGTTCATCGAGTTTCAAAAGGTATGGGAAATATTTTGAGAGATTTAATCAATGGTGGACAACCAAAGTATAAAGATATGTCTTCGTTAAACGAAGAAGAAAGACAATATTTACACAAACTTGCTACTAAAAGCAATATTATAGATAGAATTGAAATACCAGCACCAGATAAAAATGATGATGAAAAAGATATAAACCAGTTTGAAATTATGAAAGGAGAAATATTAAATGGAAATGACAATACTGATTTAATAAAAAAATTTAAGTTGTTGATAACCAAAATGATTAATAAAGAAATATTACCAAAGAATCAAGCTAAAGAATTATTGATTGAATTAGCGACGTTAGGATACTAAACAAAATATAAATGCCTTGAGGCATTATATTATTTTCTCTACTTATTTTATAATGAGTTATTCTTATTTGTATAACCCAAAGGTAACCCATCCAAATTTATCGAATAATATTACTCAAATGAAAAGCGGTGGATTTCAAACCCCTTTTTTCTTTGGAGGCTCTCAAGTTCCAAGCGATTTGTTTATCCCAAAGAATCGTTATAACGGGTCTAGTGGGTCGGGATTTCATAAGGGAACTCCTTCAAAAACACATCCTACGGATTTAGATTTTACATTTAAGAAGGGAAGCAAATCAAAAACACATTTAGGAGATATGGACTTTACGACCAAACTAGGTAATGAAGTGTTTCATAGAAAAGGTCACAATATAAAAATACCACATACGCTTCCATTTGAGAAATAAAATAAAAACGCCAAAAGCGTTTTTATTTAGATATTCCAAATGCCTTTAAGGGCATTTGAGAATATAAAAATAACTTAATAATATATAATGAGAACTATAGTGCTTAACCAAACAAATATAGTCAACTTGAATAACGGAAATAACCAACTGGTTTACAAGTTTCCCAATTCAGTATTATTCAGTGGAACAAGCATTGCAGTAAGTTCTGTGAGTATGTATTATAGTTGGTTCAACATTTCCACTTCTCTACAAAACAATAATTTTTCGTATACTTGGACTTCAGGAACAACAACAACAACTTATAATGTTACTATTCCAAACGGAGTATACGAGATTGCTGATTTAAATACATTTCTTCAATATATTTTTATACAAAATGGAACCTATTTAATCGATGCATCTGGAAAAAATGCTTACTATGGCGAATTTATTTTAAATCCTACGAGGTATGCAGTTCAAATAAACACATATTTGGTTCCTACCTCTCTTCCAACAGGATTTATACAGCCCAGTAATTTTGTAGGATTTCCTACAACTTCGTTTAATCCAGTAATAACTATTCCTTCAAACTTAAATAATATATTGGGATTTTATGCAAATTTTGTTACTCCTTCTAATGTAAATAATGCTTATGTTCCTCCAGCAAATCAATCACTAATAGCAAAGAATAATAATGGAACAATATCTTGTCTTTCTACACAAGCTCCAAACGTACAACCTAATTCTTCTCTATATTTTGCAATTAGTAATATTAATAATCCATTTTCATTACCAAGTTCTATAATATACGCTTTGGTTCCAACCGGAGCAGTAGGACAGTTAATTACCGAAAGACCTCCTCAATTTGTATGGAATAGATTAATTGACGGAACTTATAATGAATTAAGAATGACATTTTTAGGAAGCGATCTACAGCCTATCCAAATTAATGATCCTCAAATGACAATAATGTTGGTAATTAAAGAAGCAGATGAATATGGAGGAAAAAATTAATCAATAGAGAAAAACCAATCTTGATTATTTTGTCTCTTAAATATATATGAATGATTTAACAGAACAATATTTAGATAAGCTATATGACGACTTACAAAAAGAACAACAAAAACTATTACAAGATATAAAAAGCGGGTGTGATAATATAAAAGAAGCAGAGAATCAAAAACAATTCACATTACTCAATACATTGATGATTCATACTCTTCGACTACGTAATCTACGAAGAAAGATTAAACAAAGGATTGATAGCTGTTGATATATTTTCTCAATCAATATATATGGTAAGAAAAGCAATGCTACCTATGTGTGGTGGAACCATCAAAGTCTCAACAAGAAAACATATCAATGGGAAAGGATTTGGAGCAGTTCTTTTGAATAGAGGAGGGGCTGGTTCTGGAAGTGCTTATTCATCTCCAGAGCAATATTACAATACAACAGGAGTGAATCCATACTCTACTATGGGAAGTTATGGAGCAGGTTTAGGCAAAAGTAGAGAAAAAATTCACTCAAAGTTGGAAAGTCTTTTAGTGAAATCTCATAAAGGAAAAAAAGAAAAAAACATAAATTTTAATCTTTAGGGCATTTTGATAATAATATTTTGGAATATTATTATCGACTTTTTTATCTTTAGGTATACTATAATGAGTTGCGATAAGTTGGTATTTGACCTCTCACAAGAAATAGAAGGCTCCCCTAATGTTTTTATAAAAAAAGACTGGCTCAATATTCTTGATAATATGAATCAAAATTATTCATCCAACCAGAGTGTAGTGGATACGTCTCAGTTAAGTAACTCCAACAAATACATCTCATACCGAGAAGGATATTTGATGATTCCCCTTTTACTTACTCTCTCTACTCCCCGAGGCGCAACCGCTTCTTTTGCTCCTAATACTGCAGGAACGTCAAGCGATTACGCTTTAGGGTTGAAAAATTGGTTTGGGTCAGTCATTCATTCTTTTACACTCGATTATAATGGAACGACTATTATCCAACAAACCCCCTATATAAATATGTGGAACGCTTTTAAGCTTATGACTTCTCTCTCTTGGAATGATGTGATTACTCAAGGTTCAACTATCGGTTTTTATCCTGATGACCCGCTTTCTTGGGGTTATGTTGCAAATACCAGTGCGTCGGGTCAAGGAGTTGTCAATAATCAAAACGCTCCTGCAAATGTTCCTGCTTCCAGTATTACAACTGTTTTTAACAGATATAATTCGGGAAATGGAAATGTCGGTTTACTTAAAAGACAACAGTATATTAATTTTGACCCTTACGCTACTGCGGGTGATACTCAATATCTTACTCTTTTCCCTATTAATGCTTGTAATAATCTTTGGAAATCTTATATCTTTAATAAACAAAATACAACTGCTGCCAATGATGGTATTATTGAAATTGCCGTTATGTCAACTGTATATTTGAAACATATTCATTCATTTTTCCAAATGATACCCTTGTTAAAGGGTGTTTTTATGAAAATGACGATGAATTTGTTGAATACATCAGTTACCTTTACTTCTACTGGTTCTAACGCTCCGAGCATTGTTCCAACTGCATTCACTTTAACATCTGTATCTGTCCCTGTTGGTGGAATTTGTCCTCTTATGATTGCTTCAGGTTCTACAAATAACGGAGGCGTAAATATCAGTTCTCTCACAGACGGAACTGCCGCTACCTATACAGCTACACTTTCCGTTGGAGGAAAAGCAATAAACAGCGCTGTCTCTTCTCTTAATACATATTCAGCATCCCAATTAGCTCAAAGTATTTATTTATATGTGCCTGCTTATACATTTAATCCGGCATTTGAAGAAGCTTATTTAGCTTCTCCAGTTAAACAAATTAAGTATACGGATGTATATCAATATCAGGTGCTAAATGTTACCGCAAATTCAGGTCAATTTAATAATCTTTTGACAAATGGTATTGCTAATGTTAAATCAATTTTAATTTTACCATACTACTCTGCTACGGGTGGGTCTACAGGTTTACCTATTGCTGGTGTTCCAGTATTCCAGTCTCCGTTTGACCCTGCTGGTAGTTGTTGCACTTCTCCTCTCTGTTTGCTTACCAATTTTAACGTTGTCGTTTCAGGGCAAAATGCTATTTACAACACTGAACGATACTCATTCGAGCAATTTAACAATCAGTTATACGGGCAAAACGCGGTGAACGGAGGTATGACGGACGGCTTAACTTCTTGTTTGATTAACTCTCTTGGATTTGAGATGGAATATTGCTATTACTATGTGAACATTTCAAGAATGCTTCCAGTTGAGGAAAGTGTCCCAAAATCCATCCAAATTATAGGAACAAACAACACCGGTAAGAACCTAGACCTGTGGTGCTTTATAGAGTATGGTGTTGAGGTTTCGGTCGATATTATGACAGGAGCAAGAATTTAAATCTTAACATTCAAATAAAGCATAAAGTATTTTATTTTTCATTAACATTTAGGCGTTATTTTTTCTCTACATAAGTTATATGGAACATCATATAATACATATTGATGCAAGCCCAAAGCAGTTGTCTAAATTAAGAAATGGTCATAAAGTTAGGATTTCACCTAATATGGAAGGAACCGGTTTCAATTTATTGGTAAATCCAAGTCGTTATGATGTATTAACCAGAACTTTTGGAAGGGGAAAGGGTATGCAAATACAACTCACTCCTCAAGAAATCGCCGTTAACCAAGAAGCAACTCCACAGATGCAAGGAACTGGTATTTTTGGTAAAAAATTTGATAAATTCTTGGTGAAAAATGGATTGAGAAAAGAAGCATATGCTTTAGGAGATGTAGCTAAACCTTATGTTAAAGCAGCATTAGATAGTGCAATTGCTGCTGGTTCAGCCGCTTTGGCTGGAACTGAAACCGTTGCAAGTGGCGGTTTGGGTGCCGGTGCAATTCCAGCAATCGCTTTGGGAGCCGGTACATTATCTCATTTAGCAAATAGTTATTTGGATAATCCTAATAATGGTCATTATTATGAACCAACACATAGACCATCCCCAAATAATGCAGGAGGGCCGCAGAATAAAATAGCCCCATCTACTCTTGCTGGTCAAGCTATACAAAATGAATTATTTAACAATTTAAATAAGGATTTAGGAACTAATTATGGGAATCTTTCTCAATCAGCACTTAATAATTTTGAGGCTCATAAATTACGAAGTGCAATGGCTGTAAATTCGCTCTCTACTTTGGGTAATACATATAATGCAGGAATTGATAATGGATATGGTTCAAGGAACGGGGATAGTGGTGGGTTTGGGTTACATAGACGATTGAGAGGAGGTGCTTTAAGAAAAACAGAGGTTTCTGTAGGTAAGAACGGATCTTTTGTTGCTTCCCAAAATCAATTACCTCCTGCATTGGCATCTCAACCATTTTCTGCAAATTTCCAATTTCAACATACTCTTCCTCCTGCTTATCAAAGATTTAGTCGAGGTGGTGGGTTGTATTCCTAATTATTAATTTATTAATATTTGTTAATATTAATAAATAAATTATCTTAATTATATATATGTTGACAGACGAGCAGATAAAAGAACTTTCAGTAAAGATGGGATTTCCTTTAGAAATGGTTTGTTTTAAAGACGAATTACCTAGAAAGTTAAAATACAATACTTCTTATGTTATCAATCTTGACAATTCTATAGATGAAGATGGTAAGGAAAGTGAAGGAACGCATTGGACTTGTTTGCAAGTGAACAAATATCCAAATGGTAGCGTTGAGCCTATTTTCTTTGACCCTTATGGAGCTCCTCCAAGTGAAAATATAAAAAAATTTGTTTTGGATAATTGTGGAAAGTTTTTGCCTTATACAAATAAAGATATTCAAAGTCTTATGAATAATGCCTGTGGATTTTTTGTTTGTGCATTTTTACATTACATAAATGCTTGGGAATACAGAAGCAAGGATTTATATGACGATGTCAATATGTTTCTTAACTATTTTGATGACTTAAATACCAGTATTGATTGGAAGAAAAATGAATATATTTTAAAAATGTTTTTTCAGTCGAGTGATCCAACAAAGAGAACTGAGATTGATGTTTTAACAGAAAAAATCACAAAAGAAGATGAAAAAGGAAAAGGTTTTGATTTAATGAAAATACCTATTGCAGTAAATATGATAAATAAATAATTAAGTATCTTTCTTGACATAATACCCTTTTGCTTTTCGGTTTTCATAATATATTTTACTCAATTCTGCTCTTCTTTCTTTTGTTTTTTGATTATATTCTCTTGTATATTCATTTATCTTTTCTCTTTTTTTATTAGTATATTCTTTTCTTTTTTCTTTTTGATGTTGTAATATCTGTTCTTTATTGTCTTCTAAATATTTTATTCTTTCTTCTCTTTGTTGTTGTCGTTTTTCAATTGTTTTTAATTTATTTATTTCACTAATTTTTTTATTATAATTGTCTTGATTTTCAATATTTAAAATAGGCATTATAGAATTTAGAGTTGATTTTAATTCAAAACACCAATAATTTTCTCTACTTACTGCTTGTTTTTTATTATCACAAGGATAATCTTCAATTTTAATAATATCCCAATCATTCCAACCACCATTATCTCTAATAAACTTATATAATTTTATACTATACGATTTTGCAGTTTCAGTATTACAATTATATTTATGCTCTGCTTTTCTTGATTTTAAGTTTGTTGTATGACCTATATAACAATCTAAAATATTTTCATTTTTACAACAAATTTTATAAATGATAGTATTAACATAAGTCGGCATTTTGTATGGTTGAAATATAGCGATTTCTTTAAGTATCTTTCTTGACATACGTTAAAAGCATATTTTTAGATGTACCCATTTCATTCATCGTCTCATCAATCTTTTTACCCTCCTCTATGGTATGACCAAATTTATCAGTTAGATAAGTATGTCTCATTCCATTCACTCCTACTTTTTTACCATCAAATAATTTATTTATTCGCTGATTTAATTTTACAGAAGACAAAGGTCGCATATAGGCGTCGAACAATAAGGTTTTTGTTGGATTTACAGAAATCCATTTTTTTAAGATAAGTTGCAATGGTTTTGGTATTTGAATCTCTTGGCGTCCATAAGTTTTTGATGTTTTATAACTATTGAAAATCATTTTATTTTTATCCAAATAATTATCCTTTTCCTTATCAATATCAGTAATATAAAAATCACAATAATCTTTACTTCTTCTAGGAGGAATAAAAATCCCTCCAAGTAGAGACATTATTATGAATTGTTGAATCTCTTGTAGCTCTGCTGGTTTTAAATCTTTTCTTTTATAAAGAATATCGGCTTCTTTTTTCAAGTCTTCCCATACTTCTTTTAATTTATTACTATCGACCCAAGACGCTTCTTGTTCAGGAGATTTTTCTTGTTTGTGGATTTCCTTGTTATAATCTTTTACGTCTTCCAACATCTTCGCTCTATACTTTGGTTCGTCTGTAATAATAACCAAACTACTCAAAATTGTTTTTCTTCGGTTGGCGGGAATATTGTCTAAATGTTTCAAAATCTTCTCTACTTCATCAAACTTTTTAAAATCCATATCTTCATCTTTTCCAAACACATTCAAATATAAATTCTTCAAAATAGATGAATATGTTGTTATAGAAGATTTTGATAGAGAAGGTCGTTTTGAATGGATATAGTTTTTCAAGTCCGTCATAATATTAAGGAAGATATTAATTTTCATAATTTTATTTAAATATTAATATTCGTTAACAAAAAAATATTTTTTTATATTATAAAATATGACAGAAGAAAGAAGTTTGATAAATGATTTAAAGTTTGGATTAGCAAAGGAAACCGAAGTTTTGCCAAAGATACAAGATTATTGGAAAGATGAAGTTAATATTATAAACACAAAAATTAGATTCAATAATGAATATCACAGATACGATTTTGAAAGTGATGGCGGAAGTGTTTGGGAGGTCAAGAGCAGAAGAAATAAGAAAACAGATTACCCAACAACTATTATTCCAATCCATAAATCTATGGAAGTAGAGAAACCTTATTATTTTGTTTTCAACTTTACGGATGTTTGTTGTTACATCTTATATGATAAGGAAAAGTTTAAGAACTTTAAAACAAAGATGGTAAGGGTTTATAGAAACGGAGGCAATCCTTTTCCAGTAAAGCATTATGAAATTCCTATTGAGTTGCTTACTGATATGCAACCGCTTTAACTGAAAGTTAATCATTTAAACAGAATTATCTATTAATTAAGTTAATTATTAAGTTTTGTAATAGATTATTATGATAAATGATGAATTAAAAATTTTTAATTCATCATTTATATCTATTTCTTATATATTATATG